>ENA-OROS01000684-OROS01000684.1-human-gut-metagenome-genome-assembly--contig:-NODE-684-length-19513-cov-4.524823_pt1 | contig 19513 bp, 8 predicted proteins | sample MGYA00242134_ERZ509059 | MGnify/ENA primary metagenome ERZ509059 (study PRJEB26280, sample SAMEA2338753) | human gut metagenome | biome: human gut; feature: human-associated habitat; material: faeces... | reverse complement strand
GCGAGGAGCGCACCGGTACCTTTCGCAGCCAGACGCTTTTCCTTGGCGGCGGCAGCGCCCGGCTGGAGCACCTGACCGTGGAAAACACCGCCGGTGATGGTGCGGACCGCGGCCAGGCGCTGGCGGTATATGCCGATGCCAGCCGTGTGTGCATGGTGGATGTTTCCCTGCACGGCAACCAGGATACGCTCTTCACCGCTCCCCTGCCGCTGGCCGTGCGGCAGAAAAACGGCTTCCGCGGTCCGCGGGAGAACACGCCCCGGCTGGACACCAAACAATACTACCGTGACTGCGAGATTTCCGGCAACATTGATTTCATTTTCGGCGGGGCCAACGCGGTGTTTGACCATTGCCGCATTGTGCCCGTTGCCCACCGCGGCGTTACCAGCTATATTGCCGCCGCCAGCACGCCGCAGGGCAAGCCGGGCTACCTGTTTGCCAACTGCACCGTGCAGGGCAACAGCCCCGCAGGCAGTGTCTATCTGGGCCGCCCGTGGCGGCAGTATGCCCGCGTGTACTGGCTGGACTGCGATTTAAGCGATGAGATCATCCCCCTTGGGTGGGACAACTGGTCTGACCCCGCCAACGAGGAAACCGTTCACTTTGGCGAGTACGGCTCCAAAGGCCCCGGTGCCCCCAAAGCAAGCCCCGCCCGCGCCGGTTACGCCGCCCTGAATGATGAAGCCTCCGCCCAGGAAATGCGCGCCATGCTGGCTGAATTCCGGGCCGACTTCGGTGCAGAAGCGTAACACGCTCTTTGCGGAGCCGCCAATTATAACATTCCACCTCCTCCTAAGGCAACACCGCACAACGAATGATTTTATGTTTCTCCGCGGCGGGGTGAGAGCATCCCGCCCTACTGGTATTTTAGAAGGTTAGCCGCGCAGAATAAAATGTTCTGTAGGAAATGTTCTTGACCGTTCCGGGGCCTTGTCCAAATCTGGCATAATGAGATTTGTGATCGGGCCCGTCCGGCGGCCAGAGGGCTGGCCGCCCCACTTTCCCCTACTGCCCTGCTACCCACACTCAGGATATAATAACAGCCCCGGTTCTGCGTTTGCAGAGCCGGGGCTGTAATACTTAAATGATACCTATGTACCTTATTTACCGCCCATGAAAGCCGGCAGAGGTTTGTCCTCTTTGAGCCACTGGTGGTATTCGGCGGTGGCGGCAAATTCCACGTCACCGGCGGAGTTCAGCGCAGTCTCAACGGAGTCCTGAATAACGCCAATGATGAAGCCAACACCGACGACCTGCATGGCAATATCATTGGAAATGCCAAACAGCGAGCAGGCCATGGGGATGAGCAGCAGCGAACCGCCCGCAACACCGGAAGCGCCGCATGCGCCCAAAGCCGACATGATGGACAGCAGGATGGCGGCAGGCACGGAGACCTGCATGCCCAGCGTGTTGGCGGCAGCCAGCGTCATGATGGTGATGGTAATGGCAGCGCCGTCCATATTGATGGTTGCGCCCAGCGGGATGGAGACGGAGTAAATATCCTTATCCAGGCCCAGCTTTTCGCACAGAGACATGTTGACCGGGATGTTGGCGGCGGAGCTGCGGGTGAAGAAAGCGGTCAGGCCGCTTTCACGCAGGCAGCGGAACACCAGTGGGTAGGGGTTGCGGTGCAGGTAGATAAAGATGATGAACGGGTTGATCACCAGCGCCATCAGCAGCATGGTGCCCACCAGCAGCAGCAACAGGCGCCCGTACTGGGTAAAGATGGACAGGCCGTTGTCCGACACGTTGGTAAACACCAGGCCCATAATGCCAAACGGCGCCAGGTTGATGATCCACCGCACAATGGTAGAAATTGCATCCGCCGTGTTGGCCATAAAGTTCTTGGTGGTATCGCTGCCCAGCTTTTTCATGGCAAGGCCGAACAGGCAGGCCCACATCAGGATGCCGATATAGTTGCCGTTCATGATGGAAGCAACCGGGTTAGAAACAATGTTGGAAAGCAGGGTGTGCATCACATCACCCAGGCCCTGGGGCACCACATCCGCCGTGGCAGCTTCCGCCAGAACCAGCGTCTGTGGGTACAGCTTGCTGGTCACAACGCTGAGCGCAGCCGCCACAAAGGTGGTGAGCATGTACAGCCAGACCACCGTACCAAAGCGGCGGTCCAGCTTGGAGGAGCCCTGCGCCAGTGCACTGGCAACAATAACAAACACCAGCACCGGTGCAACGCCTTTCAGCGCGCCGACAAACAGGTTGCCGAATTCTTCGATCCATGCAGCACCGGGGCAGATCAAAGCCAGCACCGAACCGACCACCAGGCCGATTGCAATGCGCAAGATCAGGCTGGTGGAGTTGTACTTGGCAGCCAGCGTTTTGGCCGCTTTTGTGAGTTGATTCATAACGATTCCTCTTCCCTATTTTAATTGGGTTTGGCAGATGTTCCGCACCTGCCCATTCCGCAGCCGCCCGCACAAACGGTTTCGCGGAATGTTTTCCATTATACCGCAATCGTTCAAGATTGCAAGAGGCGGACAGGTGTGCCCTGTGGAAAAACAATCTATTTTTATCGTTGATACGAAGTAAAAAATATTTAAAAAATGTTTTTGTGGACAATATATCTGTGTTCCGTTCGTGGACATTTCGTTGTATGAAAGAGGGCAGCATACGAATACACTGCCCTTTTATCTTGCTTTATTGGGAACACGGTTTAGAGCCAGATTCAGGGCCACAGGGAAACGCAGGCATATGGAAATTCGCCTGACAGCTTGTGGTAAACCTTCATATGGCCTTTTTTCCTCACTGATACCGGAGCGGTAATCATCTCTCTGCTTTTGGCAGGGCAATAAACAACTTAAAAGCCAAGACAAAGAAAAAGAGCCTCAAGCCAAAGCTTGAAGCTCTTTGGTGCGGATGAAGGGATTTGAACCCACACTCTTTTAAGGGAACTAGAACCTGAATCTAGCGCGTCTGCCAGTTCCGCCACATCCGCTTATTTTGTTTGGCCGCCTCACCGGCGACGAGTATTATTATAACCAAGTATCCCCCTTTTGTCAACACTTTTTGAAAGTTTTTTTATTATTTTATGCCTTTTTAGTTTCGTCAAAATACCGTTCGTTTCATCGTCATTTATTTCCCATATCTTACAAAGTTTTTCCTGTTTTTGTTTCCCGAACTCCCCTTTTTCATCCGAAATTCCTCTTTCCAAAAGAAAAGCACAAAATTTCCTTTGTGATTTTTTCAAAAAAGAGTAGCGATATTTTTTTCTTTTCCCGTAAAAGGTTGACTTTTATAAGGCTGCGGAACGGTCAATCCCGTTCCCTACAGCATTTTTTCAGCATGTGGCTAATGATACAGTGCCCTATCGTGCTTTTCATCCGCGGATGGATTTCAAAGTTTTATTTTACACCTTCACAAGTATCTCCCCCACACCGGAATCCGATTGCCCTTCTCCCCTATCCCCCAACCGCGCGTACCGTTCATCTTCATCCGCTCCCCCACCCCAAAACAAAAGGCATGTGCCCCCTTATCTCTATCATAAGGTGGGCACATGCCGTTACATTATCATGATTTTATCACGCCAAAGTCATCAGGCAATGCAGCCATCGGCAAAGCTGTTGCGCTTGGCTTTCTCTTTCTGCTGGTTGCGCTTGGCGATGATTTCTTTGCTCAGGCCAATACGGTTGGTCTTGAAGTGGAAGAACGGGCGTTCCGGTACGGTGAAAATCTCCACCGGACGCATGTAACGTTCCGGCAGGCAGGCATTGATCTTATCGCGCACATCGTCCAAGGTGTAGCCATCTTTGAGCTGGACGTACAGGTACGGCAGGAAGCAGCCCTCGTGCTCATCATCCGGCACGATAACAAAGAACTCGTCCTTGATGCCCTTGATGTCGGCATCGGCCACGATGTTCTCCAGCGGCTGCACCATCAGGTCGCCGCCGCCAAAGCGCGGGGATGCGCCGCGGGTCATCGTGTAGAGCACACCGTCCTCGGACATATAGCCAATATCGCCGGTGTGCAGCCAGGTCTTGCCGTCTGCGTGGACCTGCAGTGCCTTGGCGGTTGCTTCGGGGCGGTCATAGCCCAGCATCACGCCGGGGCCCGTCATGCAGATCTCACCGGGGGTATTGTAGGTCAGCTCTTCCTGGGTGCCGGGCTTGAAGATGCTGATGACGCTGTGGATCATCGGCACACCAACGTTGCCGTCACGCACCGGGAACGGAGCCATGGGCAGAGTGGCGTTGGAGCCAGCCTCGCTGCTGCCGTAGCCGGCAGTAAAGCGCAGGTTGCAGTTATGCTGCTTGAGGAACTCCTCAACATTGCGCAGCTGCTTGTTGTTGAATGCCTCGCAGCCGGCGCCGATGGCCAGCATGTGGGACATATCATAGTCAGCCGGAAGACGCTTGCTGCGGCGGATAACCTCCACAAACATGGGGATCAGGGGCCAGTTGTTGGGGCGGTAGCGCATCATTTCCAGGTCAACATCGTACACATCCACAAACGGATCCAGAATGAGCAGCATACCGCCGGCCAGGGGCAGCAGCACCATGGAAACCACAACAGCGATCAGAGCCGGGGGCAGGATGGTCAGCAGCCAGGTGGGGCGGAATTTATCCGAAGAGCCATAAAAGTTCATCTGGGCCAGCACGCCGATGATGCTGTGTGCAGAATGGATGACCTGCTTGGAAGGGCCGGTGGAACCGCTGGTGTAGGCGCGCAGCAGCGGGCGGTCAATGTTGACAGGAGCGGGCACAAAGCCGCAGAAACGCTGGCCCATGTTACAGAAATCAGCCCACATCATGGTATCAGAGCCACGGGCGGGAACATCCGGATACAGGGCATCTAGGGAATGCTGCAGGTAAACCGGCATAGCGGCGCGGTCGCCGCTTTCCAGAGCGGGAACGATAACATAGGTATTCACGTTGGTCTGCTCACGGTAGGCTTCGATTTCGGCCTTGGAGAAGAAGTCGTGAACAAAAATCACCTTGGCATTGGCTTTCTGAACAGCTTCAATGTTTTCTTCCAGGGTGTTGTCACGGCACAGCAGCGAAGCGCCGATGCGCTCGGCTGCCAGCAGCAGATAAATGAATTCCGGCACAGAACGCAGGAACACGGGGATCTGGTCCCCCTGCTTGACGCCAAGCACCTGCAGAGCGCGGGCGGTGGCGTCCACCTTACGGAACACGGTACCCCAGGTGATATCCACGCCATAGTAGTGCATGGCAATCACGTTAGGGTCTGCAGCGCGCACGGAGAGGTACTGCTCCACGGTGCAGGCCGGAACCTGGATACCGCGCAGAACTTCTGGATAGAACTTCATCCAGGGGCGGTCAATGCTGGGCTTGCCAGTCAACATCGCGTTTTCATTCATTGCAATTTCCTCCAAATGTCTTTCCCTTATAGTTGCAGGGAATTAAATTATCCAAATCAAATCACGCCAAACCTTTATGGCGCTTTCCCCTGCTGTGCACATCGTTGCACAGCGTCACCGAACCATAACGCTATAATTATCTTCGGTGCTGAATATAGTATACCATTCCTGTTTACGGAAAGCACGAGAATCCCATGGCACAAATTTCCAGAAATTGATTCCGCGTGATTCACTTTTTTCACATGGATTTTCACGCTTTGGCATGGAGTTTTCTTGCAATTTCATTTTCCTTGGTGCAACAAAAGCCCCAGCTACCGCAGCAGCCAGGGCTTTATGTTTATGCGTATGTATGTTGTATTTTTAGATTTTGTTCATCCAGCTCTCTTGCAGTTCTTCCATTTCATCACTTTTGGCGCGGGTAATCAGATGGATTCCCTGCAGGACATGATGGATGTGCTCCGCAATGGCGTTGCGCTCTTTTGTCACGTTCTGGTCATCCAAATTCCAGACCTGATCAAAATATTCACTCAGGCGGTCTTCCATCACACTGTTGTTGACCATTGCAATCCGGTTGATGGGGCAGTTGTTATCCAGCCGAAGATACGATGCAGCGCCAGAAAGGAACATATTGGGGTCCGCCACATACTGGAAATCGTTCACAATGCGGCCGCTGATCAAGCGGAATTCAAGTTTTTCACGCTGCTTGCAAAGCTGCAGCACATAGCTGATGCACCGGCTGCGCTGATCCGGGGTAAGGCTGACCTTGTAACTGAAAAAGTCCAGCTCGCCGGAAACCGCCATGGAGGAAAATGCAGCTTCATAAATCAGGATGCGGATGTTTGTTTCCTCCACCACACCTTTGGCAAGGTTGTGTACGCTACGCAGCTCCGCAGGGGTAGCACCCAAAAAATCTTTCAGCTCGGCCTCGTGGGCGGTCAGGATCTCTTCAAACAAGTCATCCGGCAGCAGAAGCTCATTCAGGTGGCCGAACATCCACCGCAGATTGGAGGCCAGCAACGTGTGCATATAGTCGTACTGGCCGATCAGCTGGCGCATGCTGGTATCGCGGAAAAGCTGGTCATCCCGCACGCAGAGCTTGGAGAAGTTATCATACAGGCTTTCGCAGTTCTGCGGGTCCTCGGTGGCGGTAACGGCAGCGCAGCGGCTGTGGCTGACCAACAGGCCGGTAATGGCAAAATCGCCCTTGACCACAAACACCGCGCGCCCGGCAGCCGCGGTGCTGCCAAACAGCTTGAAATGAATATGGCTGAAGTTGGTCAACACGTTGATAATGAGCGCGGCATCATAGATGGGGTCCCATTTTTCGCGGCTGATATCGATCATCAGCTTGAAATAGACGTTATCATAGCTGCGCTGGTCCACCAGCTGGCCGTTTTGCAGGTTGGCAACTTTCAGGCGGTATTCGCGCGCCATTTCCATCAGGTCCATCACAGCCACAATGTCCAGCTGGCTGACGCGGCGCAGCACGGGGTGCGCCATTTTGGTCAGGTATTGCAGCATGTTCAGCTCGGCCCAAAAGTCCGTATAGGGGCCAATGCGCGCCTCGCCGCTGTCCAGCTCCTCTTGCAAATAATCATATTCAGCAATCAGGTTATCATAAATGGCGGCTTTCAGGTCACTGGGGATGCTAACGCTGTATTCCCGCAGCAGCAGGTCACGGCCATCATCGGTGGCTTCATCCACCACGCAGGCACTGATGCCCTCCATCACGCGCTTTTCAGTCTTTTTGGCAGGCAACATGCGGCCGCTGACCCATTTGCTGATATAGGAAACATCGTATTGCAGGCGCTTGGCCAGGGTATAGTTCTTGACCTCCGCAACTTCCAGCAAATGCTCCAGCAGAATACTGAATCTATTTTTATCATCCATTGCACCAAATCCTCTTCACCCATTTAGTTTGCACTTTTCTTTTATTCTATTATACAAGTTCCATATTTCGATTGCAAATTCAAATGATAACAGGTAAGGAAAAAATGAAGAAAATATATTAAAATCTTTCACAATTCGCGGCCGCATTCTTTGGCATTCATGCCAGTTTGTTGTTTTTTTGTTGTTTGAACTGACAAAGTTTGTTTGTTCTGCTTGTGATATCCTCCAAAAATTATACTTCGCGCGCCATATTTGCCAAATTTAGCCGCAGCTTTTTAGTAGGTTTTGCCCTTGCACCGGCCTGATGTGTTCGCCATGTTTTTGTGTGCTGCCTTTATTATGCGGGTAAGGTAAATTGCGATTTTTTAATCGTGTACTATTTCTAGCTTTCGGCGGGGTGGGGTCACCCCGCCCTACTGATTGTTTAAGGGTGTGCTGCCCATTATAATTTGTTCTGTAGGGAACGGTCTTGACCGTTCCGAGGCCTTGTCCGATTGGTCGTGATGGGATTTGTGGCAGGGCAAGGTGCCTGCGGGCGCAGTGACTGTTCCAAGGCGTTGGATTCGATTGCTTTAGGTTTGCGGCAAGGAACCACCCCTCAGGCCGCTTCGCGTCCAGCTCCCCTCCAGGGGAGCCACCACAATCATGGGGTCCCCCGCCCTACTGGCCTGGCAAATATTTCACCGAACCTATGCCCACAAATACAAAAATGCCGCAGCAGACTGTTACATCTGCTGCGGCATTTCTATTTAGGGGTTAATGGGCTGGGTTACAGCTCATTGTTCCGGCTGTGGGATTACTGCCGAATGCCGGTGTTCTTATCGAAATGATAAGTGCGGCCATCGATGACTGCATCGCCCTTAGCCATGGTGCCATAGATCGGGTCGAAATAGTAACGCTTGTCAGCGCTCCAGCCCTTGATCATGTGGCCCTGTGCATCGTAACGGACCCACTTGCCGGTGCCATCGGGCCTATCAGCCCACTGGCCAGCTTCGGATTCCTGATAGACATCCTTGCTGGTGGCTTTCTTGCCCTGATCAACAGAGTCCAGCCAGTACCAAGCATCGGAAGCCGGGTCATAGATTTCCTTGCCGCGGCCTTCCAGACCCTGGCGAACGCCCTTTTCGTACCAGTAATCGGCGCCATTGATGGTTACCCACTGTTTATCAAGGCCAATGCCGGTGCTCTGATCGAAGGCGCACGGTACGCCGTCAATTTCGGTAACACCCTTGGCCATGGTGCCAAAGGTCGGGTCAAAGTAGTAAGTGCCCTTCTCGGTCGTCTGCCAGCCCTTGATCATGTGGCCGTTCTCATCGTAACGGACCCACTTGCCGGTGCCATCGGGCTTATCAGCCCACTGGCCGGCGGCGGATTCCTGGTAAACGTCCTTGTTGACGGTCATTGCGCCGCCCTGGACAGCATCCAGCCAGTACCAGGCGTCGGAATCGGGATCATAGATCTCTTTGCCGCGGCCGGTGGTACCCTGCTTCACGCCCTTTTCGTACCAGTACTTCTTGCCGTTTTCTTCAACCCAGCCGTTCTTCTCGCCGAACTTGGCGGTGTAGTCCTTGCCGTTGAAGGTGACAGCAGCGGTGGTAACGCCGCTGGTCTGCTTTACAGTTGCATCCACGAACTGTGCACTTGCGCAGTTCTTATCGGTGCAGGTAAAGACAGCCATTGCGGTAATGGTGGTCTTTTCAGCAGCGCCATGAGCGGTGCGCGTTTCGGGTTCAGTAGACGGTACCTCAGTCGGCTCCGGCACAGCAGTCGGCTCCGGCACAGCAGTCGGCTCCGGCACAGCAGTCGGTTCCGGCACAGCAGTCGGCTCCGGCACAGCAGTCGGCTCTGCCGGCTTTGCGGTCGGAGTTGCGGTCGGAGTTGCAGTCGGAGTTGCAGTCGGAGTTGCAGTCGGAGTTGCAGTCGGAGTTGCAGTCAGTGCTTCAAACACAGCGCTAACGGTAACATCAGCGGCAGGCATCGTGAAGGTAGCCTTGCCATCGGTCACGGCCAGCTTTTCGGTCTTTTTATCTTCGCCGATCTGATAGCTGTAGGTCAGGCTGTCAGCCTTGAGCTGGTAGTTATCAGCTGCCTTAACGGTAACGGTAACGTCGGTGCCTTCAACAGCTGCGGTCGGGTCTACGGTAACAGTGCCGTTATCAGCAGGAGCTGCGGTAACCTTGTATTCCTTAACAAACTCTGCGCTGACGTTGACAGGGTAAGCAGGCATTGCAAAGGTGTAGGTGTTGGCTTTTTCGGTATCAGCCTTCACTTCAACGGTCTTATCGGTGTTGTCAGCGTCTTTGTAGGTAACCTTCACGCTGCCAGCCTTCAGGGCATAGCCGGTCGCGGGCTTAGCAGTCAGGGTTACGTTTTCCTTCTCAGCTGCTTCTTTAGCGGAAGCAGTGATCTCACCATTGGTCAGGGGAGCAACATTGACCGCATAGGTCTTGGCGTTTTTGGTAACGTTGATGGTCACATCGCCGTCCGGCATGGTGAAGGTGTAAACCGTCTTGGCCTTTTCGGTGGTAGCCTGGGCTGCGGCTTCGTCCTGCGCTGCTTCCTGAACTTCAGTCAGAGCAACATCGGTATCGCCGTTCTTTGCGGTAACGGTAACGATATCGGTGCCTTCCTTTTCTACGGTCAGGGTAACGGTATCGTCCTTGATGTAGGTGTTGCTGGTGGTGCCCAGGGTCAGGGTAACGCCTTGAACTGCTTCCGGCAGGGTTACAGTGTGAGGTACGCTCTCGGTTGCGGTATGGCAATCAGAGCACAGGTACACATTGTTGCCAACGGACTTGGTTTCCAGCTCGTCCAGAGCCCAGGTATGGCCCTTGGGCAGTGCGCCGTCAGCGTACTTCTTTTCACCCTTGGTCAGGCCGTACTTGTTGGTGCGGGCCTGGGTGTAAGCGGGGGTATCGCACCATGCTTCAACGGAAACATTGGTGGTTGCGCCGCTCTTCAGGTCGCTGACCATGTCGGACATCGGCATGGTTTCAACCAGGTTCGCGCACCACATGAACTCTTCGTTCTTGTTCTTCTCGTCAGAGCTGCCCATGTTCTGGTTGTAACTCGGGTTGTAGTTCCAGGACTCGGTCTTGTAGCTCTTACGGTTTGCATAAGAAGTGCCGGAGGCATCGGTCTTAACAACCGGCTTGCCATCGGAATCCAGCTCGTCCAGGCTCTTATAGGTGTTGGACAGGTTGGTGCCGACAGAAACGACCAGCTGATCCTTGGTGGTGTTGATGCCGGTGATCACAGTCTGGCCCTGCTGGGTGGTGGTAGCAAAGCTGTAGCTGTCACGCAGGGTCAGGCCAGCCAGAGGATGGTTCATGAAGGTGTTCAGATACTTCACACTGCTGGTATCCTGGGCGCTATCCATGATAACCATGCTCATGCCGGGAAAGTGGGTATCGGGAACCATGTTGCCGTCCTTATCCTTGGTCAGCTTAATGCCGCCATAGACGGTGTTGTATTCCTTCACTTCTTCCACTGTGCCGGTGGTCGGGTCCATACGGTAGATGGCGTTGTTGACGTTGAAGTACAGCTTGCCATCATACAGTGCGGTAGAGTGTACCAGTGCGGGGTAGATCCGCTTTGCAGCAGCGTCTGCCAGGCACTCGGTGTTCAGGTTGTTTTCAACCTTGGCATGCTTATCTTTTGCACTGGTATCGATCTTATAGATGGTGCCAGCTTCGGCCAGGACCTTGGCATTGCTGTCGTCATCATTGAAGTTGCTGCTGGTTTCCTTCAGATCGTTGTAGTACATCAGGATGATATCAAACGGGTCATCCGTCTTGGTAAAGCTGCTCATGCTGAAGCCGCCGGGTCTGCTGCTGGAATCCTCTTTGCGGATATAGTAGTTCGCATTACGCGGACGTGCTTCCAGAGTATCGGGGCCCTGGTTCTGCATCTTCTTCATGAACTGCTGCATCTGGGAGTTGTTACCAGAGCTGCCGGAACCAGAGTTGCCGCTGTTGCCGTTCTCGGACTGCTGGCGGCGCATGTTGTTATACAGGTTCTGGTTGGTCGTGGTATCAACGTAATAGAAGTAATTATTGTCGAAGTAGATGGGGCTGCAGATAGAGGTGAACCAGGTATCCTCGTAGCAGGTATCGGTGTAACGGGTCTCGTTCTTGTTCTCCGCCTTGGTGTAAGAGTAATGCGGCTTGCCGTTGTTCAACACAACATTGCCGGCATCATCCTTATCGGGTTCCTTGTTTTTGGTGTAGGTGTAGCCATCGTACAGCGAGTCAATGTAATCATAGTACTTGCTGTAACGGCCTTCCAGACCGGAGGGAGAAACCAGGAAGTTGACATGGCGCATGTCGCCTGCGTTCTCAACGCGGGTCTGGGCCATGCACTCGGTGTTCACGTCATCATAGCAGACGTCAACATAGTACCAGTTCTTGTTGGGTTCGCCGGTGGTCATCGTAGCAGAGTTGCTGTCGCCCTGCAGCTTGTTGACCTTGACTGCGTTGAAGTAGTGGACGTTGTTGAACATGCCGCCGCCGAACGCATTACCGGCAACACTGGTATCAGAAGTATCGCAGTAATACAGGATCTGGGCAAAGTCAACAACAGCGTTATCGCCTACTTCATCGGGGGTCTTCCAGCTGCCGTCATCATTCTTATAGATGCTCTTGTTGTCAGGCAAATTCTGGACCATGTAGTTAAATGCAGCTGCATAGCCCAGGCAGATGCAGCCATACTCAACGCCCTTAGCGCCGATCTCGCCGCCCAGCAGGGCACCGAAAGCAGTCGTCTGGATGGGGTCGTTGTTGCCGCCGCCGGTGATATCGCCCATGGAGCCCATATCGAATTCTGCAACCTGGGAGATCCAGTCGTGCAGGATCAGCAGCTTGGTGACATAGTCAGCGTCACCCAGCTTGGCAACCTGTGCCAAGCCTGCATCACGGATGGCTTTCAGAGCTTCGCCATAGTTCATGACGTAAGACATGAACGCCTGCGGCAGCATGTTCAGCATGAATGCCATGGTGGTCGGCGGGACATCATCGTTCGGATCAATGCTGCACAATATCTTGATTGCGCCCATGGTGCCGGTGATGCTGCCATCCTCGCCCTGCTTCTGAACGCCCTTGGAGGTCCAGAACGGGGCAACCACGCCAAAGTACTCTGCTTCGTCCTGGTTGAACTGCGACAGCTGGAAGTAGTAGTAGTTCATCTGCGCAGTGGAGACATCGTAAGTATTGGTGACCTGGTTGCCCTGGTCGTCCACATACACGGCAGTCTTCTGGCTGTCGTACAGCAGCAGGCTGTTCTTGCCCTTGTTGTCGCCGCTCTGATAGGTGAAGTTCACCTTGCTTGCGTCAACCGGGTTGTTCTGCATATCGTACCAGTTGCCGTCCTTCATTGCGGACACCAGGGTAACGCCGGTGCCGCCGGAGGTGGTATCCAGGGTCGGGGTGCCGCCCACATTGATGTAGACGGAATTGTCATTCTGGTCTACCACAACGCTGACCGGCATGGTCATTACCGGCTGGTTTTTGATTTCTTCGCCGCAGACAGCGCACTTGAAGGTGACGCTGGTGCATTCCCAGTCAATGGTAACGGGAGCGCCGGCAGAAATTTTGCCGGTTTCGCTGTCATAGAACAGCTGGGCGTTGCTGTAGTCAGCGGCCAGCTCGCCCTCGATCTTCTTCATTTCCCAGTTGAAGGTAGCAACAAAGTTGCCATCTGCATCCTTGGACACGACATGGCTCTGGCAGGGCAGGGCGGCAATGTCGTCGGTGCGGGTGGTGGGTTCCTTGTATTCCTTCTTAACCGGGCTCTTGTCAGCGGGCACGCTGGCAGAGTAAACGGTCTTGCCGGCAACGCCGGGCTTTGCCTCGGTGGTATCCTTGGTTACGGTGCCTTCTACCTTCTGGTAGGCATCGTCCTTTTCACAGGTATACACAGCGGTGTAAGCCCAGCCGTCATCGGTCTTGGTCCAGTAACCATCGGGGGTTTCCTTCCAGGTATGGGTGTGGCCATCCTCCGGGTTGGTGTCATTCCAGTACCATTTCGGCTCGCCATAGGTATGGCCGTCTGCAGCGGCGCTGGCCGCAAAGGTATCGGAGTTTTCAGCAACGTAAGCCTGTGCGTAGCTGTCAGCCTGCTGCGCAATCACTTCATCATCGCTGTTGGTCATGGACTCCATCGCAGAGGTCATGCCGGAGCTACCGGTAAAGGTAACGGCGGTCACAACGCCTGCGGCGTTCGTCTCATAGCCCAGGTCGGTAACGGCGCTGGACAGATGATACGTTTTGATGGTGGCAGCCATCACCGATGCCATCTCGTCCTTGTTCAGGCCATAGGCTTCGGTGTTGATCTTGCCGGCTGCGGCGTTGGCGTACATGGCATCGGCCAGTGCATTTTCCAACGCTGCAAGGCTCATGCCCGCCTTGCTCTGTGCAGTCGCTTCCAGCTTGGCATCGTCCTGCTCCAGTTCATGCACTTCGCCCTGGGCAGCCAGCGTTTGGGCTGTCTGCTTGATCAGGTCTGCGGTGCTGGTGAACTTGGGCAGGGACTGCACAGCGCTGGCCGCGCTTGCTGCGCTTGCTGCAACAGACTGCGCTACCGAAGAATCAATCTTGGTAGTTTCGGCTGCTGCGGGAAGCGCCACGCTTTGGGCAACCATGGCTGCTGCCAGCACGGATGCACCAAAACGCTGAAGGTTTTTCTTCATAGTTTTATCCTCCCTTAAGTGTTACTACTTTCCCCTTTTGTGTGAAAAGTGGTACGGCAGATGTGCGGCACTTTGCAGGTGTTGATTGCAAAACGCCTGGTTGTGCTCCCTCGGTCTGGCGATCCCCTGCCGGGCTGCGGCCTGCTTTTGGGGCTTTTGGCCCCGGCACAGCGGCTGACAAAACGTTGTACCGGCTGCATGCCTTGATCCCGCAAATGATAACCTTTCCGACACATCCAGGTATATACATTATATCACAGTTGCCAGAATTTGCATAGTTCATTAGAGCGGTTTCTATCTAAATTTTTGTCCTTGAATCAACTGAAACCTGTTTTTCGCACATTATTTGCGTTGCGTTGCGGTGACCCTTTGGCGGTATTTATTAACATTTTTGAATGGTTTATTCCTGATTTTATCAAATGATTGAACATTTACCCCGATAATGTTCTTTGCAATCTCTTAATACAATTACCCGGTATTGTGATCGCGCATTTTTTGTCATTTCGGTTTGGCTTGTTGTTGAGAGATTTGGCAGAGATTGGAGGAAACTTGAAGGGAAAATTGGAGGTTGAGAATTGCCCATTATAAATTGTACTGTAGAGAGCGTTTCTGACCGTTCCGAAAACTTAGGGATAGATCAACCCTTGCCCCTTAACCGCGACCTGAAATGCACCTTCCCAAGGTAGGGCGGTGTGAGTGCCCCCTCCTGCCCCACTTTTTCAAAGTTCCGAATGGTGTCCTCTCCCCTATCTACAATTCCTGATGTTTTCATGATGCCTTCCTTGGTCTTCCACACCCGGCCTTTGCCCCCTCCCCGCCCCATAAGTCGTACACAACAAAAAGGCCCCTGCCTTAACAGCAGGAGCCTTGAAAGCTATATCACAAGCCGAAAATTACTTCTCGATCTTGGAAACAACGCCGGAACCAACAGTGTGGCCGCCTTCGCGGATAGCGAAACGCATGCCTTCTTCCATGGCAACCGGGGTGATCAGCTCAACGTGCATATCAACGTTGTCGCCGGGCATGCACATCTCAGTGCCTTCGGGCAGGGTGATGATGCCGGTAACGTCGGTGGTACGGAAGTAGAACTGAGGACGATAGTTGTTGAAGAACGGGGTATGACGGCCGCCTTCTTCCTTCTTCAGGACGTAAACATGGCCATCGAAAGTGGTGTGGGGATGAACAGAGCCGGGAACAGCCAGAACCTGGCCACGCTCGATCTGGTCACGGTCAATACCACGCAGCAGAGCGCCGATGTTGTCGCCAGCCTGAGCGAACTCGAGGCTCTTGCGGAACATTTCCAGACCAGTGATGGTGGTGGTCAGCTTCTCTTCCTTCAGACCAACGATTTCCATCTGATCGCCGACATGAGCAGTACCACGCTCAACACGACCGGTAGCAACGGTGCCACGGCCGGAGATGGTCATAACGTCCTCAACGGGCATCAGGAACGGCTTATCAGCAGCACGGTCCGGAGTCGGGATGTAGCTGTCAACAGCGTCCATCAGCTCCCAAATGCACTTGTATTCCGGAGCATCGGGATCCTTGGAAGTGCTCTCCAGAGCCTTCAGAGCGGAACCACGGATGATCGGGGTGTTGTCGCCGTCGAAATCCTGGCTGTCCAGCAGTTCGCGAACTTCCATTTCGACCAGGTCGAGCAGCTCTTCGTCGTCAACCATATCGCACTTGTTCAGGAACACAACGATCTTGGGCACGCCAACCTGACGAGCCAGCAGGATGTGCTCACGGGTCTGCGGCATCGGGCCATCGGTTGCAGCAACAACCAGGATAGCGCCGTCCATCTGAGCAGCACCGGTGATCATGTTCTTGATGTAGTCAGCATGGCCCGGGCAGTCAACGTGGGCATAGTGACGCTTCGCGGTGTGGTACTCAACGTGAGCGGTGTTGATCGTGATACCACGAGCCTTCTCTTCAGGAGCCTTATCGATGCTGGAGTAATCCATGAAATCGGCGTCGCCCTTCAGAGCCAGAACCTTGGTGATAGCGGCAGTCAGAGTGGTCTTGCCGTGGTCAACGTGACCGATGGTACCGATGTTGACATGCTCCAAAGAGCGGTCAAATTTTTCCTTTTCAGCCATTGGAAGTATCCTCCTTTAATTCAAACAGATAAAATAGCCTGTTGTAAGGCTATCATACTAGATTTTTCAAGAAAAATCAAGTATTTTGCGCGAATTTGTGCAGAATCAGCCCTTATTGCGCTCGGTCATGATCTTATCTGCAACACTCTTGGGAACCTGCTGGTAATCAGCCGGCTCCATGGAGTACTGGCCACGGCCCTGGGTCTTGGAACGCAGGTCAGTAGCGTAACCGAACATCTCGGACAGAGGAACCATAGCGGTGACACGGGCAGTGCCATCGGTGGATTCCTGGTTCTGGATCGCGCCGCGGCGGCTGTTCAAGTCGCCAATGACGTTGCCCATATACTCGTCAGGAACAACAACGTCAACCTTCATGATGGGCTCCATAATGACGGGATCAGCCTTCTTCATAGCATCCTTGAATGCCATGGAGCCGGCGATGGAGAACGCCATTTCAGAGGAGTCAACTTCATGATAGGAGCCGTCCCACAGAGTGACCTTGACATCCACGACGGGATAGCCAGCCAGAATGCCGGACTTCATCGCGCCCTGGATACCGTTGTCAACAGCGGGGATGTATTCCTTCGGGATAGCGCCGCCAACAATACCGTTGACAAACTCATAACCCTTACCCGGGTTGGGCTCAATCTTGATCTTAACGTGACCATACTGGCCCTTACCACCGGACTGACGTGCGTACTTGGTTTCCTGGTTAGCATCCTTGCGGATGGTTTCACGGTAGGCAACCTGAGGTGCGCCAACGTTAGCTTCGACCTTAAACTCGCGGAGCAGACGGTCCACGATGATTTCCAGGTGGAGCTCGCCCATGCCGGCGATGATGGTCTGACCGGTTTCTTCATCGGTCCAGGTACGGAAAGTCGGGTCCTCTTCAGCCAGCTTAGACAGGGCAATACCCATCTTCTCGCTGCCAGCCTTGGTCTTGGGCTCGATGGCAACGCGGATAACCGGCTCGGGGAAGTTCATGGACTCGAGGATGATGGGATGCTTCTCATCGCACAGGGTATCACCAGTGGTGGTGTTCTTCAGACCAACAGCAGCGGCGATATCGCCAGCGTAGCAGATGTCGATATCCTTACGGTTGTTTGCATGCATCTGCAGGATACGGCCGATACGCTCGTCCTGATCCTTAACAGAGTTGTAAACAGTGGTGCCAGCCTCAACGGTACCAGAGTACACGCGGAAGAAGCACAGCTTACCGACATACGGGTCAGTCATAATCTTGAATGCCAGTGCAGAGAACGGCTGATCATCGGAAGAAGTGCGATCTTCTTCCTCGCCAGTCTCCGGGTTGGTGCCCTTGATGGCCGCAACGTCGGTCGGAGCAGGCATATAATCAACGATTGCATCCAACAGTTTCTGAACGCCACGGTTCTTGTAAGAAGAGCCGCAGACAACAGGAACGATTTCGTTGGAAATAGTAGCCTTACGCAGAGCAGCCTTGATTTCTCCCTTGGTCAGCTCTTCGCCGTCCAGGTACTTCATCATCAGCTCTTCGTCGGTCTCAGCAACAGCTTCGATCAGCTTGTCATGATATTCCTGAGCCTGTTCTTTCAGGTCTTCAGGAATTTCCTCAACGCGCACATCATTGCCCATATCATCATAGTAGATATCGGCGTTCATGTCGATCAGATCGATGATGCCGCGGAAAGTGTCTTCCTGGCCGACAGGCAGCTGGATAGGCACACCGTTGGCATGCAGACGATCATGCATCATCTGTACGCAGCGGAAGAAGTCAGCACCCATGGTATCCATCTTGTTGACGTAAACCATGCGGGGAACCTTGTACTCGTCAGCCTGGCGCCAAACGGTTTCAGACTGAGGCTCAACGCCACCCTTTGCGGCCAGAACGGTAACAGAACCGTCCAGAACACGCAGAGAACGCTGAACTTCAACAGTAAAGTCAACGTGGCCCGGGGTGTCGATGATGTTGATACGATGACGGTTCTTTTTGAACAGAGCCGGATCGTGCTGGGTCTCGGTGTGGCTCCAGTAGCAGGTGGTTGCAGCGGAAGTGATGGTAATACCACGTTCCTGTTCCTGCTCCATCCAGTCCATCGTAGCAGCGCCGTCATGAACTTCGCCGATCTTATGGTTAATACCGGTGTAGTACAGAATGCGCTCGGTGGTGGTGGTCTTGCCTGCGTCGATGTGGGCCATGATACCGATATTTCGGGTCATTTGCAGGGATACGTCTCTCGGCGTTGCCATGGCTTAAACCTCCTCAGTAAGCAGATCAATAACGGTAATGCGCGAAAGCCTTGTTGGCTTCTGCCATCTTGTGGGTATCTTCGCGCTTCTTGACGGCGCCGCCAACGTTGTTGGTAGCGTCGATGATCTCGGCGGCCAGGCGAGCGGACATGGTCTTTTCACCACGGCTGCGGCTGTACAGAGTCAGCCAGCGCAGGCCGAGGGTCTCGCGGCGGGCGGGGCTGACCTCCAGGGGAACCTGGTAGGTGGAGCCGCCGACACGGCGGGCCTTAACTTCGAGGCTGGGCATGATGTTTTCCATGGCCTTCTCGAACATTTCGAGAGGATCGTTGCCGGTCTTCTCTTTGACAGTCTCAAAAGCTTCGTAAACGATCTTCTGAGCGACGCCCTTCTTGCCATCCAGCATGATGCTGTTGACCAGACGGGTGACGAGCTTGGAATTGTAAATAGGATCAGCCAGAACTTCGCGCTTTGCGATTTTACCTCTTCTGGGCATCTTTCTTCCCTCCTTCACATTAATGATATCATCGGTACTCGAAAGTTAAAGAAAACTCCCGTTATGCCACAAAAGGGTCAGCTGACCATTTTATGGCGAAAAGATGTTTCCTTACTTCTTGGCACCGGCCTTGGGACGCTTTGCGCCGTATTTGCTGCGAGCCTGGTTACGGTTTGCAACACCCTGAGTATCCAGAGTACCACGGATGATGTGGTAACGGACACCGGGCAGGTCCTTAACACGACCGCCACGGATCAGGACAACGCTGTGCTCCTGCAGGTTATGGCCGATACCAGGAATGTAGGAGGTGACCTCGATACCATTCGTCAGGCGGACACGGGCAACTTTACGCAGAGCAGAGTTGGGCTTTTTGGGGGTCATGGTACGAACAGCGGTGCAAACACCACGCTTCTGGGGGCTGTTCATGGTGGTGTACTGCTTCTTCTGGGAGTTGTAGCTCTTCTGAAGGGCAGGAGCAGTGCTCTTGGTTACCAGGACCTCACGGCCTTTGCGTACGAGCTGGTTAAAAGTAGGCATTTCTTTTCTCCTTTCTTGATTATTCCGCGCAGTTTTTTGCGGGGGTTGTGCTTCCATTTTGGCCGCACTTGACCCCTTAACTCACGCATTTATTATAATAGCGGATAAACCACGCTCTGTCAAGAGTATTCACAAAAAATATTTCAAATAATCGTGCAAGATGCTGATTTTCTGCACCGGGGGTTCTAAGGCAATACCGCACAATTCCCGCCTAACGGCTCAAGCACCGCTCCGGCGGCTGC
>ENA-OROS01000674-OROS01000674.1-human-gut-metagenome-genome-assembly--contig:-NODE-674-length-19731-cov-4.450955_pt1 | contig 19731 bp, 18 predicted proteins | sample MGYA00242134_ERZ509059 | MGnify/ENA primary metagenome ERZ509059 (study PRJEB26280, sample SAMEA2338753) | human gut metagenome | biome: human gut; feature: human-associated habitat; material: faeces... | reverse complement strand
GGCATGGACCAGGCCAACCTCCGGGATATGTACCGTATCTGCGGCGGCGACTATGCCGAAAAGATGTCCCTCCTGATGGATCATACCGCCCGTCCAGGCAATGTAGCAGACCCGTGGTACACCGAGGATTTCGAGGCAACCTGGCGGGATGTGCTGGAGGGGTGTCAAGGACTTTTAAAAGAGTTAACTGCTGGGAGGTGCGGTGAAGATGGATAAGCTAATTGTTCGCGGAACAGAGATCAATGTGCAGTGGGATCTCAAGCGTGATGACTTTCTCAGCTTGACAGACATTGCAAAAATCAAGGATAATGACAATCCACGGTACATCATTCAAAACTGGCTTCGCAATAGAAACACCATCGAGTTTCTCGGTGTGTGGGAAACACTCTACAATCCAGATTTTAACCGTGTCGAATTCGATGCGTTTAGAAGTCAAGCAGGGCTGAACAGCTTTGTGATGACGCCACAGAAGTGGGTGGATGCGACCGGCGCCATTGGCATTGTTTCCAAGGCTGGCCGCTATGGTGGAACCTACGCCCATAAGGAAATCGCGTTTGAGTTTGCCTCATGGATCTCCGTGGAGTTTAAACTTTACCTGGTCAAAGAGTTTGAGCGGCTCAAGACCGAGGAAATGAAACAGCTTGGCTGGGATATCAAGCGCAACCTTGCCAAGATCAATTATCGCATTCATACGGATGCCATCAAAGAGAATTTGATTCCGCCTGAACTGTCTGCCCGTCAGATATCCTTGGTCTATGCCAACGAGGCTGATGTTCTGAACATGGCTCTGTTCGGCATGACGGCCAAGCAGTGGCGGGATTCCCATCCGGATCTCAAGGGGAACATCCGGGACTATGCGAATGTATCGCAGCTCGTGTGCCTGTCAAACTTGGAAAACTTGAATGCCGTGTTCATCAATGAAGGAATATCGCAGTCGGAACGGCTGGCGAAACTCAACGCCATTGCTATTAGTCAGATGAAGGTGCTGACGGAGGACCACAGATTGCTGCAGCTTGAATCGGCTGATGATACAGAGAAACCGCAATAAAGATTGAAGAGTCGTTTCGCACATCGTGATTTTCAGGTCGGGGTTCGAAAATCTATCCGTTATGAGATGTGATATAATAAAAAGCGGGCCATTGAGGTGAGAACATGAATAGCTTGCAACCTCCTTTTTCTGATATCGTCGGAGAAAGCAGTCCTGTCCAAAAAGCAATTAAATTGATATGGGAAATCTTTGCGAATCATCTATTACCCAATAATAAATCGATTGCATCGCAGTCAGCCGCTGAACAAATAGTATTACATCTGCTTGGAACCATGAATAGTATTGGAATGATCAATGCTGCTGGTTACCACTCTGCTGCTGTAACTCTCATGAGATCAATAGAAGACGCCTTAGACTGCTTGTTCGCAGTAGTTCAAAGTGACGTAAATGCAAACAAATGGCTTAATGACGAACTCAAGGCAAGCCAAGCAGCAAGAACGTGGACAGCAGATAAGGTGGTTGATCAATCCATTCCGCTTGGAGACTACAGAAAAAATATCAGACATGGACTAAACAAGTATAGCCACTGTTCTCCGAATCAGACAAGCTGGAATATTTATCGAAAAAGTGACGAGAAGGGCATGTGTAGACTTGAGCTTAATTATCAGCATGCAGTAATAAGTAAAAATGGATACTATGTTGATAGGTACCTTTGCATTCATTTATATGAGCTTATGGATAGTTTACCTCTTTACTATAGCGAGTATTTTGCAGATAAGGAGGAGCGAAGAAAACTCTTTGAAAAGCTAAAATATGATATTGAAACAATCATTAAAGACTTTTTGAATAGCATTGGGAGCGATAAGTTATACATGGATACTCCTCCTGAGCTTGAAGGGCTTAGCAACAGGAAATAACCCATAGAAATAAAAATCTATCTGCCTTTTTTATTACCCTAAAAAGGAGAAATCAGATATGCTGCAGAAAGAATTAGCCAAACGCCTCAAGGCTCGGTACGACACCAAGATGGACGGCAACAAATGGATGGAAGTATCCTCGGACGGCATCCCCCTCTGCCGGATAAAATACAACGGTCAATTTCTAAGCAACGCCGACCAAAACCTCTCGGATGAATACCGCAGTAAAATTGCAGATATTCAGGATGAGATTTCTACGGTGCGAGAATATGTTAGTCTCTACGAACACGCACCACAGATGAAAGCTGCCGATGTCTCCGATTACAGACGGCGACTCGGTGCTCTGGGGAGATTACTCGCCGAACTATGAATATGTCTGCAACATAATTTTTCGTATGTAGTAAAAGCCGCAGGATTGCGGGTATGTGATTTCTGCAAATACACAGAGTCACCCACAAAACGGGCGCAAAAAGGCGCACCAATGAAAACAGTCTGTTCATTGGCGGTGCTTACTGCACAGTTATAACAATATTCTGAGGGGATCCCCCCCAAAAAGTTACGCAAAAACGTCATCTTCTCCTTGTAAACAAGGCAGAAATATGATAAAACTTTCCATATAAGCGATTGCTGAGCATTTTTGCTGCGAGTCTACTACATACGAAAAATTATGCTGTACCGAAGCGTCTGCATCGATAGGAAGCACAATTACGGTTTGACCTCCTGAAGTCGGGCTGCATCGTGCTATTTTTTTACCAATGCTTTTAGCAAACACAAAAGCAATCGTTTGTACAGCTGCAAATGTGTCCGCTACACGGCAGGAAAGGAAACAGTATGGCAGGCCGATATTCAAAACAAGAGCTGAAGGACAAGCTCCAGCGCTCCGCGCTTCATCTTGTAGCGACGGAGGGCATCGAGCGTCTCTCGACGAGGAGACTGTCCGCAGGTTGCGGATTGTCCGACCCGTACATCTACCAGTGCTACAGCGATATACCGGAGCTGCTGGCGGATACATTCCTGCGGGTGGACTGCGAAGTGGCGGAGCTGATGAGAACCGTCATCGGGACGCAGTTCATCGCTCCTGCCAAGCCAGTGAAGCTGGCTGATGTGTGCCGACTGCTTTGGGGCGCATACTGGCGATACCTGATGGAGGACCCAGAAAGAACGGTGTTCTATTGGCGCTACTATCAGTCCGGCTACTATAACCGGGATATTCTGGCTATCCGGGAGAAGAATTTCCGGGTGTTCACCGATTTTATTGTCAATACCGGAAAAACGTTGGGTCTCTCCGACGATGCCCAGCGGCTGGCCATTGTGACCATGCTCATCGACGATACCGTTTCGGCGGCGGTGAGGATACACCTGGGCTATATACAGAAGGATGCCGTCAGCGAGGACGATATTTTTTACTCCGCCTTTTCTCTGCTACTGCGCAAGATCGACCCGCTGATTGGAATCAGCGGCGCAGCAAATCTGACGCCTGCGGAGGGAAGCCCCCGATGACGGAAAAGGAACTGAGAAAGCTCAACCGCTATGAACTGCTGGAAATGCTGCTTGCGCAGGGGAAAAAGCTGGAGCGGCTTGAACGCGAACTGGCCGAGGCAAATGAGAGGCTGGCGCAGCGGCAGCAGATCGTTGCGACCTCCGGCACAATGGCCGAGGCAGCAATGCGTCTGAACAGAGTTTTTGAGGCTGCGGACAGTGCTGCGAAAGAATATCTCAGCAACATGGAACTGATCGCAAACAGCTTACTTGATGATGCACGACGCAAAGCGGCTCGTATCATTAAGGATGCGGAACAGCAGGCGCGGATATATTCAGAGCATTTGGAGGAGCAGAATGACCCACAGCGAGAATACAGGCAAAAAGGAACAGCCGATACCTTCACTGGAGGAACTGAGTGGTGAACTGCGCCGGGAGAAATTCCGCCGACGCTACCGAAAGCTTCTGCGAAGCACGATCTATGCGCTGGTCGTGGTGGCGGCTGTCAGCGTGCTGATCGCCACGCTGCTGCTGCCGGTGCTGCAGATCTACGGCACCTCCATGAATCCCAATCTGACGGAGGGCGACATTGTGGTTTCGGTGAAGTCACCCTCCCTTGAAACGGGCGATGTCATCGCATTTTACTACAACAACCGGGTGCTGGTCAAGCGGGTGATCGCCACCGGCGGAGAGAGCGTATACATTGACGCCGCCGGAAATGTATCCGTGAACGGAACCCTCTTGGACGAGCCGTATCTTGCGGAAAAGGATGCCGGAACAAGCGATTTGGATTACCCTTATGTGGTGCCGGCGGGGACATACTTTGTGCTGGGTGACCATCGGGAGAGCAGCGTGGACTCACGCAGCTCGCTGGTGGGCTGCGTGGAACAGAGCGAGATCGTGGGGAAGATAATCTTCCGTGTCTGGCCGCTTTCATCATTTGGAAAGATAAAATGAATTTTCAGAAAGGAAATATGCGGTGAATCGGGATATTCAGCGACAAACGGAACAACTGAATAAAAAGCGCCTACTGCGGCAGCGTTGGCATCGGTGGTTCTCTATCCCCGCCTGCGCCGTGGTGTTCGTGACGGCGTATGCGCTGATCCTTCCGGCCATCACGCTGGACACCGCACCGGACACCTACTGCGGGCAGGAGGAACATATCCATACGGATGAATGCTATGAGATCCCGGGCGTACCGGAGCATACCGTCATCGACTGTCCGGTACAGCAGGAACTGCACATTCATACCGCAGCGTGCTATGGAGAAGACGGTGCGTTGCTCTGTACGGAGGATTCGCCGCAGATCATCCATCACCACGACAGCTTTTGCTTCGATAGTAGCGGCGAGTTGCTCTGCACGCTACCGGAGGTGAGTGAGGAGGATGTGCCCGGCGGTATGGTACACCAGCATACGGCGGATTGCCTGACGACTGTGCCAGCTGTTGCGCCGGAGGGTCTGCTGTGCACGAAGCCGGAGCATATCCACACAGCGGACTGTCTTGACCCGGAAAAATGGGACGTGACGGCGGTGGACGGCGAAGAGGACTGTGGGAACGACCCATATCTTATCGGACGAGACACATCGCTTATCCCTCTGACGGAGATGACAGGCGCAGAGCTGTTCGCCCTGACCGACGAGGAGCTCGTTGCGCGGACGCAGGAATTCCTATCGCTGACGGACGAGGAATTTGAGGGGCTGAACGAGCGCATGGCCGCACTGGTACGGGGGGATATGGCGCCGGCGGAGAACGTTGCACAGACGGAAGCGGAGATGCTCCGCATCGCACCGCAACGCACACCGGCAGCCGCTGCCATCGACCCAACAACGGCCACGCTCAAGATGCAGGACAACATCGCAGTAAACGGTCACTATGACCTGTCCCTCAACGGCGGAGACGCCCAAGCGGGCGGACAGGTGTCCTACCGCTGGTATCGGACGAAGGACAACGGTACGCGGGAGGCCGTCGCGCGGAGCTTCTACCGCAACGCCGATGGTACCACTTCCTCCAACCTCGGGCCCAGCGGCAGCTACCTGTATTTGGCGCTGGATGGCGGCGGAGTGACCGATGCGGTGTCCTCCGTGGAATACGAGGCAGTCCTTGTACTCAACGGCACGGAAACCAGCGTCAATGCCAGTATCACCAATACCGACTATAACAAGTCCGTGCTGAACGGAAGCTTTGAACGCCCTCAGAACAACCGGGCGTCCACGCAGTACGATCAGGGGTACACGGGGCTGGAATGGCGCACCACCGCCACCGACAATAAGATCGAGATCGTGCGGCTTACCGACCAGACCCGGAGCAGTTGGAGATACAGTTATAGCTACCGAAGCGGATGGTCATACGTAGATGTGTGGCCCGTCGACGGCAACCAGTATGCCGAGATCAATGCGGAGCAGGACAGCGCTCTATACCAGAGCATCCTGACTGTCCCCGGCACAACGATGAACTGGCAGCTCTATCACGCACAGAGACCAGGGTGCGGCTATAAGATCGGACGCGATAAGGACACCATGTATCTGTGCATCGTGTCGGATACGCAGGCGAAGCAGTATTTCAGCAGCACCGAGAGCCTGCGCTCACATGTAAAACAAGTGCTGGGGAACGAAACGGTCTATAACGAGGGCGGCCTTTACATCCAGAAGATCTCAGACGACACGACCTGGGGCAAGTATACGGGCACCTATACCGTGCCGGAGGGACAGTACCTGACGCGCTTCTTCTTCCTCAGTGAAGAGTACACAGGCGGGGGACTCGCCGGTAACCCAACCCTCGGCAACTTCCTGGATAATGTCTGGTTCAGTCAGGAATTGCCCGATCCCTCATCCAACGAGGCCACCATCACTATTCAGAAAACGGTGCGGGGCGACCTTACCGCCGAGCACCGCGCCGAGCTGCAAAGCCGCCTCTATTTTGAAATACGGGAGGGTGACACGGTATTGCAGACCCTTCCTGCCGCCGCACTGGGCGACTGGAAGCAGAACGGCAGCGACTGGTGGATCAGTAAGAGCATCCCCATCAGCGACGAATGGGTCGGCAAGACCGTGGATGTTGTGGAGTGCAGCTACGAGATGGACGATCTCTCCTACACCGTTACGACGGAAAAGTCTGGGCAGGCGACGACGCTCAGCCCACACAGCCAGCCCAAATTCTCCTTCGTCAACGACTATCGGAAATCCGCCGCGACGCTGACGGTGGAAAAAATCGTCAACGGCACCGATACCTCCGGCAGTTTCCCCTTTGTTGTGTCCTGCGTCATCACTGATCCCAACACCGGGGAGAAAACGACGGTGCATGAGGAGTTCACGCTGACGAATCATGGCGTGCAGAATGTTGCCAACCTGCCCATCGGCTCGGAGGTCACGCTGACCGAGACGAAGTACGACGGCTATACCGCCGCCGTGTACCAAGGCGGCAAGCAGGTGGCGGATAGCGGCACATATACCTTTATCATCACGGAAAACACCGAGCTGACCGTGTATAACACTATGGGCGTGCCCCTGCCCGAAACAGGCGGTGCGACCCCCTACCTTTTCATCTACGGCGGACTTTTCCTGATGCTCTCCGCCGTTGTGACCGGATATATTCTCAGGCGCAGGTACGGAGAGGAGGGCTTGGGGTAATTGGATCGTCTCTCCCGACCGGCGTACCGGCACGGCAGCGCCGCAGGATATAGCCCGGAGATACAGTAATCAGAAATTTTATAAAAAGAGAAAGGAATAAGACCATGAAACACACGAAGAAAGCGCTGGCGCTGCTCATGGTGCTGGTCATGTCGCTGTCGCTGTTGACGGTGACGGCCTTCGCCGCAGGAACAGGCAAGATCACCATTGAGAACGCCACGGCGGGCATGGAGTACAAGCTCTATAAGGTTTTCGATGCCAGCTATATTGACGGCACAAGTGGCGGCACAAAGCCTGCCGGTGCGACCTACACGATCAAGGATACTGATCCGTGGTATCCCCTTGTCAGTGCATCTGGCAGTCCCTTTACGCTGAAGGAGGACCCCACACATCCTGGTACCTACATCGTCTCTATCGCGGAAGGCCAGCAGGAAACCGCTGCGACTTGGTTTCAGAACGTAGATGCTTCCGGTCTGGCTGCAACACAGACTAAAACCCCCACCAACAACACCGTGACATTTGACGGGCTGGACAAGGGCTATTATTACATCAAGAGCGGAGTGGGCGCTACCGTGACACTGACCCATGCCAATGAGGCAAGAACAGTGATCGACAAGAACCAGCAGCCCGGCTGGGGCACTGATCCGGATGACGGCACCAAGCCCGGCGGCAAATTCATCAAGACCGGCGCCAACGGAACAGGCACGGAATACGGCACTCTCGGCACCGCCGATATCGGCGGCAAGCTGGACTACAAGATCGACATTTTCAGCGCCACCAACTATCAGGGCGATAAGATGATCAAGGAGTATATCATCGAGGATACGGAGAGCCCTGCCGTCTTCATGCACTTTAGCACCATTAAGGTTTGGGTCAACGGTACCGAGCTGACAAAGGGCTGGGTCGAGGGTGTAGACGAAACTTCTGGCAACAGTCACGCCATTGGATCTTCCACGACTCCCGCCACTTCAAAAGACGATGCCGACTGGTATGTGGCGAACGCCGATAATACCGACAGCAAATTCAGCATCCACATTAACTGGCTGAAAAGCGATGGAGCCTTCAAGTTTGACAACAACGGCAAGCCCAATGTAATCAAGATCACCTATGAGGGCGTGCTGAAAAGCAAGGGTGTGGTCTACGGCGACAACGGTAACCTGAACACCGCAACGCTGTTTGTCCTGCCGAACGGCTCTACGACAAGAGCACAGGTCGGCAATCCCAGCGAAACCAAGGCCGTTACCTACTCTGGCGAGCTGTTCAAGTACACAACGGAGAATGGCGTCAAAAAGCCTCTGGCTGGTGCAGAGTTTACGATCGTGCGGGAAGGCGAGACAGCCCCGCTGGCGTTCTATCCCTCCAAGGCCTATGCCGGTGTCTATTATCTGGCAAACGATGAGAACTGGAACTCCGAGCATGTTGACCATTCTGATTCCTCGAAGAAGGAGAGCATGAAGGTCACCACGCTTGTGACCCCTACTGACGGCATGATCATCACCCGTGGTCTGGCTGGCGGCGAATACACCATAACGGAAACTAAGGCCCCCGGTGGCTACAACAAGCTGACTGCCTCGATCAAAATGCCTCTGGAGCAAGGCGGCAATCCGACTGCCGGCGTTAACGTAACAGATGTCAACAAAACGCTGGCGGCTGACGGATCACCGCTGTCAACTCCCGTCGCATTTCAGAATGTCCATGTAAAGGAGATCGAGAACAACAAGGGAACCGTCCTTCCTGAGACTGGCGGCATCGGCACCACGCTGTTCATCACGCTGGGCGCACTGGCTGTCATCGGTACGGGACTGTTCCTGGTAACCAACAAGCGCATTTCCAAGGAGAATTTCTAATCAAACCACTCAACGGCGGCATGGCGGGGGAGCTTACCTCCCCCGCCTCACCGCCCCATGACCGCAGGGAGAAGCCCATGAAGATCGGACGAAAAATCACGCTGATATTGCTTGCTATATTCTTCATAGGTCTCTCCCTGCTGTTATACCCATCTATCAGCAGCTATTGGAACTCCATCACCCAGTCCAAAGCGGTGGAGGACTACGATGCCATGCTGAAAAGCCTGACGCCCAAGGACTACTCGGACATTTTCGCAGCGGCGGAGGACTATAACACCCATCTCGCAGCGCTGGATTTCCCGCTTATGGAGCATACGGCGCTGACGGAGGACTATAACTCTGCGCTGAATGCCTCCGGCGACGGGATGATGGGGTATATCGACATCGATAAAATTCAGGTGAAGCTGCCCATTTATCACGGCGTGAGCGGCGGCGTGCTCAGTCACGCAGTGGGACACATCGAGGGCAGCAGCCTACCCGTTGGTGGCGAGAGTACGCACTGTGTACTGTCAGCGCACCGTGGGCTTCCCAGCGCAAAGCTGTTTACTGATCTCGACAAGCTGGAAATCGGAGACACTTTTCGAATCACCGTCCTTGATCGGGCGATGATTTATGAGGTCGATCAAATCAAAACAGTCCTGCCCACCGATGTGGGCGACCTGCTCATCACCGAGGGCGAGGACTATTGTACGCTCATCACCTGTACGCCCTACGGTATCAATACCCACCGTCTGCTGATACGGGGACACCGCATGTCATCGGAGGATCTGCGGAAAATGCAGGTGCTGTCCGACGCCTTTATCGTGGACAGGCTCATCGTTACGCCCATCGTGGCATTACCCATTATCTTTATACTGATGCTCTATGTGTTTTTCGAGCCGCCCAAGAAAAATTGCCCATAAATGAGGAGGGAGAGATCGAATGAAAAGAAAGCTGCTCTGCCTACTGCTCTCCATGCTGCTGGTCACAACGACGGCACAGGCTGCGGAAAAGCCGAATGCTGCCGTGGACACCTCCCGCAGCTGCACCTTGACACTGCAATACGCCGCCTCCGGACAGACCGTCCGGCTGTACCGTGCGGCGGACATTTCGTCCAACGGGCGTTACACTCTCTGCGGTGCGTTCGCGGGATACGGCATCTATATGCCCGCCGGGAACGGTCAGGCGGAGTGGGATGCCCTGCGTGACACTCTGCTGGCGTATATAGCGGCGGATGCCCTCGCACCGGACCGCACCGCCGTTACCGGTGCAGACGGAAGGGCTGTGTTTACCGGGCTTTCCGCAGGTATGTACCTTGTGGATGAGGCCGACATGGAAGTGGGCGGCAGCACCCGGCAGTATGCGCCGTCGCTCATTGCCGTTCCCGGCGTGGACGGAGGTGGAAATTGGAGATACGATGTGACCGCCGCGCCCAAGTACACCGAAAAGCCCGGCGGGGACGAGCCGGACACGCCCATCACCTACACGGTGGTAAAGCTCTGGGCGGGAGAAAAATCCTCAGACAAGCGCCCCGCCAGCGTGGAAATCGCCATCTACAGAGACGGCGTGGAGCAGGAAAGGCAGACGCTGTCTGCCGACAACGATTGGATGTACCGCTGGACGGCTGTCGGCGGCACATGGATCGTTTTGGAGCGAAATGTCCCGGAGGGCTACGCCGTCACGGTGCAGCGCAGCGGCAGCAGCTTCTTTGTGACCAATACGCACAGTGCTGTACCCGACCCGATACCCACGCCGGAGCCTACCCCAAAACCTACGCCGGGGCCGGGAGACAGACCTCAGACGGGAGACGAGTCCCACCTGACGCTGTATATCGTCTGCATGGCGGTATCCGGGCTGGCGCTTCTACTGCTGGGAGTGTTGAACAGAAATCAGAAGCATGAAAAGAAATAGAACGTTTTCCGGGCTACTCCTGCTTGCGGGAGCGATTTTGGTGGCAGCGGCGGTGGGGCTTGCCTTGCTCAGTGTATGGAAAAGTGCGGCGCAGCGGGATGAGCGAACCGAGGCTGCGCATCGGCTGCAAATGCTGACGGCTGAGCCGATCGCCGGCGTGATCGGCGACCATGCCGACGAGGAAATGCCCCGGCTGGAGCTGAACGGGCGCGACTACATCGGTCTTATAGAACTGCCGGAGCACGGCGTTTCGCTGCCAGTGGCGGCGGATTGGGACACAGGATCGTTCCCGTTCCGCCCCGCATGCTACAGCGGAACACTGTATAGCGGGACATTGGTCATTGGCGGCAGCGGCGGTGAGGACTGCTTCGCCTTTATCAGTCAACTGGACGCCGGAGAATGCGTGATGTTCACCGATGCACGGGGCGTTCGGTATGCCTTCACCGTGTCGCGGATTACACACCACGCGGCGCTGGGCGCAGCGGAGCTGAACGACCCGGAATCGTCGTTGTTGCTTTTTGTGAAGACGGGTAGGACATATCTGCTTGCGCACTGTGTAACCGCATAAAAACAGAATAAACCGACAATATGATGCTTTGAGAGATCCGGCAGATATTCGACTATAGGCGGCACAACAACCACCGAAGCCATTTGTGCCATGACGATCCTGAATTTTCGTGAAAATTTTGAGTGTGGGAGAGACTGCTGTATTGCAGTCTCTCTTATTTTTTCCCTATGATTGCTGCAAGATCCACACGGATGCCGTATTTGTCCAACAAGGATATAGCCTTGGCTTTATGTCAGAGGGGCGGTTTCTATGGGATGTCCTCCTCCCCTCGACGCTGTCTCCTCCGAGCAAGTACATTCTTCCTCTATTTGTCCATGCGCAAGCATAAGACAAGTTGATTCGTTGCGTCTATCCGAAGATCATCCCCCTCCCCCAGCGTCCACATTTTTGCATGCTTCCATGCCCACAGCGGTGTCTCTGTGGGCTTTTTTGCGCCCTGTGCGTGCCCCCGCTGCTGCGGCCCGCCACCCGTTTCTGAGATTTGCAGCCAACCAAATTTCAGAATACGGAGGAACCATGAGCGAGATCATAGTAACGCTGAAGGGCGGCATTGAGATCGGTACCGTCAAGATTTATGTGCAAAATTGTTTGCAGGCTCCGGCTGAGTGAAGTCAAGCCGGCAATAGAAACGTCATCCAGAGCCGCCTCCAAATGCTTCCTGTTCATGTATTTCTTGCAGCCTCACTGGGCTTCGCCATGTGGCGGGCACAGACCAGCATCAGGGAGACAAATTTGTTGTCCCCGGCCTGTGTGGTGCCGATGTAGAAGTTCATCAGGCTGTGAATCAGGGTGGGAAAGGATATATCACCCATATTGTCCAGACATGGTATGAGGTCAATAAGAACAAGGGCATCATGTTCAGAATGCCGGATTGGGTAGAATCCGGGAAAAACGGAGAACACTGGGAATAGTTCTATCAAACAGGCTTATCAAAACATTCTTATTTCCGGCAGCGCTGGAGATGTCCATGCATCAGGATGCTGGGCCAAAGGTGATTCCGTGCCGCTGACCTCCGGCACAAGCCGCAGATTCGGGATCGTGCTGCGTTTTTAGTATTCGGATGGTACGGAGGGCGAGGAGATCGCCAACGTCAATCCGGATTGCAGCAGTCAGAACGACTGGCAGTATCTGTCCCTGCGGGCAGCTGCGAAAAAAAGCGTATACCTCCATGCGGATCGTGTTGCGGTATGACAAGTACCCCTGTAACCGTCAGGTTACAGGGGTACTTCTTTTTTCACAGATGGAACACATGCACCAGAAACAGCAGGGCCAGTCCATAGTAGGTCACCACGGCCACCAGATCGTTGACCGTCGTGATCAGCGGGCCGGAGGCCACCGCCGGATCGATGTGGATCTTATGAAACAGCATGGGAACCATCGTCCCCACAAGGCTGGAGATCACCATGGCCACCACCAGCGACACCCCAACGCAGCCGGAGATCAGGAAAGCCGGCCCCCACGCATAGCCCTTGCACACATGGATGTAGACCCCTAAAACCGCCAGCGCCATGAGCCCCAGGCACCCGCCGTTGAGAAGACCCACCCGCATCTCCTTGCCCAGCAGGGCCAGCTCCTCCTTCAGGGTAAGGTTCTCGTCCATGAGGACACGAATGGTGACGGCCAGCGACTGGGTGCCGACGTTGCCCGCCATATCCAGCACCAGCGACTGGAAGCAGATGACGATGGGCAGCACCGCCACCACGGACTCGAAGATGCCCACCACCGACGAGACGCCCATGCCCAGAAACAGCAGCACGATGAGCCACGGCAGACGCTTTTTCATACTGACGGCGGCAGGCTCCCGGAGGTCCTCCTCCGAGGTCAGGCCGCCCAGCTTGGCGTAGTCATCGCCCATGGCGTCATCCACCAGCTCCACCAGATCCTGAGCGGTGAGGATACCGGCGATCCTTCCGTCCTCCGTCAGCACCGGCAGGGAATCCTCCTCATACTCTGCGATCCGGTCGATGCAGTCCTCCACCTTTTCATGGGCCAACACATAGGGATAGCTGCGGCGGATGATCCCGCTCAGCGGATCGTTTTCACGGGCGATGATCAGATCCTTCAGGTCGATGGCCCCGGCAAAGACGCCGCTGCCGTCCACCACATACAGCGTGGAGATATTGTCGTGCTCACCGGCCTGCCGCACCAGCTCGTTCATGGCGCCGCAGACGGTCAGTGTGTCCGGGATGCAGACGAAATTGCCGCTCATGCGGCTGCCGATCTCCTCCTGATGAAAGGCCAGCAGCCGCCGGACATCCTTCCGGGTGTCGTCGTCCAGATGGGCGGCTAAAGCCTGCTTCTTCTCCGCCGGAAGCTCCCGCAGCATATCCAGCGCATCCGCCGTGTCCATGTCGGTGATCACCGCCGCCGCCAGATCCGCCGGAAGTTCCGCCAGGAAGCGGGAGGCATCGTCCAGATAGGGGAATATCTCTGCCAGCGTCCGGGCGTCCAGCTGCCGGAACAACCGCTCCCGCTCCGCATCCGTCAGCAGGGTGACGGCCTTGGCCACATCCCGCTGGTGATAGTGCTTCAGCAGCTCCGGCAGACGGTCCCCGTTTTGGGCCGTGCGGATGACCGCTGCGATTTCCTGTGCGAACTCCTTGTTTACCATTCTGTTCATCATATTCTTGTCCTCCTTTGACGCTACTTTGGGCAAAATGGGCGCAAAAATACACCGCCTCAGAGATAGTTGCCACAGCAAGACGTCTCCGGTGCGGTGCAGGAGGACACAACAAAGTAGAATGTGGTCAGCTCCTGTCCATGGATGACCACACCCTGTGTCTCTGCGGGCCGCATACCCGGCTTCGTCCTGTACTTCCGCAGCTATCCATGAACATTCACCTCCGTTGATGGCTGAAATAGGTCTTTTTTGACCACAGCCCATCATAGCAGAACCCATCGGCACTGTCAACCGTTTCTTTCCCCGTTTTTTTACAGCCCCGGCATTTACTGTCCTTGGGGCCGGATCTCCACAGTCCTGCCGCCAAGACTCTCATAGATGCGGTGGGAAACGGAGAGGACGGTGCGCCCACGGGAGGCCTGACGCAGGGGCCTCTCGGAACTGAATTTCGTACCGGCTTTAGATATTGGCCCGCCGCACCGCCTCGTCGATCTCCCGGACGATGGTGTCCGGCCCCTCTCCCTGCACGATGTGGCGGGAGATCTTGATGACGGCGTAGTCCGGCAAACTGCACGCCCCGCCGTCTGCGTGCCTCTCCACCACGCAGTAGGAGCCCTTGCCCAGATGCGGGTCCTCCACATACTCGATGCGCTCCAGCTCCGTCACCACCTTGGCCGCATCCACCAGCGCACTGCACCCCTTCTCCGGGGGGTGGACTTGGAGAGCGCCCAGCAGGATTCCTTTTACTGGGCGCTTTACTGCTCTGACAGCACCATGGAGGCCGTCCGGGCCACGGAGGAGCGCTACCGGGTGAAGTATGAGCTGCGGGACCAGAAGCAGTTCCGTGGGGCTGTCCTGTGACGCCGTCTCTCCGACGGCTGCTACTCCTTCCCCTTTCTTCTCTTCCGGGAGCACATGAAAAACGCCAGCAATCCGCAGCAGTATTCCATGGGCAACGCCTCTCTGCGAGGCAGCGCCAGCCAAGACCATCCATCTGACGGCTCTGGGGACCAGGGTCGCTCAGAGCATCTGCGAATAAAATCAAATGCTCCGGGATTTTCTCATCCGGCTGGGCGTCAGCGAGGCCACCGCTGCCAAGGATGCCCGCAAAATGGAGCACGCTGTCGGTGCGGCAGACAGAGCATCTGGTGTACTTCCTCTGCTTCGTCAAGACCCTCCGCAAGGAGCCGGAGACGACGGAGTCCTGAGCCGTTTCTTGCAAAGTGTAAGGCTTCGGGTATATTTTCTTCTTCCTTTTGTTCCGTTTCTCTGCTATACTGGAGCCATACCAAGAAACACACGGCGGAGGTTCTTCCCTTCTCTGCCGGAAAATCGTAAGGAGGATACCACCATGCGTTATGAAATCAAAGGCACTCCCTTCCCCGTGGTGATCTGTCAGCTGGAAGACGGCGAGCAGATGGTCACGGAGCGTGGCTCCATGGTCTGGATGAGCCCTAATATGGAGATGCAGACCCATGGCGGTGGACTGGGGCGGATGTTCTCTAAAATGTTCTCCGGCGAGAGTATGTTCCAGAACATCTACACCGCTCACGGCGCCGGGATGATCGCCTTCGGCTCCAGCTTCCCCGGCCAGATCAAGGAGATCGCCATCACTCCCGGCCACGATATGATCCTCCAGAAGAGTGCCTTTCTGGCCGCCGTGCCGGGAGTGGAGCTGTCCATCCACTTCAACCAGCGGCTGGGCGCGGGCCTCTTCGGCGGCGAGGGCTTCATCATGCAGCGCCTCAGCGGCAGCGGCATGGCCTTTGCCGAGATCGACGGCACGCTGGTGGAGTACGACCTCCAGCCGGGTCAGCAGATCGTGGTGGACACCGGCAACGTGGCGGGCTTCACCGCCGGGGTGCAGATGGAGATCCGTCAGGTTCCCGGCATGAAGAACAAGCTGTTGGGCGGCGAGGGCCTTTTCAACACCGTCCTCACCGGTCCCGGACGTATCTGGCTGCAGACCATGCCCATCTCCGGCGTGGCCGCCGCCCTGCTGCCCTATATCCCCACCGGCAACAATTAAGCTGTCTGTCAGGCCCGCAGAGTCCTTCTTTGCGGGCTTGGCAAATTTTTTTATTTTTCACGCAATAAAACCGCATCTCCACGCATTACAGGGATGACAGGAGATAAAAGCCTATGACTGCATGGCCCGCCACAACCGAATATGCCGGCAGCAGTGCTCATCTGACGGAGCTGCTGGCCGCCATCGCCGCCGGGCAGCAGGATGCGCTGGCGCAGCTCTACCATCTCACCCGAACGGCGGTGTATGGTCTGTCGCTGTCGTACCTGAAAAACACCCACGACGCACAGGATATCACGCAGGACGTATTCGTTCATGTGTGGGATCACGCCCCGCAGTATCGCCCCACCGGCTCTCCCATGGGCTGGCTGCTGACGGTCTGCCGGAATCTGTGCCTGATGCGCCTGCGGCGCACGGAGCGCCACGCCGTTCTCAGCGAGGCAGAATGGGACGCCATTCCCCAGCAGGAGACCGGTCTGACCACAGAGGAGCGAACGCTGCTGCAGCACGTTCTGTCCCGTCTGGGGGAGGAGGAGCGGCGCATCGTACTGCTCCATGCCGTCACCGGGCTAAAGCACCGGGAGATCGCCGCTCTGCTGGAGCTGCCCCTCCCCACCGTCCTGTCGAAGTATCACCGAGCAATCCGAAAAATGCGTGCTGATCTGGAAGGAGATAACGCCCATGACAAATGAAAAGCTGGAACAGTGCCTTGCACAAGCGCTGGAAAAAACAGCCCCCCATGACGTGGACGGCGTTCTCTCCCGCTGTGAGAAGCGGAAAGGAACGGAAATCCCCATGAAAACAAAACCTCACTCCCTGAAAAAATGGATGGCGATGGCGGCCTGTCTGGCCCTTCTGCTGCTGTGCGGCGGCGGACTGTTTCTGCGGCAGGCCAATGCTGTGGCCTCCGTGGTCTCCATCGACGTCAACCCCAGCATCGAGCTGCGGGTCAACCAAAATGAAAAGGTTCTGGCCTGCGTGCCTATGAACGACGACGCCCATGCCATTCTGGCGGATATGGGCGACGGCGAGGATCTGAAGGGGGCCAAGCTGGATGTGGCAGTAAACGCCATCGTCGGCAGTCTGGTCCGCAACGGCTATCTGGAGAGCATCTCCTCTGCCATCATGATCTCCGTAGAGGATCGGGATCAGAGCCGGGCTCACCGGCTGCAGCAGGACCTCTCCGCCGCCGTGGACGGCATCCTGCGGGACAGCGCCTCTCAGGCCTCCGTATTGACCCAGACGGTCACGCAGGACACGTCTCTGGAGAAGCAGGCCAAGGATCACCGCATCTCCACCGGCAAGGCGGCGCTGGTGAACCGTATCCTCGCCCTGAACAACAGTCTGTCCTTTGAGGAGCTGTCCAGGCTCTCCATCGGTGAGCTGAAGGATCTGGCCGAGACCGGCGCTCCTGCCATGCCCATCGGCATGGAGCGAGCACTGGAGATCGCCCTGCTCACCTGCGGGCAGTCCGCCGACCAGCTGACCAAGCAGGAGGTGGACGCTGAGCTGGACGAGGTTCCCGCCCACTACGAGGTGGAGATGGAGGACCGCAGCGGTACGGAGTACGAGTATCGCATCGATGCCTATACCGGCGCTGTGCTCACCTCCTATGTGGAGCCGGACGGTCACAACGATGCGGATGACCACGATGACCATGATGATGACCACGACGATGACGACGATGATGCCCAGCCCACCGGCAGTGCCCAGCCCACCGGGCAGATCGGCCACGCCGCAGCCAAGGCCGCTGCCCTGACCCACGCCGGTGTGTCAGAGAGTCAGGCCTACGACACGGATGTGGAGCTGGATGACGAGGATGGCCGCTGGGTATACGAGGTGGAATTCAAGGCGGATGGCATGGAGTACGAATATGTCATCGATGCCTATACCGGCGCTGTACTGGAATACGATATGGAGCAGGACGATTGACCCCTTATAGCAAAAGAGGCAGGCACAAAAGTGCCTGCCTCTTTGTCGTTATTCCGATTCCGGCGGCGCTCCGGGGTCTCCCTCCGGCAGCGATGCCTCCTCGTCCTCCGACAGGGTGGGGATAAATGCCTGCGCCAGCTTTCCCTTGCCCCGGTGCTTGATGTAGAAGTAGCCAATGACGCTGAAGGTCACGGCACCGATGAAGTTGACGAACAGATCCTCCATGGTATCGTACAGCCCGATATCCAGATACCCGTCAAAGCCCAGATCCGTGCCGTTGACGGCCACCGAGTGGATGCCGTCGATGGTGATGGGGGTGTTGCTGTTGGTGGGGTCCAGCATCACGGAGGTAATGCTCTGCACCACGGTGTCCTTCTGCATATCCAGATGGAACACCCGGTCCATGCCGAACTCGAAAAACTCCCACAGCACCCCCACGGTCATGGAGAAGCAGAAGGCCGCCAGCGCCACATATACCGGCGACAGCTGGAACTTGATGCGGCTGTTGCGGTTCAGGATGTCGATAAGGGCAAAGCCCGTGGCGGCACAGAGGAAGCCCGTGGTGGTGTGGAGCATGGAGTCCCAGTTGGGGTAGGTGATGAAGTAACACTCCAGCTCCCCCAGTATCTCCGCTGCGAAAATGAACAGCAGGATAATGATCTCCAGCACCGACGGCAGTTGGATACCGAAGTTCTGCTGAATGAAAAACGGCAGGATGAACAGCGCCAGCACCAGCAGACAGATGAAGGCGCTTTCATATTCGCCCCGGATGATCGACATTACCAGCTCCGCCAGCACGATCAACCGCAGGGCCACATATACGGCGAACACCGCCGGCTGCTTGTGAATGGCCTCCTTCAGCCGCTGGACCGTATCTCTGGGTTTGGGCGTTTTTTTCATAAAGGCTCCTTCCCGGCACAGCACTGCGCCGCTGTGGTTTTTTCTGCATGGTATCATATCCCCGGTCAAAACGCAACGAAAAATGTGACAAAAATCGTGGCGGCCCGTCTTGACAAGCGGCCCGCTGTGTGGTAATCTAATAAAAATTTGCCATGCGGAGGTGATGACCGTGACCGTCGTTTTTCAGGATGCCCAGATATTCCGCCGAGGTGTTCTCACCCGTGGGGATGCTGTTTTCTCTTTTGAGATCCAACACGGCGCCAGTGTTTCTCCCGTTCATATTCCCGCCTCTTCTTTTGTGATATGTCCTGGTTTCGTTGATGTACACGTACATCTTCGTGAACCGGGCTTTTCTTATAAGGAGACCATGTCCAGCGGCACCCAAGCCGCCGCCCACGGCGGATATACCACGGTGTGTGCCATGCCAAATCTGGACCCGGTGCCGGACAGCCTGCCCCATCTGGAGCAGCAGCTGGCTCTGATCCGCCGGGATGCCGCCATCCGGGTGCTGCCCTATGGCTCCATCACCCGTGGCCAGCTGGGGGAGGAGCTGTCGGACATGGCGGCCATGGCTCCCTATGTGGCGGCCTTCTCCGACGACGGGCGAGGTGTGCAGAGCGAGGCGCAGATGCGCCTTGCCATGGAAACCGCCAAGGGGCTTCATAAGCTCATCGTGGCCCACTGCGAGGACAACTCCCTCCTCCACGGGGGCTACATCCACGACGGGGCTTACGCCCGCACCCACGGCCACCGGGGCATCTGCTCCGAAAGCGAGTGGGGGCAGATCCGGCGGGATCTGGAGCTGGTGCGCCAGACCGGCTGCGGCTACCACGTCTGCCACATCTCCGCCAAGGAGAGCGTGGCCCTGATCCGCCAGGCCAAGGCGGAGGGGCTGGACGTCACCTGTGAGACGGCCCCCCACTATCTGCTGATGGA
>ENA-OROS01000663-OROS01000663.1-human-gut-metagenome-genome-assembly--contig:-NODE-663-length-20050-cov-6.273918_pt1 | contig 20050 bp, 17 predicted proteins | sample MGYA00242134_ERZ509059 | MGnify/ENA primary metagenome ERZ509059 (study PRJEB26280, sample SAMEA2338753) | human gut metagenome | biome: human gut; feature: human-associated habitat; material: faeces... | reverse complement strand
GGAACAGCCGCAGGGACTTCTGTGTGAGCTCGTCCATCTTCGCGTCGAAAGCGTAGCGCTCCAGCTTTCGGTTCAATTCCTGCTTTTCGGCCTCCAGTTCCCGCCTCTTCACCGAATAAAACTGACTCTGCAAATAGGGAATGACCTGTTCCGGGGAACGAAGAAACAGTTTGAGCGCACTGCGATTGAATCGGAACATGATGGAGAGCTTTTGCAAAAGTCCTAAACGGCTCTCATACTCTGCGTGCTGTTCAAATTCCATCCAGAGCGCAAGGATCTTCTGCGAGGACAGCTTGTCCAGACTCTCTGTCGGCGCATCGCCGTAGGTCGCATAATACTCCTCAAAATAGTGCTGCTCTGGATTCAATCGCAAAAATTCCTGCTCAATTTCCGCAATGCGGTTCTTGGCATTGAGCATTTCATTCAGCTCTTTGGAAAGCGCGGTTGTCTCCTGATCCAGCTGCTGCCGTTTCTCTGGTGGTATCTCCCAATCGCTCATATCCGGATAGGCACCGGTCTGAGCCTCCAAGAACTTTTGCTTGTTGGCAAGGCTTCCGAGAAACGCAGTCAGAAAAACAGCATTCTTCTTTTCCAGCTTTTCCGCCACATTGTGTGTTGCAGAGTTGTTGTTGGATACGACCGCCACGGTCTTCCCGCTCCGGATAACATTGGCGATGATATTCAAAATCGTCTGCGTCTGTCCCCGGAGGGCCCTGAATGATGCTGATTTTGGAGGAAAGCGCCCGCTCCACCGCCAGCTTCTGGCTCTGGTTCAGGCCAAACGGATAGATTACCGCCTCCGGCATCTGAGGTGCCCGGACTTCTTTCCGTGGTGCAAGATAGCTTGCCAGCACAGTATCCTCGCTGACCTGCTTGATCTTGTCATACTGCATACTCAGAATGTTGATACCTTCCACCTCGAGGCTAATTGCCGCGGCAGTTTCCTTGAAATATTGGAATGCTTCTTGATTTTTACCGTCTGTCAGGCAATTCTGCTGGAACTGCACTTCGTTTCTACAGAAGGATAAATCTTTCTTTCCGTCGCGGACAATGCGGTAATATCCGCCGAAGTCGAGAAGTTCGTCGATTCCGCCGATCGTTTGCTCGTTTGCGGTGACAATCACCTGCGCAGGGTCGATTTTCTTTTGTAGAGGCAGGATCTCCACATTACCGCTCTGGAAGCTGTATGTCTTATTGGGCGCACTGGTATAGACGACCTCACACTTCCCATCACGGAACTGGAAGCTCGCAACCGAGTCCGTCTGGTCTTTTCCCTTTATGATGATTAAACGCTTTCGTGCGTCCATAGGTATCTCCTATTCAACCAAACCTATAGGTATAAATTTATTATAGCATACTGAATGGACTGTGCCAACATCGTCTTTGATACCTCCACAAAACGCCTTTCAAAATCTTATATTAGGGACTACTAATATCAAATTACATTAGTTCGCCAGCAATAATCCATTTAATTATAATAGGTCATTTAATAGATTCATACACTTGACCTTTTGCTGAAGGTTTGCGCTTCCGTATACATTCAGGGTAAAAGATACGTTCTTATGTCCGAGGATTTCAGAAAGAGACTTTATATCAAACTCTGGTATCTCGATTGCCCTAACCGCAAATGTATGCCGGATCTCATGAAACTTCACTTTCTCCAATCCGTTCCGCTTCAAGAAACGTGTGAAAAATTGCCGATATGTTCTCGGCTCGGTTGGCTTTGTCTTGCCCGTGAGAAAATAGTGATTCGGGTTTTCCGTGTAAAACTTCTTGATGATATTCATGAGAAGGGACGGAACAGGAATCGTTCGAGCGGAGGTCTTCGTCTTTGGCGGTCCTATATGAAGATACGATTCTCCCTTCTTCTTGTCGTAGATACGCTGGACGGTTTTGTTGATGCTGATGGTCTTGTCCGTCAGCGAAATGTCCCTCATCTGCAAGCCGCACAGCTCGCCTATCCGGACTCCGGTAAACAATGCAATCAAAATTCCCGCTGTCTTCCGGTTCAAGTCCATGTAGATACACTGGATTAGAGCTTGCTCTTGATCTTTTGAGAGAGAAACCACTTTCTTGATACCAAGCTCTTTTGGGTATTCGATTAGGTCCCAGTTCAGGAGTGGAATAGCCCGTTCCTTGTAGGCATACTCCATTGACAACCGGAGAACGAGGATAACATCCCTTATCGTCTTCACGGTAAGCCCTCCGGTCTTATCCAAGCGTCCAGCATTGTAGAGATACGAAATGTAGCTCTGGATGTCCGCTTCGGTGATGCTGCCAATCTTGCGCTTGCCGAAATATGGGATCAGGTGATTTTCGGCAATCAGCGTAAAGCTGGCGTGGGTTGACGGCGTGATCATGGGCTTCTTTTGATTTAGCCATGTGTTCACAAGCGTCTTGAATTGTGTATTGTTAGTCATAATGACCACCTCCACGAACATTATCCGGTGGAGGGATAATCAGGGCATTAACACCCTCAAGTAACGGTCTTGAGAAGCGTCCGAAGCTCCGCTTTCCGGGCTTCGATGAGCCGTACAAGCAATGTCACATAGGTGACATATATGCCGAAAGAAGTCAGCGAGGAGCGTCTGACATGGTGCTGCTTTCTGTCACGATGAATGATGGTGTCATACCTCGTTCTGAGATCGAAGGCAAAGACAACTCAAGTGCAGACAAAAGCAATTATAAGGTTGTTCTCATGGGCGACATGGTCTATAACTCCATGAGAATGTGGCAAGGAGCAAACGGCATCTCTCCGTATGATGGTATAGTTAGCCCTGCATACACAGTTCTAATGCCTAAAATCCCGATTAGTAATGGCTATTTTGCAGCTCTCTTCAAAAGTCCTAACCTGATCAATGAGTTTAGAAAGAACTCTCAAGGCATGACTTCCGACACATGGAACTTGAAGTATCCTCAGATTGAAACAATCAAGGTTCACATACCACCTCTCTCTGAGCAAAACCGGGTAGCAGATATGCTCGGTACGCTTGAACGGAGGATTGCAAAACAGGCACAGCTTGTTGAAAACCTCAAGAAGTATAAAAGAGGATTGCTTAATCAAATATTTTCTGCAATCTCGAAAGGTTCTCAGCGCAGAAAACTTCGTGAGCTTGTTCACGTTTCAGGAGGCAAAACGCCAAGTATGAGTAATTCGCTCTATTGGAACGGAGACATCGTTTGGATTTCCTCCAAAGACATGAAGAGTAGTAGAATTTCCGGTAGCGAGCTAAAGATAACAAATCTGGCGCTCAATGAGATGACGCTTTATCATCCGGGGACATTATTGTTGGTTGCGCGGAGTGGTATCTTGAAACATTCGCTGCCTCTCGCTATTCTCGAAGTAGATGCAACGATAAATCAGGACATCAAAGCATTGCAAGTACATGGTTGCAACGCATTCTACCTCTATTATGCAATTCTGTCGCAAGAGGACAATATCATTAGAACCCTTGTGAAAACCGGAACAACTGTACAAAGTCTCATGATGGATTCCTTCTTAAACATTGAAATACCAACGCCTGACATTGACCAGCAACAAAGCATAATCGACAAGCTGGCTAAACTCGAAAAGTATGTAGATGTTCAGGAAAAAGAACTATCGTTATTATCCCAAATGCGAAATGGCTTGTTGCAACAGCTCTTCATATAAAGAGCTGCCTCATATAGCCGTCTCTCGTTTTACTCAGAAGTTCAAGTGTTTTTTGGGTTGCTTGCAACCGTGCCTCCACCATATCAAGAATATCTGCATACAGAAGTTGTTTCACATGGCTGGGATACATAACAGGAATACCCATAAGCAAATCATCCGTCATAGATACTCGATCATGACGAACGCCTTGTGAGCCGTTATCATAGATGTACCTGTACCATGCGTCGCTCTTAAAGTACCAAGCGAGATATGAAGGAGAAATATCTGCTTGCAGCACAAGACAGGTATATAGCGGCGAGATAATACCTTGCTCACTGAGAGTATATCTATTGAACGGTCCGTATGGCGCAGAATTTGACTTTCTCGGATTGTAAACAAAGTCTCCATTTTCGATGACATAGTAATTTGCTGTGTTTCCGTCCACTGCAATAACCTTGTCAAAGAAATCGCGCTGAGGAATTAGTCCGTATTCCGCAGAGTTGGTAATTACATTTTTTATTACTCCATCTGTGTTACGGCGCGAAACTTTTTTAAAAATATCACCCAGTCGAACACAAGTCCACTCTGCGCCATTCTGAGAAGGGAGTTGGCGAAAAATGCGCTGCATGACACCTCTTTTATACTTCTGATCAAGAAAGCAGAAACAGCTATATGACAGACGAAATCCCTTGCAATAGCGGAAAATCTCTGCTACTGCAAGGGATTTTACTTTTGGTTCATACCGAAATGAGGTCTGAAAATAGACCTCAAGTAACGGTCTTGAGAAGCGTCCAAAGCTCCGCTTTCCGGGCTTCGATGAGCCGTGGGAGCATAAAGAACTACTACATTATCTCGTTGAAAACACCGACCGCAATAAACAATTAAAGTTTGAAAAAGAGAATGTTCTTTCCGTCTCAGGGGAATATGGTATTGTTAATCAGATAGCGTTTCAGGGACGATCTTTCGCTGGTGAAAGTGTTGCTGATTATCATGTAGTCGAAACCGATGACATTGTATATACAAAGAGTCCCCTCAAAGCAAAACCTTATGGGATTATCAAAGTCAACAATGGTGTTCCCGGTATAGTGTCCACTCTTTACGCTGTGTACCACCCCTTAAAAACTGTTGTTCCGAGGTTTGTTGATTTCTATTTCTCGAACGATCTTCGACTTAACAAGTTTCTAAAGCCACTGGTTAATATTGGCGCAAAACATGATATGAAGGTCAATAATACATTTGTACTAACGGGGATGGTAGTGTTTCCTCCTTTGCGTGAGCAACAGAAAATCGTTGATTTTCTAACCATACTTGACCGTCGAATTGATGTTCAGCGAAAAAAAGTAGAAGCCCTCAAGAAGTATAAAAGAGGTGTGTTTGAGACGGTATTTTCCCAAAAAGTTAGACTCATTCCTCGTAACAAGAGAAAGGACTGGCAGAAATATAAACTGTCCGATTTTGCCACGAGAGTAACGAGGAAAAATGGAGGGCAATCGGATATACCGCTGACTATCTCTGCGCAATACGGTTTGATTGATCAACGGGATTTCTTTTCCAAGACCGTTGCAAGCGCAGACATGAGCGGGTATTATTTGCTTCGTTCTGGAGAATACGCCTACAATCGTAGTACATCAAATGATTATCCATTTGGCTCTATCAAGCGTCTCGAATTGTATCCTATGGGGGCTGTTTCAACCCTCTACCTTTGCTTTAGGGTTAAAGACGATATAGTATTGAGTGATCTTGCAAAATGGTATTTTGAGTCTTCTCAATGGCATCGTGGCGTTAATGTAAATTCCGGAGCGTGAGCACCACCTGCACGGAGGTTTAGCCCCGGCATCACGGTAAAATAGCTCCACCCTAACGGGCAGGAGCGCCAATAGCCCTTATACTGATGACAGCACGCGAAATGCGTGACTAAAATCATAAGGAGGGCTACCTATGGTAGACTACTTGGAAATCCTGCGGTTGAGCAGCGATCCCAAGAACAGCCAGCGTTGCATTGCCTCAATCGTACATTGTTCCAGACACACGATTCGTGCTGTTTTGGAGGCAGCGAAAAAAGCAGGTCTGAGCTGGCCGTTGGATGATACTGTTACCAGCGAAATGCTGAAACGGATTCTTTTCCCGGAAAGGGCTACAGCTGAGGCTCTGCACACCCAGCCTGACTACCCCTACATCCACAAGGAGTTAGCACGACCAGGCGTAAATCTGACGCTGTTGTGGACGGAATATTGCAGGCGCTGTGAAAACAACGGCACCACGCCGTACATGTACACGCAATTCTGCGAAAAATACCGGCAGTGGGCCCGGATCACGAAAGCCACCATGCGGATCCAACAGAAGCCCGGAGATGCCATGCAGGTGGACTGGGCCGGCAACACGCTGGATATCTATGACCCGGTTGCCGGGGATATCTCCAAGACGTATCTGTTTGTTGCAGTCCTCCCTTGCAGCTGCTATGCCTATGCCGAAGCCTGTAACGACATGAAGCTGGAAAACTGGCTTCTTTGCCACGCCCATGCTTACAGCTACTTCGGTGGAGTGACCCGGTTGCTGATTCCGGATAATCTGAAAACGGGCGTGAGTAAAAATACCCGGTATGAAACAGTTCTCAACCGGAGTTACCAGGAACTGGCCGAACATTACGATACTGCAATTGTCCCAGCCAGAGTGGAGCACCCTAAGGACAAGCCTCTGGCGGAGGGCACAGTAAAGTTTGCGTCCACCTGGATTCTGGCAGCGCTGCGGGACCAACGGTTCTTTTCCATACGCGAAGCGCAGGAAGCGGTGTCCGAAAAACTGGAGGAATTGAATGCCCGCCCATTTAGAAAGCGGGAAGGATGCCGCAGAAGCGCCTATCTGTCCGAAGAGCAGGAGTTTATGAAACCTCTTCCGACTGCGGCATATGAGCTGGCGGTCTGGTCTCCTGATCTGACGGTTGGACACGATTATCTGGTTTCTGACGGCATGAACAAATACTCCGTTCCCTTTGACCTGATTGGAGAAAAGGTGAACCTGCGCCTGACCCAAAACACGGTTGAGGTTTTCTACCGTGGAACCAGAGTTGCAATGCATACACGTCACCGAAAAGCGCTTCGCGATCCGGTTGTAAAGCCAGAGCATATGACTCCTGAACACAAGAAGTATCTGAACTACAACGAAGCCGAATTTACAGCCTGGGGCAGCTCTGTTGGGGAACAAACTGCTGCTGTTGTCCGCTATTTTCTGACAAGCGGCAAAGAAACCGAACAGGGTTACAAAGCCTGTGCCAGTATGACAAAGCTGGCCGACCGCTATGGCACAGCACGGTTGGAAAACGCCTGTGAGCGTCTTCTGGCATTCACTTCTACGCCGTCTATCCGAACGCTCAGTACCATTCTAAAAAATGGGCAGGACAAGGTTTCTGTGCCGAAAGAACCGGAGGCGCCGAGAGCTGATACCCAGCACGGTATAACCCGCGGTGCTGCTTATTTCCGCAGAGGAGGTGGCAGCAAATGATGAACAATTCCACCATTGAAGCATTGAAAGCAATGCGTTTCAGTGCGATGGCCGCCGAATTTGAACGCCAACTGGACGATCCGGCTGCTTATAGTCATCTTGGATTTGAAGAACGGTTTGCCCTAATGGTTGACGCGGAATGGAACAGACGCCAGCAAAACAGGCTGGCACGCTGCATCCGGGAAGCACATTTTGCCACTCCCGCTGCCATGATTGAAGATATTGAATACCACGAGGACCGCAGGCTGGATAAAAGCCAAATCCTCCGTTTTGCTACCTGTAAATACATTGAGGACGGCCACCACATTATCTTAAAGGGAGCTTCCGGCAGCGGAAAGACCTTTTTGGCCTGCGCCCTCGGAAACGCGGCCTGCCGCAAATACAAGTCTGTGCGCTATATCCGTCTTCCGGAGCTGCTGGAGGAGTTGAGCCTGGCGCAGGCAAGCGGAGAGCTGAAAAAGCTGATTAAGAGCTACCGAAAGTATGACCTGCTGATTCTGGACGAGTGGCTCATCCGCTGCCTAACGCCCCAGGAATCCTACAACCTGCTGGAGATTGTTGAGATGCGCAGCGGCCAGGGCGCGACCGTCTTCTGCACCCAATACAATACGGAAGAATGGTATGAGCGCATTAATCCCAACTCTGATGACCGCAGCCCCATTTCCGAGGCGATTATGGACCGTATCGTCCACAATGCCTACGAGATCTTGATTGATGGCAAGGTCTCCATGCGGGAACGGCACGGCTTGAGAAACCCGGAGGCTGTTTCCGGAGAGGCCGGTGATTGATTTGACGATTACCCGCCAGATGCTGGGCACTGTGCTGCAGAGCTGGTTCCACAACATAAAGAACGCCGAGCAGGCTAAGGCTGAGATCCTTGCGCTGTTCTCTGAGGAACCGGGTGACGGATATACCTGGAGTGAACAGGATATCTGGGAGCAGTCCAGAAAGATTATTAACCGTTGGAACCGGATGTAATATGATCTTATGGGTGAGCAGAGGGGCCTTGCCCCTCTGCTCACCGTGGACCTCGCACCCGTGACGGTGGAGCTAAATCTCCGTGAGAGTGGGGCTCGTTTCCCGTGCAAGTGGAGCTCTGTACTCGAAATTTACAGTTAATGAGATTTGCGCCGAGGGTGCAAGAAATCACGGACTCCTTAATGTTCCAACGGATGGTTTCTTTAATACAGTTCATACATTGCCTTCTGATCCAGAGGAACAATTAGCTATTGCAAGTTATCTATCTTTATTCCAAGCGCGGCTTGACTCCGCACAAGCCGTGCTTGAAAAGCTGCTCCGTATCCGCAGTGGCCTGATGCAGAGACTCTTTACATGAAGAGTTGTTGTAGCAGAGCTTTTTGCATACAACGCAAAGCCATCAGTTTCTTTTGTGCAATTTCAGTTCTTGTATTGAGAGCGTCAAATATTTTGAACATTTTGCGCTGCGTATTGTAGTCGGGGTAGCTAATTTCTATCTTTGAAAGTTCACTTGCTTGAATGTGAACAACGGACTTTCCCTGTGCAATCCGAGCAATTTGTCCGTTTACGATATGATTCAAAATATAACTCATAATCCGCCCGTCAATTTTTGAACTGCGGAATATGTTGAGATCACCAGCGAGAATTATATCTGGCAGCATAACACACGCTGCGGTTGATATTTCTTCCGGCGTTTCACCGGAGGTGGGAATGACCACGTCTCCAACACGGCTATAATATTGCTTTTCGGGTTGAGCTTGGGTTCTGCGTATAACCGCATTTATCACCTCATGATATGTCGTATAAAGTTCACCATACAGGATAAACGGAGTTCCATCAGGTGCTATGTCTGCTTTTGATAACGGTGCGCCTTTTGTAAATGACCCCAAATCGCCAATCTTAGCCGTAGTCCATGTTGCATCTGCAATACAACATGAATAGGGAGTCAATAGTGTGCGAACGACACCTCTTTTATACTTCTTGAGGTTAACTACGAGAGATTGCTGCGCGTCGATACGACGATCTAAGGAAATGAGAAAGTCTGCAACCTTTCTTTGCTCGGCAGTATTCTCCGGCAGATAGTGTTTTGTGGCGAAGAACTCATCTGTTGGGACATTAAGCAATCCGTGATTTCTTGCCCCTTCTGCTGAAATCATATAGATTTCCTTGTACCATTTGAGTGAATCAAAGTACACCTTAATGAAGTCTGTATCGTGCTTCTTGAGCGCAAAACAGATATATAGTGTAGACAACGCTCCCATAGGATAGCGGTCTAACCGCTTTATTGAACCGAAGTCGTAACCTACGGAATAGCTCTTGTTATACGCATATTCGCCATTCCTCAAAAGGTAATATCCGCTCATGTCTTTGCTTGCAACGGTTTTGTTGAAGTAACTGATCTGATCGACAAGACCATCTTTCGAGGATATTGTCAGGGGTAGATCAGTTTCATTGTTGCTGTTTTTCCGTGTTACTCGTTCTGCAAAATCAGACAATTTTTCTGCTCTCCACGGCTCATCGAAGCCCGGAAAGCGGAGCTTCGGACGCTTCTCAAGACCGTTACTTGAGGATACATTTGCCATAATTATTTGCCCTCCACGTCAAAGGGGAAAACCAGCCCCAACTCATCAAAAAACGGTTTCATTTCCGCATCAATATCCTTGATTTCAGATTGCAGCTTGCGGATCTCAGCGGCAACTTCATTCAAGTCAATCTCAGGTTCCGGCTCAAAGGTGTCAACATAACGGGGGATATTCAGATTGAAGCCATTCTCTTCAATCTCTTGCATGGTCGCAACATGAGCGTATTTATCGACATCCTGACGGCGCTCGTAGGTTTCAACAATCTTGTCAATGTCGCACTCCCGAAGGATATTCTGGTTCTTTCCGGCTTCAAAGTCGCTGGAAGCGTCGATGAAAAGAATGTTGTCAGAGTTACCGTTTCGCTCTCTCTTGAGAACAAGGACGCAGACGGGGATGCCCGTACCAAAGAACAGATTTGCAGGCAAACCGATTACCGCGTCCAGAACATTTAATTTCTGAATGAGATGCTTGCGGATTACTTCCTCAGCAGCACCACGGAACAGGACGCCATGCGGCAGAAGAACGACGGCTCGCCCGTCCTCATCCATGTGGTAAACCATGTGCTGAACAAAGGCAAAGTCAGCCTTGCTCTTCGGAGCAAGTTTGCCATACTCATTGAAACGCTCGTCCTCCATGAAGTGCATATCGGCAGACCAGTTTGCAGAATAAGGCGGATTGGCAACCTGAACACGGAACTTCATGTCTCCGAAGTAGTCATGCTCTAAGGTATCACCGTTGTAGATGTTAAAGTTGCGATATGGGATTCCGCGCAGAATCATGTTCATTCTGGCGAGGTTATAAGTCGTGGAGGTCAATTCCTGTCCATGGTAGTTTCTCACATTGGCGTAGTTCTTGAGACGCAGCAGCAGCGAACCAGAGCCACAAGTGGGGTCGGCTGCATCTTTGACATCCGTGAGACCGAGGCAAGCCAGACGGCAAAGCAATTCGGCAGGACCGGAGGGCGTATAGAACTCACCGGCTTTCTTGCCAGCAGTTGCAGCAAACTGACCAATCAGATATTCATAGGCGTTACCAAGAACGTCAATTTTGGTATCATCCACGCCGAAGTTGATTTCGTCCAGCGAAGCGATGATCTTTGCCATAACAGCACTTCTATCTTTGACAGTATGACCGAGCTTCGATGAATCGAGCTGCATATCAGAAAACAGTCCGTCAAAGTCCTCCTGAGAATCGTTTCCGATTGTGGACTCCATCAGCGCGTTGATTGCGCTTTGCAAGAACTCAATGTCGAAGGAACGGTTTTCTACCATCTTGACCATCTTGCGGAACAAATACTGTGGCTCGATGACATAGCCGAGGTCGCGCAGTGCCTCTTCGATAACGGCGGTCTTATACTCTTCGTCTGCCCACGCCTCTTCATAATCGATACCGTCATCCTTGAGAAGATTTGCCATATACTTCTCTGTCCGGTCGGAAAGGTAGTAGTAGAAGATCATGCCCAAGATGTAGTTCTTGAACTCATACGCCTCCATGTTTCCGCGCAAGGCATTTGCCATTGCCCATAGCTTATTGCAAAGCTCTTTCTGGTGAGCCTGAATCGAATTATCCATTTGTCTCTCTCCTTATTGGTATTTCTCTGTGTGCTGCCGGATGAAATCAACGATCCGATTTACAAGGGATCGCTTCTTCAAAAGCGGCAAGGGCTTCTCAATCCTATCCCGGATAGTTCCTGCATCCATTGTGCCAGAAAACTCATATTCCGAAATAATATCCGTCAGCATAGATGCGTCAATGTCCTCAGTCTTCGCAAAGGCAACAATCTCTTCGCGCTTTGCTTCATTTTCAAAGTCGTTATATGCTGCATCAATTTCATCCGCACTTTCCAAACCGACAACAACACGATCTAAGAACGCTTGTAGGATTTCGACTTTCCGGAGCAACTGCGGATTATCGGTTCTACCCAGCTCATCCTTAATGTGTTTAATATCGTAATCCTTCTGCTTGGGATCGTCGAAATGGATGTTGCGGATCAGGTTCATGATGTATGCGACATTGATCCTGTCACTCTCCATCAATTCGATGCAGAAGTCAACGTCGTTCAGAACGGAGACAACCTCGCGGTCTGTTTTTTGCCTTGAGTAGAGCATGAGGTATTTGCTCTTGTAGTCCTGGTATTCCTGCTCGGACATGATAAGAGCATCTTGATCGAAGCTGAACTCAATAAAGGTCTGCAATGATTGGAGATACTTTGTCAGCTCACGGAAGGTCACGACGAACTTCTTTTGATCGTCCTCGTTCTGCATCGTGTCAACGGACTCAGGGAACAGCGCGATTTCCTTGAGCTTCATCACCATTTCGTTGAACTTCTCCACGAAGTATTGATACCCCGGAACAACAATGCCGGAAGTATCTTGACTCTTAGAGAAGAGTGTCAGCGCGTCATCGGTGCGTTTTTTGAGGTTGCGGTAGCAAATGATAATGCCAAAGGGCTTTGTTTCCTTCTCAACGCGGTTTGTCCGGGAATAGGCTTGCAGCAAATCATGATACTTCAAGTCCTTGTCCACATAAAGGACAGAGAGCTGCTTGCTGTCAAATCCGGTCAGGAACATATTCACGACGATAAGAATATCAAGCGACTTTGTTTTCTTTCCCTTTACTCGGTCAGAGATGTCCTTGTGATAAGCCGAGAACGTATCTGTGGAGAAATTGGTCCCGTACATTTCGTTATAGTCCTTGATGATCCGTTCCAACGAATCCCGGCTATACTCGTCCTTGCCCTCAGCATCCTCATTCTGCCCGTAGGAGAAGATGCCGCTGATATTCAGGTCATGCTTGATCTTCTTGAAAATGTCGTAGTACTTAACAAGGGCATCAATAGAGGACACGGCAAAAATAGCCGTATACTGTCCATTTCGGGTTTTCGCCTTGTGGTTCTGGATGATGTGATTGGCGATCAGAGACATTCGCTCATCGGACATATAGAGTTCGCCTATATCAATCGCGTCCGCGAGTGTCGGGTCATCCCAGTCAAAATCACCCTCCATTGTTTTTATGTATTCGATGTGGAATCCCAGAACATTATTATCAAAGATGGCGTCTTTAATCAGATAATTGTGAAGGCACTCACCAAAGAGCATTTCCGTTGTTTGCGTGATTTTACCCTCAGTTTTACCGTTGACTTCAAAGCGAGGTGTCCCCGTGAAGCCGAAAAACTGTGCCTTTCTGAAATGCCGCACAATATCCTTGTGCATATCCCCGAACTGGCTGCGGTGGCATTCGTCGATGATAAAGACAACCTTCTCGTCTTTGTATGCGTCCATTACTTTCTCGTACTGAGGGCGCTTTACAGCGTTTGCCATCTTCTGCATCGTGGTGACGATAAGCTGCCGGTTCTTATCCTTCATCTGGCGGACAAGGACATCGGTGCGATCTGTCACATCAACAGAGCCAGCCTCAAACTTGTTAAACTCTTCGGTTGTCTGAGAATCCAAGTCTTTTCGGTCAACAAGGAAAATGACTTTCTTGATGTTCGGATTTGCTGCAAGGATTTGCGCCGTCTTAAAGGATGTCAACGTCTTGCCCGCGCCGGTTGTGTGCCAGATATACGCATTCCGGTTTGTAAGCGTTGCCTGACGGATCAGCGCTTCTACGGCATAAACCTGATAGGGACGCATGACCATCAAAATCTTATCGGTATCATTTAGGATGGTGTAGCGTGTCAGCATTTTGATGATGTGATCCCTTGCAAGGAAAGAAATCGAAAAGTCCTTCAAATTGGTGATGCGGACGTTATTAAAATCAGTCCAGAAGAACGCAAGACTATACATCAAGTCTCTGTCGGAATTGGCAAAATACTTTGTGTCAACACCATTGGAGACAATGAAGAGCTGAATGAAATGATACAGCCCGTTGTAGGAGTGCTTCTTATAACGCATGACCTGATTGACTGCCTCGCGGATGTCAATGCCACGGCGCTTTAATTCTACTTGGATCAGGGGCAAGCCGTTTACGAGAATCGTAACGTCGTAACGATTGACGTACTTTCCAACCACGGTTGTTTGATGAGTGACTTGGAAAATGTTCTTCGTGTGGTCCTGATCAAAGAAGGACAGATATACCTTTGTACCATCTTCACGCTCAAGGACAAACTTATCCCTCAAGATTTTTGCGCTCTGGAAAACAGACTTTCCGAGCATGAGGTTGAAGATACGCTCCCACTCTTTATCAGTGATAGGCGTATCCAGCTTTGGCGCATTGAAGGCTTCAAACTGAACCTTGAAGTTCTCCACCAGCGCGTCATAATCAGGAATTGCGACTGTGGTATATTCCTGCTTGTTCAGTTGCTCTATAAACTGCTGCTCAAGAGCCGCTTCGCTTTGGTATGCCATATCTTCATCTCCAATACTTGAGGATTATTTGACTATCTACTATTTATTTACATAGCTGCACACATGCCTTGCAGATAATTTCCGTCATAAGAGCGCGGTGCGATATTGAAAAATCATAATCTGATGCAGTCTTGAAGTAAACGCAAAATCAATCAAGATCCTCCGCAAAAAAGTCGCTGTCAATTCTTTTGATTTCGTATGTAGCTTCCGTAGACACGCCCAAATTATATTCGATCATCAATTTTGCCAGCGCAGTGCCATCAACAAGCACAACCTTTGTGGTGTGTTGCTTCTCTGCATATTGCCGTGCTTCTTTCGTAAACTTAGCAGTCGTAATGAACAATCCTTTGGAAGCACCTTGTCCAGCCAGCGCACCAACGAATTTCTGAATCTCAGGTCTGCCAACGGTTTTGTCACAATCCCAACGCTTCGCCTGAATATAAATCAAGCTAAAGCCAAGTTTGTCTTCACGGATGATGCCATCAATGCCTTCATCACCGGTTTGCCCGATGACTGTGCCGGGATTGTCCACCGAGCCACCATATCCCATTTGCATCAACAGCTTGACGACCAGATGTTCAAAGAAAGCGGGCGGCTGCTTCATTATTTCACTCAGGAGATCATCTGCCAGGGTGGTATTGATCTGCTGAAAGGCTTCATCCAAAATATCCTGCGGTGTTTTACCGGACACCTTTTCCGTTGGTGTCGGAAGCGCTGTTTCTTCATTATTGTTCGGAGAAATAAACTTTCGAAATGACTCAAAGCGCTGGAGATAAAGGTTATCGATTTGAGGAGGATTTTCATTGAGGACTTGTCTGCCTACTGGCGTAATCACATAAATACCTCGTGACGGACTTTGCACAAGGCCTGCCTTTTTCAGATATGTCCTTGTCCAGCCAATACGGTTATCAAAAAGCTGCTGCTTTCCGCTTGGCAGCATCTCAGCCCGTTCTTTTTCGGAAACCGAGAAAACCCCTGCAACCGTATCTTTTACCTCTCTTGATCTGTGCAGTTGGCCATCTGCCAAGCAATCAAGGAAGGCACGGTACATCTCATCATATTTGGGAATTGGCATCTAACACCCTCCTTATGCTTTCAGCTTATAGGTTCTGTTTCGATTTCCACCTTCGGCTACGACAATTTCCTCCGCGGTCAGTTCAGAGAGGAGTTTCTTGGCTCGTGTACTCTTGACTCCAAGAAGCGCTGCAATATCAGCACTTTTGGCCGAAATATGATCCGTAAGGTATGAGATGATTTCTTCCTTCTGCCGTGCGGATTTTATCGCCGCTTTTTTATCGTCACTTTTTATCGCCGCTTTTTTATCGTCACCCTTGGAGAACAAGAGCGTTAATGTTGTCCTCTCCGGCTCGAGTTGCTCTGTAATCTCCGGAGTTGTCCAATTCTGCTCACGCCAGACGCGGAAGATATTCGGAATGCCGCTACCAGCGCGCTCACCAATATCAATCAGGTTGAACATCTTCAGCATCGTTCCGTTCCGCGGATCAGAAACACCGCCGCTCTTTGCGGCATCAATTTCGATGCGGAAGCTGCCTGGGTTGGACATCGTAATGCTATTACGCTTTTTGATGATGACCAGCCCCTGTCTGCCGTAATAATCGGCATTCACCAGACAGTTGGCCAGTGCTTCACGCAGAGCCTGATGCACTGGGGTATCATCTATACGAGTACCTCCGTCCATTTTGAAGGGCACCTTGATATCCTGAATCAGCTTGTTGTAGACCCGGAAATAGAAGTCATACACATTGCCGCTCCAGTCGCCGGAAGAAGATATGATACGGTCAGTCCAACGGGTATCAGCGTCATACTGTTCCTGATAGTCCAGAAAGTAAGCGTTAAATTCCCGCACAATATCGTATTCGTTGCCGAACATGAGAAGTCCGGCAGAAGTGGGATGCTTCTTCCCATCAGAGCCGATGCCCACAGCACCCAGCTTCAGGAGGAAATCTTCATCCTCCAGCGCCTCCCATACATGACCAGGACGGGAAAGGCGCATCCTCTGACGATAGCTGCGAATGCTCTCCTTGTTGAACACAGTCATATCCATTTCATTCAGGATGAGCATGTCCTGGGTTTTCACGGAGGCATCCCGCACCATGGCCTGATATTCTTCCTTGGTGCAGCGGTAGTCACCTTCACCGTTGCGGCGGTAGGTGCAGAGCGGATTCCCATCCACATAAACCGGCTTATAAGAGCGCTCTGCACGAGGAACATTGATGACCACAATGCGGTCGCCATCCACCTCCTGGACAAATACATCTTTGGAGGACAGGACATTCACACTGGTCTTGTTGGGGTTATTGACGATATCCCAAAACTCCTTCATGAGCCTGTCCGGATCGGGCAGATCTACCGTGTGCAGGGATTTATCCGCCCATTCTTCCACTCCCAATAGGATAATTCCTCCATGGGTATTGGCGAAGGCAGAATAGGTTTCCCAAATGCTTTTGGGCAGCCCGCCAAGGGCTTTCTTGGCTTCAATGCGGTTGTTCTCCCGATATTGCTCGATTTTGGAAAAGTCAATCATGATTTTCCTCCTTTACGAGCTCGATGATATCGCAGAAATCGCAGTCCAGAACCTCGCAAATCTTCGTTAAGATTTCCGTACTGACATGCTGGTTTTTCCCCAGTTTGGCAAGGGCGGTAGTAGACATACCGGTAGCCAGACGCAGATCCTTCTTTTTCATGTTTTTATCAATCAGGAGTTTCCAGAGCTTATTATAACAAATCGTCATCGTAACACCTCGTGTCAGAGTATACACTAATACACGTTAATTTTAACACAACAGCTTTAATTTGTCTATTGAAAATCCGGTTTTCAGATTTGAATTATTATTTTTAGATTGGAGATTTTAAATTATACAGCAATGCAAAACCATGTACGAACCCCAATTATGTATCCAGGCTAATTCTTTGTCTATTGCGGTGTATCTGCAGAAAAAAGCATCCCGGCTCTTTTTGCAAGGATGCTTTCCGTTTGATAATTTGGTTTTAGATAGCTGTTCCTTATATCTTCTTGGCTAAATGACTTCTTTGTTGAGGTCGCATCTTTACTCGATGCACGCAGTATGTTCCGCTTCCCGACTTTGTCTATTGCTCACTTCGCTGCGCGTACAGGTCGGTGCAAAGTACCACTGACAGTTTGTTCTATATCGTTTTAACAGCATTCTCTACCGCCGTTGTATCTCTTCGCTCTTTCCCGTTATGACGCGCCAGTTCTTCGCGGTTTTTTGTAGTCACCTGGTGTTCAACGGTTCGCCCTATTTTTTCATGCAATCTCTTGGCGTTTTTGGCTTTTCACGAATACCGGATGATTTTCTTTAATGTACTGTAGATAACCTCCTGCTACCCTTGAAAATTAAAATCGAACCTGATAGAATTATAAAGAAATCTGTGCTATGGTGGTTATTTAAATGAAGAAAATTGTGATAGAAAACACCAAGGGAATCCGCAGGTTAGAGTTTGTGTTTCCAGAAACTCCCGGTGTGTATTTGTTGGCCGGAGCAAACGGCGCAGGAAAAACCACATTGCTTATTTGCATGGAACGAATTTGTAATTCTTTGGCATTTGCTCGTGGATTTTCGTCATCTCGTTCTTGGAATGCCGTAGATCAATTCGAAAATGCATCTATCCTATATGAGACACCTAATACGCGGGTCCTCTTTCGCAAGAAAACGGCGAAGTGGGCACCTACCCCTCGTACTGGTAGTAGTGCACTATTGCAATCCTTTGGATATTCTGATGTCATCTTTGTACGGGCCGATTCAAAACGAATTGACATTAGCCAGGATGATTTGAGAGCTGGCAATTTTGTGGCTGCGGATGCGGAGATAAAAAGTACACTAAACAGCTTGTTGGAAACGCAGAAATATTCAAGACTCATGCGTTTGCGTAACGCAAATGGTCGAGGGCGGCAGGCATCGTATTATTACACAATCAAAGAAGCAAATGGGAAATACTACTCTGAAAAGAGATTTAGTACTGGGGAACTTGCACTGCTTCGATTAGTCGAGCAGCTGAAGAATGTCCACGATAATTCTCTTGTTCTCTTAGACGAAGCTGAAATGGCACTGCACCCCCGCATACAGGTTAATCTAATCAAACACTTGATTGAAAAAGCGCAAGAAAAAAATATAACTATTTTCGTATCGACACACTCGCCAGCCATCATCAAATCTATGGACAAAAATCATATCATCATGTTGAATGATTGTGGTAATGGTAATATTGAAGTAATTTCCCCATGCTATCCAGCTAAAGCAATCGGTTGTGTTGATTTTGAGTCATCAAATATTTTTGACTATGTGTTCTTCGTTGAAGATGACATGGCCAGGACAATTTTGAAGCATCTGTTAAATCGATATATATCTATCGTTCCTACACATGAAACTGCATTAACCAGTATCATACCTGTGGGGGGATTTGAGCAGACAGCAGCAATGGCGATACAAACAAATCATCAGTTGTTTTCGCAATCAGAGGTATATGCTATCGTCGATGAAGATGCTTTTGAAGATTTAGACAGTAAGCCAAAGTTTCGAGAACTATATGAGCATCATCGAGACATGATTCACGGATTTGGATTTACTCCCGAAGTTTGGCTTGTTGAAAAATTGGAGCACCCGTCAGAAAGCCTAAAGCGTTCTATACAAGAGCGATTTCACGCCGAGATTATCCAAATTTTACAATCTGATGAGTATCAGGGTTGTGGACCAGCTGCACCACGAAAGTTAGCTAAAAAGCAGTGGGGTGTGATTGTTGAAAAACTTTGTGCAACATCTGGCGATCAGAATGTTCTGGTCATCGACAACCTTATCAACATAGTCGTTCATGATATTAATGATTCTGATGTTCGAGCTGTCTTAGGTCCAATTCTCAGAAGATAATTGTTAGGAAACGTGTCCTAACTTGGACGCATTTCCTTATCTTTCACCGGGCGCCGTCATTAGGCGGTACACCCCCGTGTCCTTATGCTTCCCTTAAAATACCCCTCAAATTGCGGGAATGTAATAGCTATTGGAGGGAAACTAATTTTAACCCGAAATAGCATTTCTGAACAGCGAATTTTATCTTCAGAGAGCAAAGGCGTGCGGGTATTTCTTTGTCTGGTACAAAATAAGCATAGCACCCGAAGCGGATATGAAGCCTCGGAGACTATGCTTATTTTTGTTATAATGGGAGGGCAATGGATGGACGGTTTCTTTGGTGAGCCAAGCGCTCGAGCTGTAAACAGTCCTCCGCCCTCTTGTTATAAAGATTCGATTGAGCAGGTTGCTCCGGCTATGCCGCGTGCGCGTCACGAACCAAATTGAATCGTAATAAGCCGGTGCGGAAGCATTGCAATATTTTATCAGGAAAGAAGGAATGCCCATGCTCAGTATCGGGATCGATGTGTCCAAAGGAAAAAGCACCGTGTGCGGAATGAAGCCGGGAGGAGAAATCGTGTACACTCCATTTGAAATTCAGCACACGAGGGAAGGGATGTCGGATCTGGTTTCGCTGCTGCGCAGCAGCGGCGAAGAGGTTCGTGCCGTTTTGGAAAGCACCGGCAGCTACCATTGCCCGGTGGTGACCGCTTTATTGGAGAACGGAATATTCGTCTCCGTCGTCAATTCGCTGCGGATGAAGCGGTTTTGCTCACAAAGTATCCGCAAGGTGAAGACCGATCGGATCGACGCTATGCAGATCGCTTTGTACGGTCTGGCCTATTGGCAAGAACTTCAACCGGCCAAACTGCCGGAGGATACATATCGGGAGCTTCAACTTCTGGCGCGGCAGTATTACCAGATGACCTCCCTTCTGATCAAAGCGAAGGTCGATTTTAACGCCATCTGTGACCAGGTTTTGCCCGGTATGCAGGAACTCATGAATGACCATGCCGGACGGCGCAAGCTTTCAGACTTTGTCCTGCGGTATCATCACACCACTCACATCCTCGAAATGGGAGAAACGCGCTTTCGGAAGGATTATTGCAAATGGGCGGAAAAAAAGGG
>ENA-OROS01000659-OROS01000659.1-human-gut-metagenome-genome-assembly--contig:-NODE-659-length-20371-cov-4.060445_pt1 | contig 20371 bp, 15 predicted proteins | sample MGYA00242134_ERZ509059 | MGnify/ENA primary metagenome ERZ509059 (study PRJEB26280, sample SAMEA2338753) | human gut metagenome | biome: human gut; feature: human-associated habitat; material: faeces... | reverse complement strand
TAACACTGAAAGAAGATGCGCAGGCATTGGATGAAGTGGTGGTGGTAGGTTACGGAACAATGAAGAAAACCGATGTGACAGGTTCCTTGGCTTCGGTTTCTGCCGATAAATTGGCCGCCCGTGGTGCGCTCCGCGTAGAAGATGCTCTGCAGGGATCTGTTCCGGGAGTCAACATCACGGCAACCAACAGCCGCGCCAATGGTAAATTCAGCATGCAAATCCGCGGTCAATCTTCCATTAACAATTCAAACGGTCCTCTTTACGTAGTGGATGGTATGGTAGTCTCTTCTATCGACTTTCTGAACTCCGAAGATATCGAACGTATCGATGTGCTGAAAGATGCTTCTTCCACAGCCATCTACGGTTCGCGTGCATCCGAAGGAGTGATTTTGATTACCACTAAAGGAGCCGGAGCCGGACAAAGCAAAGCCCAACCGGTAGAAATTACATACGATGGTTACTACGGTATCCGAAAAGTAGCCCGCATGCCCAAATTCATGGAGTCTACGGAATGGATGAACTACCGCTTTGCCAAATATACAACTTCAAGCGGTCCGGATGAAACGGGACATATCAAATATATAATCAAAGATGCAGACTTGCAGTCTGTATTCCAGAATGGCACTGAGTGGAAAGAGTCGCCTTTGTATACACGGTGGATGAATAATGAAAGTTATGATTGGGCAGACCAGGTGTTGCAGACCGGTTCACAACAAAACCACTTCATCAGTGCAAGCGGTGCAAGCGAGAAAACATCCTACCGCTTGGGCGCTGGTTATCAAGGCGAAGAAAATGTTTTCAAGAAAAACAGCTATGACCGCTTCAACATCAAAGCTGCTTTCGACAGCAAATTATCTAAAGTAGTGGAAGCAGGTATGTCGGTCAATATGGTATACGATGTGCAGGATGACTGGATTACCGATTCTTCCAATGCGTATTCTCCTTACAACAATGCTTTCTGGTTTGCTCCGGTCATTTCTCCGTGGGATGAAGACGGAAACCTGTTGGCCAAACCAGCAAAAGTGGGCAATATGTCTTTAACATCTACTCCGTCTCCATTGGTTGATTTGGATATCGATGCTTACGAAAATCAGACCCGCAAATTCCATGTGTTCGGTAATGCTTATCTCCGCTTCAATCTTATGAAAGGACTGAAATTCACAACGACTTTCTCTCCCAACTTCTACCATGGACGTCAAGGCATCTTCATGGGTACCGGCGTTTCGGACAAATATCCTGACGGAACGGCATATTACCAGAATAAAAAGCAAAACTATGCATCGGTTGTCAACACAGACCGGATGGACTGGACATGGGATAACCAGATTGATTTCACCAAGACCTGGGGCAATCACCGCTTGGGAGCTATGGGATTGTTCTCCATGTATAGAACAGACAAAGAAACTTATACCCAATCCGTTACCAATATATCTGATGACAGATTGTCTTACCATGCCATGGAAAAAGGTGCCAAAAACCAGGCTACCAAGTCCTCGTATACCGAATCGTCCATGGTTTCCGTAGCTGCCCGACTGAACTACGCCTACAAAGAACGTTACATGGCCACAGTTACCGTACGTGCCGATGCCTCTTCACGCTTCGCAAAAGGCAACCGCTGGGGATGGTTCCCCTCTGCCGCCCTGGCATGGAGAATGTCCGAAGAAGATTTCCTAAAAGATGTGGAATGGTTGGATAATCTGAAACTTCGCCTGTCCTATGGTATTACCGGTAACAATAATGTAGGAGATTATGCTACAAGCTATTACACATCGGGACCGTCTTATGCTGTAATCGGCGGTAATGAATTCCAAGGTTATTACGGTAACGGAATCATTGACCAAGCCCTGATGTGGGAGAAAATCAAGGAATTCAACTTCGGTGTGGACTTTGCCGTATTGCAGAACCGGATCAATATAACGGCAGATGCTTATCGCCGCCTTGCCGACGGACAAATCATGAAATCGACAGTGCCTTTGGAAACCGGAGAAAGCAGCCTGACAACCAACATCGGCTCTGTTCAGAACGCCGGTATTGAGTTGGGCGTCAACTTCGGAGTTATACGCAACCAGAACTTTACATGGGATGTCAATGTAGCATTCGCACGCAACTGGAGTAAAATCAAAGAACTGCCGAGCGGAGACGATGTCAGCAACAACTGGTTCATAGGCGAACGCCTGAATGTACTGCGCGACTACACCTATGCAGGTGTAATTACGGCAGACGGGGTCACGATGCACACTATCAATGGAGACAAACACTATACATTACAGGAAGTGTACGACAAATATGGTCCCAAGAGTCCCAATAAACTGAAATGGTACGAAGGTCAGATGGCTGTAAACGACTGGAACGATGATGGAAAAATCAATGATGAGGACAAGCAGATTTATGGATGCACCGACCCTAAATGGACCGGTAGCCTGAGCTCCACAATGACCTATAAAGGCTTCGACTTCTCGTTTATGCTTTACACCAAACAAGGACAATGGTCACGCAGTTATTTCCACGAACAATACATGGATATCAGCGACCGTGGCCGTCAAAAGATGAGTTTCGATTACTATATCCCGGCAGGAACTCCGGTTATGGACAAGGCAACAGGAGACATCACTTACTTGGAAACACCGCACATGGGTGCTTACCCCTATCCTAACAATTATGAAAAAACAGGTGGCGGTTACTTCAGTAAAAGCAGCTCGGGAGTAAGATACCAAAAAACGTCTTTTGTAAAGGTTAAAAACATCACTTTAGGTTATACTTTCCCGAAGAAGTGGATGAGCAAAATAGCCGTTAAACATTTACGCCTTTACGTAAACGTACTTAATCCGTTCTGCTTCACCGGCTACGATGGTTTCGATCCGGAATGGGCAAGCGCAAACCTGACTGACGGCGGACCGGCTTCCGTAACCTACCAGATTGGTGCAAATATCAAATTCTAACCAGTAAAACATATAAGTAATATGAAACTATATAAAAAACTATTATACACAATGTGCATGGCTGGCTCTATCACATTGACCGGCTGTGACGATTTCCTCACACCTGACAATAAAAGCGCGGTAAATGATGTGGAATATTTTACCACTTCTGCCGGTTTACAAGCTCTGACATACGATGCATACGCCCAACTGAAAAATATCTTTAACAGCAGTGATGTAACCGCTTATTTCAACTCCGGAACAGACTTGTATCAGGATGGACGCAATGATATCAGTGCAGCTCTTCACCGTTGGTCTAATTTTACTCCTGAAAATGGGACTGTAAAAAACTTCTACACAGATTGCTACGATGGAATACGTTCATGTCTTGCCATTCAGTACTATGCTGCACAATCAACGGTGAGTGAAGATATAAAACAAAAAAACATTGATGAAGGTCGTTTCATCGAGTGTTTGTATTATTACTTGCTGGTCAATAATTTTGGTGGCGTTCCTTTAGTAACCGAATATGCCAAACAGGCCGGTGAAATCAAAGAACAGCCCCGTGCTACGGCAGAAGCAGTATATACGCATATCATCACAGAACTGACCAACATTATCGACAATAACAAATTGGTTGCTTCTTCTGCAACAAAAGGAGGAGGGGAAGCCAGCATAGAAGCCGTTAAGGCATTGCTGGCAAAAACTTACTTGTCTGCTGCATGGGACTTAAAGAAAGATGATTACTTTACCAAAGCGGCAGCCTATGCCGACGAAGTTATTGCCGGACGTAAACTGACAACCGAATTCGCCAAATTATGGGCTGCCGACCGTTCCGGAGATGACAATGAAGAGTTCATCTTCGATGTGGAATACGATGCAGAAAACCAGCATGACAAAAATGACGGTAATCGTTGGCAGAGTTTCTTTTCCAACTATTACGGGGGTAGCGAAGAAGGCATGAAAAATGGTAGTTCATCTTTCATACCTTACATGCATGCATTGAGAAATTTTGAAAAAGGAGACAAACGCTACGATGCAACTTTCATGAAGACCCTACTGGTCAAGAAAGAATGGGATATCAAGAACGGATTTAAAGATGAAAAAGGCAAGCCTATCGGCGACTATTTCTCTTTCTACAAAAATGGCGGCAAAGCTGACGGCAAAATGGTAGGAGTGTATTATCCGGCTTATTGGGAAAGTGACGCTGCTTCCGTTGCTGAGTGGCGTGCCAAAGACCCGGAAAACCGGAAAAACACATTTATCATTCCACAAAATGATAAAACAGCCAAAATGGAGCCAATGTCCACTTACGTAAAAGACCTGGCAGAATATCCGGACGGGGTTATTGCCAAATATGATTTTGACGATGCCTCCACGCAAAAACTCAGTTGGTCTGTACAGCCTTGCCGTAAATTTGACGATAGCCAAACCGCTGACTATAATGCCGGAAAGAGTTTCCGCGACCTCCACGTAATCACACTGCCGGAAATGTTTTTCGTAGCAGCCGAAGCTTACTACAAATTGAATGATCCCAAAGCCTTGGAGCGTTTGAATGTTGTACGTGAACGCGCCGGTTTAACAGCTGAAAATAATATTGATTTGGACATCATATTGAAAGAGTCGGCCTGCGAAATGTTTGGAAACGGTTATCGTCGTATGGACCTTCGTCGTACCGGTAAATTGGTTGAATACAACAACAAATACAATCCGCATATGATAGGTACAGCCGCTGCTACCATAGGAGAAAAATTATTATGGCCTATCCCACAAGCAGCTATCGATGCCAACGGCCAGTTGAGTATGGAAGACCAAAATCCCGGATATTGATTATTGCTTCCGTTTTCTGAATAATATTCACTAAGAGAAAGATGAATTCCGAAATTCTGATACTTCGGAATTCATCTTTCTCTTTTTACAGCTTACTCATCCTCTCCCCACAAATCCTTATCCGAAGGAGCCTTTTTTATATTCCAGGCTATTATCAAGCCAATAACCAGCAAGCATATCAAATATATAATCATAGACTTTGTTTAGTTTTCAAGTAATTCAAATACAACAAGACTCCAATAGTTTATGTTCATTCAGAACACGAAATAATGGTTTATTTCAGCACTTTATCCCGATACTCCGTGGGTGTCATTCCCTTTTTCTGCTTGAAACACTTACTGAAATAACGAGGGTCATTGATACCCACCATATAGGATATTTGCGTCATGGAATACTCACCGGTGGCTATCAACTGAACTGCACGATTGATACGCATTTCCTTGATGAACTCGATAGGCGCCAAGCCGGTCAAGGTTTTCAACTTCTTGAAGAATACGGAACGGCTCACGGCAAGTTCCTGCACAAAATCATCTACCACCAAGTCACCGTTATCCATGTTCTTCTCCATCAGTTCTATAAGTTTATCCATAAACTTACGGTCGTTGGGAGACATTGCCGCAGATTTATCCGTTTGAGGATTATCCTGGACATTACCGATACTCTGTTCATCGGCAACAGCTGCAACCGCTCCTGCCTGCATCAAGTTCTGGCGGTACAAAGTTTGCAGTTTCTGCCGCTGGGCAAGCAGATTCTTTACACGTGCTTTTAAATAGGTAGCGCTGAAAGGCTTGGTTATATAATCATCAGCACCGTACTCCAATCCTTCCAACTTACTTTCGATGGACGACTTCGCCGTAAGCAACACAATGGGAATATGGCTGGTAGTCATATCAGCACGCAATTCACGGGTCATGGCGATACCGTCTTTTTCCGGCATCATCACGTCGCTGATAATAATATCCGGCAGAAACTTCAACGCCTTATTCAGCCCCTCCATACCATTGGCAGCCTCTACAATGCGATACTCGGAAGCGAAGATACTGCGCAGGAAAATACGCAGTTCGGAATTATCTTCTACCAGCAGCATCAAATCTTTGGATGCATCTCCACCGCCTTTTTCCTGAGAACCCGTTTCCGGTTGTGAAGACTGCGCATCTTCCGTATCCGCCGTTTGCCGGTGATAAGCCTCCAGACCAACTGTTATATCGTCCTGCATAAATTCCACCGATTCGTCATACTGCTCCTTACCTTTCATAAAGTCTATCTTGAAGCAACTGCCCTCTCCCAACTTGCTATCTACCGTAATCAAAGCTTTGTGCATCTCCACCAGCTCTTTTACTAACGACAAGCCGATGCCGGTACTTGGATTGAATAAATTACGGTCTACCAGATTCTCAAAACGGACAAAAATAGATTTCTTCTTGTTCTCAGCAATACCGATACCCTGGTCCTGCACGCCAATAGAAACGGTTTCCTCGTCCTCATGGATAAAAACCTTTATCATTTTTCCATTCGGAGTATATTTGAAAGCATTGGAGAGCAAGTTGAAAATAATCTTTTCATACTTATCGACATCCACCCACAGATAAAGTTCCGACTTTTCCGTTTCGAACAAGAAGTCAATGTGATGCTCCTCGGCCACTGAATCGAAATTCTCCATTATCTTGCGGGTAAAGGCCACTACATTAACACGCTGCACCTGCATCTTCATTTTTTTGTTCTGAATCTTACGGAAGTCGAGTATCTGATTGATGAGACGCAACATACGATTTGTGTTGCGCTCCACAACCTGTAGCTGTTCACGGGCATCCGCCGGCAGTTGCGTATGCTCCAGCACGTATTCCACCGGACCTGAAATCAGGGTTAAAGGAGTACGCAGTTCATGGGAAATATCTGTAAAGAAACGCAATTTCATATCTGTCATATGCTGTTCCACAACAACTTCGTGCTTCAGACGATAAATCGTAAACAAGATATAAACAGCCGTTATTATAATCAACAGAACAAACAGGACATACAGGAAATAGGCAAAAGGAGTCTCCCAAAAGGAAGGAAGCACTTCAATATCAAGCAAGCGCATGTTATCCGTCCATACTCCATCGGCATTGGTGGCACGTACCTTAAACACATAATGCCCTTTGGGCAGGTTGGTATAGGTGGCGGTACGCTGCTTGCCGACATAGTTCCAAGATTTCTCAAATCCCTCCAGAATATAGGCATACTGTATTCCGGCAGGTTCCGTATAGTCAAGTGCGGCAAAACGAATCGTGAAAATGTTTTCCTCGTGCGAGAGTTTCAATTCACGGGTATCATCCAAACTCTCTTTCAATATATTTTTTTCATCCGGCACAACGTCTTCATTGGCTATAAGCAATTTGGAAAACACTAACGGCGGTACATATGTGCTCTTCCTGATAGAATCGGGATTGAACAGTAAGACGCCGTTGCTCGTACCAAACAGCAAGTCTCCCCACGAAGTATAGGCCGATGCTGCTTCGCTGAAGCGGACATGGGACGAGACATGACCGTCTGCATAGTTTTCAAAACGTTCTTCTTCAGGAATAAATTTGCTGATGCCGTTCTCCGTACTCATCCAAAGATTGCCCCTATTATCCTCACGTATGGAGAGCAATATATCCGAAGGCAATCCCTCGGCCACGCCATACGACTTGAATATTGCGTCGCCGGCAGCATCTATAGTCTGCAACTTATTCAACCCGCCGCCGAAAGTAACCAGATAAAGTTCGTTCTTCCGGGTAGACAGAATATAGTGCACATCGTTATTACTCAAGCTGTTTACATCGTTCTGCACACGTACATAGTGATGAAACACTGCATCTTCGGGCTTCTTAAAATCACTGTTTACCATTAATGCGCCGACTGTAGTGGCAATCCATATATTTCCGCGATGGTCACCTGTAACGAAGCGTACCTTATGGCAATTATCTATAGGGAAACCTTTCAGGTTGTTACGGTGGTTAACAAATATCTCCCGTCCGCCACGGTTATGGGTAAGGTAGTTGATTCCTCCTCCAAAAGTGGCAACCCAGATACGTCCTTTCACGTCCTCATAGACACAATATACATTGTTGTCACTCAGGCTGTAGATATCATCCCTACTATGGCAATAGCGGGTCAGTTTATAATGTCCTCCACCCTGAGGCCGGGCTTTTACCAATCCCTCACCCTTGGTGGCAATCCAAATGTTGTGCTTACTATCTTGAAATATGCAATAAGTATTTCCCTTTAACGGTACCCCCGTATGTGATATCGTACCTGTCTCCGTGAAGTATCCCAGTTCTGTGCGATTCTTATCGTAAATCCTTATTTTGCCGTCTTTCAGTCCCACCCAAAGATTATGCTCCGTGTCTTCGCAAAGAGCACGCACCTCATTGCTCAATGATTCATACCGATGAGGTTCCGGCGTCATCATACTGAAAAAGGAAGAGCGGAAAGTGATTTTCTCCAGTCCCTTGGAATGGGTGCACATCCACAGATTGCCTTGCCTGTCGGAAAAAGCAGAATGGATTTTATTGGAAAAACGCCAGTCGGTATCCGAAAAGCCGTTATAGAAAGGACGCAGGCAATTAGCAGCCTTATCGAAACGCGAAAAACCTCCGCCATAGGGATGCACCCAAACAGAACCGAAAATATCTTCATGCACGTGAAAAGCCGGACGGGAACGGTCGGTAGATGTAGGCTCTACCGGGATTACTTCCGTTTTCAGCACTTTTGTCCTTGCATTAAAATGTGCAACGGTTCCCGCAATATCCTGCCCGAACCATACTTCCGAGTTTCTGTCTATATAAATGGAGTGAACAGGAGCACCCGGCAGACGGGAAGCCGGATAATGAACAGTTGCCTTAGCGGACGCATTGTAAGTAAAAAAGCCGTCTGTCTCTGTAACCATTATCAGATTATGTTCGTCAATCTTTCCTACAGCCACGATATGTGAGGCACAAGGCAACTGCAATAACAGAAACCGGCCGTTTTTCTTCTGATAACGCCATACGCGTCCGCTATCCGACCCGAAAAAGATTTCATTTCCACATTCCTGAGCTGTATAAAAAATTTGGCCGCCTTTCTCTTTCTTCAATGTTTTCTCTACGAAAAAGGACGTAAGGGCACCACTTCCGGCAGCAAGCATCCCCAGCCCGTTGTCAGTCAGCATCCACTCATTTCCGGAAGTATCCTCATAAACATCGTATACACGTGCAGCCGGAAACAAACCGTTATCAGCTGAGTACATCTCTGATGAAAGGCGAAAACTCTCCGGATCGGTCTTGATACGGATAGCCCCTTCTCCCTCCGAAAGCAACCAGACCGAACCGCAAGGCAATACCTTGATTGAAGTTACCACAAACCGGCTCCCTTCTTCTTTCATGGCAGGAACATGTTCAAATACTTCGGTACGGGGATTAAAACGCCAAGCCTGATTGTCGTAAGTGAGCAGCCACAGAAAGCCGTACCGGTCTTCATACATATAGTCCACCCGGTTGTTTGTCAGGTTAATGCGGTTATCAAACTTTGCCTTATAAGTCCTGAAATCATACCCATCGAATTTATTGATGCCATCCCAAGTGGCAAACCACATATTTCCCTTTCTGTCTTGCAGAATATTCATGACAGTATTCTGCGAAAGTCCCTCTTCGGACGAATAATGGGTAAAGACACACTCCGGCTGTGCTCCGGACGGTAACGCAAATACAAACAATAAGCCTATGACCAGATATAGAAGTTTTCTCATAACATATTCGTTCTGTGGGGTAAAGATACGCATTTCGCCGAAAATATCGTATATTTGTCATTATTTTAAATACCACTATGAAACCAAGCGTTATACTTTATGCTGTTTTCCTTACCGTAAGTCTGGGTATAAAGGCTCAACAAGTTGATACGGTAAGTTATGAAGTGACAAAGAACATGCCCGTTTTCTACGAGCAACTGAAACAGCAACTTACCTATCCCGCAGCATGGGGAAAGTCTACCACAAAAGACTTCGGGAAATGGAGAATCGAAACACGAAATGTAGTGATGGAGTGCATGCAGAATCTGCCACCTGCTCCATCGAAATACGATATGTCTGTCGTCGGAACAGAGCAGCGGGCGGGATATGAAGCCCGCAAGATATGGTTTAATGTTTCGGAATGGTCCCGCATACCAGCTTATTTATTGGTTCCTGACGGAAAAGGGCCTTTTCCGGCTGTGATAATGCTGCACGATCATGGAGCACACTTTTCCATCGGCAAAGAGAAAATGGTACGTCCTTTCGGGGTCTCACCGGAAATATCGGCTGATGCCGAAGATTGGGTGGTCCGTTGTTATGACGGACAATATACCGGAGATTACTTTGCACAAAACGGTTACGTAGTACTGTCTATCGACGCCCTGTTTTGGGGAGAACGCGGACGAAAGGAAGGAGTAAGTTATGACGGACAGCAGGCACTGGCTTCCAATTTCATGCAAATGGGGGCATCCTGGGGGGCTTTTATCAACATGGATGATGTGCGTAGTGCCGAGTTTCTGGCTTCACTGCCATTTGTCGATAAAAATAGAGTAGGTTGCCTCGGGTTCTCAATGGGTGCCTACCGTTCCTGGATGCTGGCTGCGCTGACTGATTGTATAAAAGCATCCGCTTCCATCTGCTGGATGAATACCACAGAGCATCTGATGACGCTGACTAATAATCAGAATAAGGGCGGTTCCGCTTACTCCATGCTTATTCCAAACTTAAGGCGTTATCTGGATTATCCGCATACAGCAAGTATTGCATGTCCTAAACCCGCCCTTTTCTTCAATGGAAGCAAAGATAAGTTATTCCCGATAGAAGGAGTAAGAGATGCGTATCAAACGATGCGAACGGTATGGAACAGTCAACATGCCGGTGACAGGCTTGTGACTAAAATATGGGATGAGAAGCATTTCTTTAACAAGGAGATGCAGGAAGAAGTATTGGAGTTCTTTAATAAGAAGATGAGGAAATTTTGTATTCTTCTATAAAACAATTATTTATCTAATTATAGATAGACAAGAGGTAATGACATAGAAACGAGCGGACTGCTTTAATCTACTGTGTTTTTCCATTGCTTCAAATAACTCTATTACAAAGATAGAAAAATTCAAATTCATTATATCTTTTGTTCTTAATTTATTTGTTCTTTTTAAAAACTGAGGGTTGTTTCTCAAAATTCTTTTTGAAAAATTTATTGAATGCACTTTGAGATTCAAAACCTAAAAGAAATGCTATTTCAACGAATGAAATATTTTCAGCAAGATATTTTAAGGCTAAATCTTTTCGTACGTTGCAGAGAATATTTTGATATGAATTATTCTCTATAAACAATTTTCGTTGCAATGTTCTATCACTCATATTCAAATACCTTGCTACTTCTTTCAGACTTAAATCTAAATTAGGTATAGTTTGTAAAATGTGTTGCCTCATAATTGATGATATACTTTCTTTACGTTCTGCCTTTAATAATTCATCAATTAACCGTTCCGCTATTGATAATATCTCAGGATTGGCATTGATTACACGCATAGTCAACAACTCTTTATCAAAAACCATCATAAATGGTTTTCCAAAGTGTACAGTCGATTTTATCCGTTCTTCTAACAAATCTTTGCTTCCCTCTTTTTCATAGGGAGTATAAATTGAAACTGGTGTAATCGACTTTCCTGTTAAGGTATATATTAATTGGAGGATTATTCCATATTGCGACTCATATATCTGCCGGGACGCTAATGGATATTTGTAAGAAAATTCCATTGGCACTTTCATTATATGATAGAAATAATCAGTATCACTATAATTAGAAAATTGGCATAGAGTATTTACTGCGGGAGCATAAAGGGGTTATTTTCTCAAATACTTCTTTTAAGGTTCGACAATTCTGATATACATTTATAATTGTACCCAAAATAGATGAAGGAAAACGAAATCCCATTTCAAGCCCAATCCTATCATTTGATTTTTGTTTTATCAAAATTTCAATGAAGCGTACAACAATCTCAGAATCAATTCTATTTGTAGGGTTATTAAATATGGAAGTATCTAACTGTAAAGCATGTAAAGTGTCTGATTCACTTATACCCAGTGAATCAGCCTGTTTTAGCATAATATTGAATGTTCCTGCCGTTATGTACATAATCATAACAATATTTGGCGTGATTGGACAAAAATATGACTTAATTTTCAATTCTCCAAAAACAAACGATGGTAATTTTGCAAATCAATTCATAAGTAAATGGATAAAATAGAGATTATTGTATACTCACTCCCCATCATGTTTATGCTTCATGATTTTGAGGAGATTATAGGACTTAAAACTTGGTTTGATAAGAACGGAGAGTGGTTAGATGAAAAATTTCCTATGTTAACAAAACATCTTCAAAGCTTGAGACACCTATCTGTTCAAGCTTTTGTAGTGGCTGTATGGGAGGAATATCTAATTATCAGCATAGTAACTTTAACGGCATTGACATTTCAATGGTATGATGCGTGGATTATTATATTTATGGCATATTCATTTCATATTATTATACATATCATTCAATGGATTATAGTCAGAAGATATATTCCGATGATTATAACATCTTTGCTTTCAATCCCATATATCATATGGGGTATAAATAATATTGTTTGTTCATTTACTGCTATCAAGATTGGAGGCTATCTTATTGCAGGAATATTCATTGGTGTCTTAAATCTGCTTTTCGCTTATAAATTGGCGTATAAATTCGATAAATACATGAATAACAAACTGTGAATGAACATATTTATCATAAATAATAATTATAATGAACAAGCTATTCGAACAGAGATTTTTTCGGCTATTGTCGGAATACTCACAAAAAAAGTTTACCATAAACGAATTAATGGCTGCGTTGCAAGAACTTGCCAATCATTTGGCAAGCGTTGCCATACATGAACAGGATTACGCTGTATTGTTACGCTACTTCTCTTTTGGACTGAACAGGCTCAAATCGTACCGCTCACAATTTGAGACGGGGGAAAAATGCCTTATTACTGCTTATTGATGAAGCGATAGGACTTGTAAATACAGAAATTCGCATACTCAATATGCGTATTAAATACCCGATTCAGTTCCAAAATCGAAAAAACAGCTTTCCACTTTCACCGCTTTATCTCACCGATGAAACCTACCTTGTAGAAATCATGGAATTGGTTAGTGGGCTATTCCTATCTAAACGGGTGGTTAACCACAACGGGACAGAATCACCCCTGACCGAAATTGGCAGAGCCTTTGAATATCTATTCAATATCAAATTGGGTGACATCCACAAAAAGCACGATAATGTAATTTGCCGTAAAGCCAATAAGCGCACCGAGTTTTTAGATATGCTTCGCAAAACCATTGTCGAAGAAAGTAAGAAGAAAGGCTATCTATAAATCAGACACTTATCAATAATTGTTAGGGGTGTAGTATATCTACTCCCCTAACTTATTTGCGCTCGTTTGCCGAACTTTGCTTCATCAATCGATTGAAAACAATGATGTTAAACTAAAAAATGAAGCAAAATGTATATAGACAACGAAAACTTCGACAAGTGGATGGAACGGTTATCGAAAAAGCTATCTGAAATCGGGCAAGACCTGAAATCCCTTATCAATACCGACAAGGTACTGGACGAAAACGATAAGATACTCGACAATCAAGATTTGGCTTTCCTGCTGAAAGTATCTTTCCGAACCCTGCAACGCTATCGGGCAAGTGGCAAACTTCCTTACTTTACGATAAGTCATAAGACCTATTACCGTGCAGCCGACATCCGAACATTTATTCAAGAAAATGCCGATAGTAAGACCTACGAACGGTTCAAAAAGGAAAACCAACTTGATAGGCAAACTACTACAAAACAAGGTGGGTAATGTTACCGCCTGATGCAGTGCAACGCTCCCCATTTAGCAGGAACCGCCTCGCCTTGTGGCTCGGCTCGTTTCGCTAAATGAAGCAAGAGGGAACTGGACTTTGTCCTGTTCTTCCTCTTGCCCTGCGGGGCAAAGCCTTCGGCTTTAACGGGTTACATTCGTAACCGTTTATAACGGTGATTATAACCTAAAAATGTATTTCGCTTATAATCAACTGAATAAATCTCACTTTCCTTATAAAAAAGTTATAATCATGGATAAGACCAATCATATATCCACGCTTACCACCATCGGGATAGACCGACAGACGGGAAAGTTGATAGATAAACTCTGCAAACGTTATTCGCTGAAAAAAGGTGAAATAGTCCGCTTGGCATTTGTCTATATTGATAAAGCGTGTATCAACCCATCGGAAGCACCGGAATCAGTAAAATCGGAACTGGCGAAAATAAACAAACGGCAGGACGATATAATCCGTTTCATCCGTCACTACGAGGAAGAACAACTAAATCCTATGATACGAGCAACAAATTCTATCGCTTTACGTTTCGATACTACCAGCAAAACTTTAGAAGCTCTTATTCTCTCTCAACTGGAAGCTAGTCAGGAGAAACACAAAGCCGTACTCAAAAAGTTAAGTGAACAGTTCTGTAATCATGCTGATGTTATAAATAATCAATCGAAACAAATAAACGCACTCTACCAGATACACCAACGGGATTATAAAAAGTTACTTCACCTGATACAACTCTATTCAGAACTTTCTGCTTGTGGTGTGATGGATAGCAAAAGGAAAGAGAACCTAAAAACTGAAATCGGTAATCCGATAAACGCATAGAGTTATGCACATAGATTTTGCCCCGCCATCAAACGGAACATATAATAATTCAGGAAGTTGCCGACAGCTAGCAAATTATATGGAACATGAGGATTTAGAACGAATGGAAAAAGGCATCTATACCGAAGGCTTTTTCAATCTGACTGATGACAATATCTATAAATCAAAGGTTATAAAAAATATAGACAGTAATATCGGTCAGCTATTAAAAACGGATGCCAAGTTTTATGCTATCCATGTAAGCCCATCGGAAAAGGAACTTCGGCTAATGGGAAATACCGAGCAGGAACAAGCCGAAGCTATGAAACGGTATATCCGGAAAGTGGTTATTCCGGAATATGCGAAGAACTTCAACAAAGGATTATCGGCGGAGGATATTAAGTTTTATGGGAAGATACATTTTAGTCGGGACAGGTCGGACAATGAGCTGAATATGCACTGTCACTTGATTGTCAGCCGGAAAGACCAGACTAACAAAAAGAAACTATCTCCGCTTACCAACCATAAGAACACCACGAAAGGGACAGTTAAGGGAGGTTTTGACAGAAAGAACCTGTTCCAACAACTAGAGCAAGGATTTGATAAACTATTCAGCTACCAACGCCAACTAACTGAAACCTTTGAATACTGCAACACGATGAAGAACGGCAGTATCTCCGAGCAACTTAAAATGCAGGAACGGCAAATTAATGAGACGAAAGTACAGCCAGCTAATCAGCTAAATGTTGGGACAGCGATACAGCCGGACATACCAACATTGCAACAGTCGGAAAATAAACAATCTAATATTAATATGCCAGATTTAGGCCTATCCTCTGTTTTGGGTTTGTTTACTCCTGATGTAGCCAACAAAGAGGATGAGAAAGCTCCCATGAAAAGAAAAAAGAAGAAACCCAAACGGGGATTCAGGCAGTAGTGCGATTGTTCCCGAAGTTATTTCCCGCTCTTGGCTTTCCGGCCGTTTGTAGGGCGAAAGCCCACGGGAATAACCAACGGTGCGAGAATAACTTCTACCATCGTGAGGTTGCGGGACGAAGCAAAGAAAGAAAAAATATGATTTGAATAGGGTCTAAACTTCAACTCAAAATATATTTCATCACTGTTTTCCTAAGTTATTAAAGCAAAACATAAATAGTCCTTAAAAACATCCCCAAAAAATTCCTATCTTTAACGAAAAATCAAATCCACGAAGTATGAATAGAATCAAAGATGTTCTTAGCGAAAAAGAAATCAAACAAACGTGGCTTGCTGAAAAATTAGGCAAAAGCTTCAAGATTGTGAATGCTTATGCTTGCAACCAAAAGCAGCCAAGTTTGGAGACGCTTTTTCAGATTGCGGAGATTTTACAATTCAATCCAAAAGATTTAATCGACACCAAAGATAGGAAATAAGGAGATTTTACCACCAATAGAAGCTAAAATACAATACAATGGAGCAAGAAATTAAAACGTCTGTAACTGTTCACGATTTTGTGGCATATTATCGCGAGTTAAGACCTCAAAAATTCTCGGACTCGAAGATAGTTTATGAGATCCCTCTGACAAGAGAATTATTTGACAAACAGCTCGAAATACTTTCCACCAAAAAGATGCAGAGTGAATTTGAAAACTTTATCGTGAAATGTGCCGAACGACTGATTACACCCAATATCAAACCTCAGACAGGGCCCGATGGCGGTGGTGATGGTAAGGTGGATGCTGAAACCTACGAAGTATCATCTGATATTTCTGACAAATGGTATGTGGCTAATGGTGGTGCATCGGGGAAAGAAAAATGGGCTTTTGCTATCAGTTGTAAAAAGCAATGGAAACCGAAAGTAACAGGCGATATTGAAAAGATTGCTAACACTAACCGTGAATATACACGAGCTTTATTCTTTTCCAATCAATTCATCAAGTCAAGTACACGGGCTGACGTAGAGAAGGATTTGTCGGAGAAGTATGGTGTTGAAGTTTCTATTTTCGATGCTCTCTGGTGTACAAATGCAGTCTTTAATCATGGTTGTATAGATGTAGCTTTAACATGTTTGAATTTTTCGGAAGAATACAGAAAGAAACAAGAGATAGTCGGAGAATTAGACAAGAAGAGACAAGAACGGCTTGATGAAATTGAAAAGGGTATATTGCGTACAATAGATGGAGTTGACACAGGTTATATAGATGAATTGCAAGAAACTTGTATCCTCAGCAGAGGTTTGGAGCGTCCACGTACTGAAACAGAAGGGCGCTTCAATAGAGCTTTGCGTGAATGTGAGCATCATGGTACCACTCAACAACAGTTTAATATCATCTATGATCATGCTTGGACAAGTTTCTTCTGGTTTGAAGATATTGATGCGATGTATTTGGATTTTATGAAACTCAAAGAGTTCATAAGTGATAACTGTACTGTTATCCGTATAGAGAAATTAACAAATATATTGACTAATTTAATTAATGCGGATCGTGCAGGCTTAATTGAATCAGATAAGGTACAACTAGAAACAACTTATATAAAAGAGCTATGCAATGCTTTAGAACAGCAAAGCGATAAGCCATCTTGTTTCTTATATGTGCGTATTTATATTGCAGAACAAAGATTGATCAGCCACTTATTGTCCAAAGAGTCAATAGATGAAGATATTGATATTCTCAAACCATTATTGTTAGAAGCTCCATATCATATAGAAATCAGTTTTGAAGCCCAATACCAAATAATAACTAATTTAAACAAAGTGATTGATGATAACTCAAAATATGAGGATCTTGTAGATGAACTTACGTTAGTCCTAAGAAAATCACACTCAGAACAAGCAGCAGCACGGATAGAAATGGATCGTGCTCTTGCTTTAATGGATAAGGGAAAGTTGAAGCAAGCCATCCGCCACTTTAGTTTCTGCATACGTCCTTTTGAAAGAGAAGAGTGTATAGAAGAATTTATCAAAATTTCCGGCATGATGGGCATTGCATTATATGACATAGGTTTACCTTATAGTGCAGAAGCTTATTTGGTCAAAGCAACGTCCATGCTACTTAAAACTTTTTACATCTCAGGTGATGTTCCTCATCTTCTCCTAACTGTCTTGCAGAAACTTTGCGAAATAGAATTGATGCTGGGACGATTGGTCATGTACTTGAATTGGCATGAACTAATGATGGTAGTTTCGCAGAATGGTCAGTTTGCAGAAGACACACATTACAATGAAACAAACATACTTCATGATGGTGCTTGGGCATGCCGATTTGCGGCATCTAATTTGAAAGACCTTGTAATAGGTTCATTACCTGCGATATTAGAAAGAGCTAACATGTTTCAATCGTCAGAATACTTAAAGTTTATACTGGGGTATGCAGATGAATTGGATGAAAATGTGAGAAATATATTTGCTAAAGATGGGTGGCAAGACAAGATGCTCAATCAACCTGTATTTAAACAGTTTCTTTCCGATTTGAATATTTCCACCCATGGGCAGGCAAGGCTACAAACAACGGCAAACAATTGTACATTGCATATTAATTACGAAAATAATTGTCAGAATCAAATTGTTGCAGAAATATTCTTGGGAGCAATTGAGTCAATGCTGGCAACAATGGAAATCTTTGAAGTGTTGACAATTACCCCAGAAGTGTATATTGAAATCACACCCACAGAAGGTAAGTCTGAGTTAAGACAACTAACTAAGTCAAATGAATACCAACTCTGTATCAATATAAAGTATAGTGACAAGGATTTGTGGGAATGTATTTCAATGTTTATAGCGTCATTTTTCAGTAGAAACTCTATGTCAAAAGAAGATCTGGAGTATCTTCTCCAGAGCAAACAAGATGGTGAGAAGCTTATGGATAGGGTAAGTAACTTGCTACATGTAAAGCAGTCAATTTTTAATGTTCTTGGTAATACATTCAAAAACAAGATAGAGGATTGGCAAAAGGAATCGGACAAAGTGTACCCATTAAATAGAGACTCATTCGAACACAAACCGAAGAACTATCGTAATGAAAAACAACAAAACATATCTTTTCATAGTACTAATACAGATATGAATATATGGGAAGGTGCAGGTTGGAACGGTTGTGGATTCGTGTTTGATCAACAAGGAACTATGCCTCCAATATTTGGGCTCTCTTTTGAAAACTTAGACAGTGGAAAGCAAATTATTACTGAATGGGGTGTTAAATTAGCACAGGGAGAACGTTCCATAATCATTTACCTCATTCGGGGTATAGATAAGCAACATCCAGCATGGTATAGAGTATGTGTAGCACCAGATGTAAAAATAGACGATCTTAAAGAAGGTCATTACTTTGCCTCTATGTGTCGCAAGCACACTATGACACCCAACAATAATTGGAATATTGACACCTTTGAACAGCTTTTCAAACGATTTGGCGGTTGCTGGCTTTCAGCTTTTCAACTTGATAGCAACAAGAATATCGTAATGCCGGAAAATTTTAACGATGCATTCAAGTTTACTAATGTCGAGTTCAGAAATGCTTGGGAAATAGGATTAAATGATACAGCAATAGTAGCTATGGAACCTGATGACGAACCATTCATTCCTGTAGGCAAAAGGAATATAGCTCCTGTGGTGGAGGTGATGGCTACAATTCGAGACTTTAAAAAAGGGCAGATATAAAAAAACTAGTAACCATAAAAACGCCTTCTAATATGCGTAATTCACTTCAAATTAGAAAGGGGTAAACACATCGTAATTATAACAATAAAAGCAATAATATGTTATTTTAAAGAAGTTCAAATAGAGTAATACAAAATCCAATTTGCATTTACATTTTGCAAATTCAAGAAGAAACAACTATCTTTGCCCTCAGTATTCTCCATGAGCAAACTATCGCAAAAGAACGTAGCAAATTAGTGGGATAATTCATGGGATATGCTTGAAGCTAAAAATATAAAGTTGTAAATATCAGCGTGGTAACTCTACAAGGAGAATCCCAAGCGGATCACTCAAACGAATAAGAAAAACAAGAAAGAAGGTGTGTCAAAATGCACACTTTCTTTCTTTTTTAAGAAAAATAGCGTAGTTCTCTTTAACTTTTTGAGTTTCAAAAGATAAGCGGAGCATAGAAAACAGACAGGTAACGATTGGGTGACGAAAATCCATCGCTTGCTTGCGTTTTTCTGCATAACCTCAAATAACTCTTCAGCTACAAAAGTAGTTGATATTCTTGATGTTAGCAAATTTATACAGGAAAAATTTCCCCGATAAAGTTTCTTGGTTTAAATAGTTTTTATCTTGAATCCATTTTCTTTTTTCACGGAAACGGATTTTTTCAACGGTCAAAGAAAACACCCGCCTTACCACCCTTCGTAACCGACAGGAAGAGGCATATGGGAACCTGCAGAGGAACCAGGGAGTGGTTACGGTCGAACTGCTCAAGATCACTGTATCAGATGCCAATTCCGTGTCGGAATACCTCCTGTAAGCCGGAGAGGTGGAACGAGAACGTCTTAGGATCCGCTCCAAGGAGATTAACTCCACCTACCGCCAGTCGAAAACCACACAGCTCAATCTCAGGCAGTTCATCGAATCCCGCGAAACGAAGGGCATCACCTTTTCAGACATCACCGGGGAGTTCGCCGAATCGTTCAAGATCTTTCTCAAGAAGGAGTTGAGACGCAGGAACGGGCACATGAATCATTGCCTGTGCTGGCCCAACCGGCTCATATATATCGCTGTAGACAGGAAAGTATTGTGGCCCAACCCGATAAAAGATATGGCATACGAGAAGAAAGAAGCACCTAAATTAAAGCATATCAGCCGCAGTGAACAGAAACGGATGACGTAAATCCCGATGCCCGACCTGATGATGGAACTGGCGCGCAGGGTGTTCATCTTCCCTCGCTGACCGGTCTGGCCTACGCGGATACGAGGGCTCTCCATCCCCGTCACAT
>ENA-OROS01000657-OROS01000657.1-human-gut-metagenome-genome-assembly--contig:-NODE-657-length-20490-cov-9.562466_pt1 | contig 20490 bp, 20 predicted proteins | sample MGYA00242134_ERZ509059 | MGnify/ENA primary metagenome ERZ509059 (study PRJEB26280, sample SAMEA2338753) | human gut metagenome | biome: human gut; feature: human-associated habitat; material: faeces... | reverse complement strand
TGGCTGCCCGACGCAGGCGCGTTCCACGGCGGCTTTACGCAGAAAACCACCCGAAGGGCGCTGCGCGCCTCCGGCCTCGCGCTGGACGCAGTCTGGCCCGTGCTGGCATAAAGACGTTCTGAACCCGCTCTCCCCTGTCATACATCTATGGCAGGGGGGATTTTTTATGAAACGCAAATGGTGGACTGTCTGTTTTCTGAGCATTCTGGCCGGTTCCGCGCTCCATTTTCTCTATGACCTGTGGCCGAACTCTCTGACAGCAGTGTTTGCACCGGTCAACGAAAGCGTCTGGGAGCATCTGAAGCTGCTATACTGGCCGTTTCTCGCCGCCGCGTTCGTGCTGACGAAGGACGAAGCGGACGGTCGAAAAAGCTGGTGCGGTCTGCTGGCGGGACTTCTGGGCGCGCCGCTGCTTCTTCTGGGCACGTATTACACACTCTTGTCCGGCTTCGCGCTGTACGGCCTGCCGCTCGATCTGATTTTGTACGCGCTGGCAATGGTCGGCGGCTTTGGGCTGGCGTGGCATTTGCAGAGGGCCCGCCTTCCCGCATGGCTGTGCGGCGTGCTGGTGATTGCGGCAGGCGTTTACGGTGCCTCGCTGGCGCTGTTTTCCTTTGCGCCGCCGGAGCTGCCCATTTTTCTGCCGCCGGTCTGAAATTTTCTGTATTTTTGTGTTGACAACCGCGTTTTTCTCCTGTATAATAGCCCGGAGAAAACAAAGAAGGAGCGGCGAGCACCGCAACTCACCTCCAGCTGTCTGCGAAGAGGTTCATAATTTCCTCCGCTTTGTGCGGAAGTCTGGATTTTATGTGCGGGTGCTTTGCGGCATCCGCACTTTGCATTTGGAGGTGCTTTACAATCGGTAAATTAGAACATCAGATCAACGAGGAGATCCGCGACAAGGAGCTTCGCGTGATCGGAGCTGACGGCAGCCAGCTTGGTATTATGACCTCGTCCGACGCTCTGGCGCTTGCCGAGGAAAAGGACCTTGACCTTGTCAAGATTGCGCCGAACGCTGTTCCGCCGGTCTGCAAGATCATGGATTACGGCAAATTCCGCTTCGAACAGCTGAAAAAGGAAAAGGAAGCCAAGAAGAACCAGAAGGTCGTGGAGATCAAGGAGATCCGTATGTCTCCCAGCATCGACACCAACGACTTCAATACCAAGGTCAAAAGCGCAGTCAAGTTCCTGAACGATGGCAACCGAGTCAAAGTCACCGTACGTTTCCGCGGCCGTGAAATGGCGCATACGTCGCTCGGGCAGGAGCTTCTCGCGAAGTTCGGCGCCGATTGCAGCGAGATCGCCACGATCGCCAAGGACGCCAAACTCGAAGGACGCAATATGTCCATGTTCCTGAGTCCCAAGAATTCCAAATAAACTACAATCGCAATCACACGGAAGGAGAACCACTATGCCTAAGCTGAAGTCCCATAGCGGCGCCAAGAAAAGATTCAACCTCACCAAGAACGGCAAGGTCAAAAGAGCGCACGCATTCAAGAGCCATATCCTCACCAAGAAGACCACCAAGCGTACCCGCAACCTGCGCAAGAACGGCTACGCCGACGTGACTGTGGAAGATATCGTGAAGAAGATGATCCCTTACAAATAATCGGTAAGGGTTGACGACACATAGGAGGATAATATAATGGCAAGAGTAAAAGGCGCAATGATGACGCGCAAAAGAAGAAATAAGACCCTGAAGCTCGCGAAGTCCTACTGGGGCTCCAAGTCCCGTCACTTTAAGATGGCCAAGCAGGCCGTTGCAAAGTCCGGCGTGTATTCGTATGTCAGCCGCAAGCTGAAGAAGAGAGATTTCCGCCAGCTGTGGATCTCCCGTATCTCCGCGGCCGTCGCACCCTACGGCATCAACTACAGCCGTTTCATCTACGGCCTCAAGAAGTCCGGCATCGAGATGAACCGCAAGGCTCTGAGCGAGCTCGCCATCGCCGATCCCGAGGCGTTCAAGGTTCTCGTCGAGACCGCGAAGAAGGCTCTGTAAGCAAATTTTATGGCCGCCATATGCAATATGGCGGCCTTTTTCTATAGATAAGGAGAGTTTTATGGCCTGGAAAGCAGTTTTATTCGATATGGACGGCGTGCTGATCGATTCTGAGGAATACATGGCGAAAACCGGCGTCCGTGCGCTGAAGAAATATGGCATTGACGCGAAGGAATCCGACTTCGCCGAGTTTGTCGGCTGCGGCGAGAACCGCTATGTCGGCGGCGTGGCAGAAAAATACGGCGTGCCGTACCGCACGGAGATGAAGGACTACCTCTATGCGTGCTACGGCGAGCACGTGAAGGAGGAAGCCAATATCCCCGACGGCGTTCTGGACGTGCTGCACACGCTGCGCGCGCGGGGCTACCGGCTGGCCGTCTGCTCGTCGGCAGACCGCGTGAAGGTGCTCATGAATCTGTCCGCCATCGGCGCGGAGGAATCCCTGTTCGACCAGCTTGTGACCGGCACCGACATCAAAAATCCCAAGCCGGACCCCGAAATTTATCTGACAGGCGCGGCCAGTCTCGGCCTTGCGCCGTCCGAATGCATCGTCGTTGAGGACGCGCCCAGCGGCATCCGTGCAGCCCACGCCGCCGGGATCAAGGCCATCGGCCTTGCGACCAGCTTCCCGGCGGACTATCTGCGCGAGCAGGCACAGCCGGAGTATCTGCTGCCGGATCTCAAGTCGATCCTGACGCTGCTGTGAGTCCCATGCCGGAATTTTTACCGATTTCCCGCGCCGATATGCAGCGGCGCGGCTGGGAGCAGTGCGATTTTGTCTACATCATCGGCGACGGCTATGTTGATCACCCGTCGTTCGGCCACGCGATCATCTCGCGCGTGCTGGAGGACGCGGGCTATAAGGTCGGCATCATCTCGCAGCCCGACTGGAAAAATCCCGCTTCGATCAACGCCCTCGGCGAACCGCGCCTGGGCTTTCTTGTCATGGGCGGCAATATGGACTCGATGGTCAATCACTACACCGTCTCCAAGGCCCACCGGAAAGCCGACGCCTATACCCCCGGCGGCGTGATGGGCAAGCGGCCCGATTACGCCGTGACGGTCTACTGCAACCTCATCCGCCGCACCTACCGCCGCAAGCCCATCATCATCGGCGGCATTGAGGCAAGCCTTCGAAGGCTTGCGCATTATGATTACTGGTCCGACAGGCTCAAGCGGTCGATTTTACTCGATTCGCAGGCCGATCTTCTGATCTACGGCATGGGAGAGCGCGCCGTCATCGAGATCGCGAACGCGCTCAACGACGGCATGGACGCGCAGGACATCACGTATATCGACGGCACGGTCTATAAGACCCGTGAGCCGGATACATCCGTCCCGTCCATCACGCTCCCGGCCTTCCCGGATATGCAGAAAAATCCGCGCGTCTACGCCGAGAGCTTTTCCATCCAGTACCGCAACACCGACCCCTTCTGCGCCAAGCGGCTCATCGAGCCGTATGGCGACCATGAATTTATCGTCCAGAACCCGCCGCAGAAGCCGCTTTCGCAGAAGGAAATGGATCATGTCTACGATCTTCCGTACTGCCGCACGTTCCACCCATCGTACAAAAAGCTTGGCGGCATTCCGGCCATCGCGGAGATCGAATTCAGCCTGACCTCCTGCCGGGGCTGCTTCGGCGCGTGCAGCTTCTGTGCGCTGACGTTCCATCAGGGGCGGATCATCCAGACCCGCTCACAGGAGTCGATCCTCCGGGAAGCCGAGGGCATGACGCATTCGCCGGGCTTCAAGGGCTATATCCATGACGTCGGCGGCCCGACGGCGAATTTCCGCCAGCCCGCCTGCAAAAAGCAGCTGCAGCGCGGCGCGTGCCCGACAAGACAGTGCCTGTTCCCTGCCCCCTGCAAAAACCTGATCGCCGACCATACGGATTACCTGTCCCTGCTGCGGAATCTCCGCAAGCTGCCGGGCGTCAAAAAGGTCTTCATCCGCAGCGGCATCCGGTTCGACTATCTGCTGGCCGACCCGAGCGATACGTTCTTCAAGGAGCTGGTGCGCTATCACATCTCCGGCCAGCTGAAGGTCGCGCCGGAGCACGTGTCCGATCAGGTCCTGCGCGTGATGGGCAAGCCCCCGCATGCCGTCTACCAGCAGTTTGTGGAGAAATACAAAAGGATCAATGAGCAGGAGGGCATGAAGCAGTACGTCGTGCCCTACCTCATGTCGTCCCACCCCGGCTGCACGATGGAAGAGGCTGTAAAGCTGGCCGAATACCTGCGCGATACCAACCACGAGCCGGAGCAGGTGCAGGATTTCTATCCCACGCCGTCCACGCTCTCCACCGTCATGTACTATACCGGCCTCGACCCCCGGACGATGGAGCCGGTCTACGTGCCCAAAAATCCGCACGAAAAGGCGATGCAGCGCGCGCTGATGCAGTACAGAAGACCGCAGAATTATTTTCTTGTGTGCGAGGCGCTGCAAAAGGCAGGCCGGACGGATCTCATCGGCTTTACGCCAAAATGCCTTATCCGTCCCTACCCGCCGAAGGAGAAAAAAGCCGGTGCTCCCGACCAGCCGCCGGAGCGGAAATCCACCCCCGCAAAACCGGCCAAAAAACGCCCGCCCCGCCGGTAGTCTATTGCACGGTTTCCCCTCATATAGTCTTCCATACGAAGAAAAGATGAGGTGGAACTATGGAAAACACAGCCAATCACATTACCCTGACCGGGACGCTGGCGTCCCTGCCGGAATATTCACACCAGAACCACGAGCGGAGATTTTTCCGCTTTCTGCTCGCCGTGGAGCGGCTTTCGGGCACGGAGGATCTGCTGCCTGTTCTGGCTGCAGAGGACGTGTTGGAGCAGGCGGAGCTGTTCGAAGGCGAACGCTTCACCATCGAGGGCCAGATCCGCTCGTTCAACAACCGGGAGCCGACCGGCCGCCGTCTGATCCTGTGCGTCTACGCGCTTTCCATGACGACGACGGACGCGCCCATGCAGAACGAGGCCGTCCTGACCGGCACGGTTTGCAAGCCGCCCGTCTACCGGCAGACGCCGCTCGGACGGCAGATCACCGATCTGTGTCTGGCCGTACCGCGCCTGTACCGCAGGACGGACTATATCCCCTGCATTTTGTGGGGCCGGACGGCGCTGGCCGCCGCCGAATACCCGACCGGCACGGAGCTGACGCTCACGGGCAGGCTCCAGAGCCGGACGTATCTCAAAAACTTGGGCGAGACGAGCGAAACGCGTACCGCGTATGAATTCTCCGTCAGCGCCTGTGAGCGCGTCCCGGAATTTGCGATTTTTTAGAGAAAATCCTCCGTCCTGTGCAACCACCGGCCAGAAAATCCGTCTTTTAAGTACAGATGATTCAATCGACAAGAGGTATCGGCAAAAGCTCCGCTGATAACCGCGGTCGATTGGATCAGCGGTTACGCAAGCAGAACACAAAAGAAAGGGGTACCAATCATGAAAAAAAGATCGCTTCTTGCCACCCTTCTCGCCGCACTGCTGGTTCTGGTCGTGTTTACCGGCTGCGCGGCAAGCTCCAAAATGGCGGCAGCGGACACCGCGTCCGCGCCCAACGGCTATTACGATTCCAAGCAGGAGGCAGCCGCCGCCGAGACGCCCATGGAGGCGCCCGCCGAGCCGGAGGAGGAATTCGCCTACGACACCGTTGCCACGACCGAAGCGGGCAGCGGAGCCGCCGAAACGCCGGAGCCGGACGATTCCGTTGCCGACTACACCGCCAAGATCATCTACACCGCGTCCGTCTCCATCGAGACGACCGAATTTGACAAGGCGGTCGCCGCGCTGGAATCGCAGGTGCAGAAGATCGGCGGCTTCGTGGAAAGCTCCAATGTGACGGGCGACACGCAGTACAATGCTGACGGCACGACCTCCATCGTCAACCGCTGGGCGTATTACACCGTCCGCATCCCGTGCGAGCAGTTTGAAGCCTTTCTGCACGAGACAGAGGGCTTCGGCAACGTAATCTCCACCAGCCGCGACGCGCAGAACGTCACGTCGGCCTATACCGATTACGAAGCGCGCCTGTCCAGCCTCAACACGCAGGAGGAGCGGCTACTCGATATGCTCTCGAAGAGCGAGGACGTGGAGACGCTCATCGCGCTTGAGCAGCGGCTGTCCGACGTGCGCTATGAGATCGAGTCCATTGAGCGCAGCCTGCGCAACTATGATATGCAGATCAGGTATTCGACCGTGGAGCTCGATCTGCGCGAGGTCGAGGTCTACACGCCGACCGTTCCGGTCCGGCGCACCTTCGGCCAGAAGCTGTCCGATTCCCTGTCCGACGGCTGGACGGGCTTCGCCCGCGGCGTGCAGAACGTCATTCTGAGTCTGGCCTCCGCGCTGCCCGCGCTGGTTCTGCTGGCCGTGATCGTCATTGCCGTGATCGCCGGGATCAAAACCGCCCGTAAAAAGCGCAAAGCAAAATTCACCGCCCAGCAGGAGCCCCCGCAGGACCCGAAGCCGTGATCCGGCTATTAAGAACCCGCTAAGATACGCCCGGCCCACTTGACGGCCGGGCGCTTTTCTGCTTCAATAGACTCGATAAAAGGGAGTAGCAGGCGGGTTCCCCCGCGTCGGCTGCGTCAGTACGGCAAAAATGCCCGCAGTCGACTGAAATTGTGAGACTTTTACCGAAGCATCGCGTATGCTTGGGTAAAGGTCTTTTCTTTTTATCAAAAAACAAAACAGGAGGACTTTTTGTGGCGCAGTTATTTTCAAACATCAGCAATCTCAACTGGCAGCAGGCGGTCATGTGGCTGATCGGCGGGATCCTCATCTATCTGGCGGTCAAACGGGATATGGAGCCTGCGCTGCTGCTGCCAATGGGCTTCGGCGCGATCCTGGTCAATCTGCCGCTGTCCGGCGCGGTCACGCAGGCCATCGACGGCGTGGAGGAGATCGGCGTTCTGAACGTGCTGTTCGACGCGGGCATCGCGAACGAGCTGTTCCCGCTGCTGCTGTTCGTTGGCATCGGGGCCATGATCGATTTTGAGCCGCTGCTGAACGACCCGAAGCTCATGTTCTTCGGTGCGGCGGCGCAGTTCGGCATTTTCTTCACCTTCAGCCTTGCGGCCCTTCTGGGCTTCCCCATCAAGGACGCGGCGGCCATCGGCATCATCGGCGCGGCGGACGGCCCGACGGCGATCTTTATGGCGAATTTCCTGAAATCCAACTATCTGGGCGCGATCATGGTCGCGGCGTATTCGTACATGGCGCTCGTGCCGATCGTGCAGCCGCCGGTCATCCGCGCGCTGACCACAAAGCACGAACGGATGATCCGTATGCCGTACCACCAGCACACCGTCAGCAAGCGCACGAAGATCCTGTTCCCGATCATTATCACCGCCGTCTGCGGCATCGTCTCGCCGCGAAGCGTGGCGCTGGTGGGCTTTTTGATGTTCGGCAACCTCATCCGGGTGTGCGGCGTGCTGGACTCTCTTTCCGAGACAGCGCAGAAGACGCTCTCGAATCTCATCACGCTCTTTCTGGGCCTCACCATCGCCGTGCGGATGCAGGCAGCGTATTTTCTGACAAAGCAGACGCTTCTCATTATGGCGCTGGGCCTTGTGGCGTTTATGTTCGACACGGCGGGCGGCGTGCTGGTCGCGAAGCTCATCAATCTGTTCCTGCCGAAGGACAAAAAGCTCAATCCCATGATCGGCGCCTGCGGCATCTCGGCGTTCCCGATGTCGGCGCGCGTGGTCTATAAGATGGCAATCAAGGAAGACCCGCAGAATTATCTGCTCATGCAGTGCGTGGGCGTCAACGTATCCGGGCAGGTCGCGTCCGTCATTGCGGGCGGTCTGCTGCTGAATCTTCTGGTGTGAGGGAAACAATATGAATTTTGAAGCATTCTTACAGACGCTGCCCATCATGGGTAAGGGCATGGCCGGGATCTTTCTGGTAACCGGCGTAATTGTGCTGTGCATCCTGATTTTGGGGAAAGCGGGCAACAAACCAGAAAAATAAAACAGAACGCTCTTGAATCAACATACAAATGCAGGTATAATAGAGGTACACTTCAAGAAAGAGGGTACTTTTATGTCTGTTGATATGACCAAATGGTGCGAGATCGCAAAGGCCAACATGGGCAAGCGCCCGGCGGGCGAGGGCCGTCTCGGCGGCAAGATCTGCATCGTGACCGGCGCGGCCCAGGGCTTCGGCAAGGGCATTGCGGAGGAGCTGTACAAGGAAGGCGCGACCATCGTTATCGCCGATATGAATGAGCCGCTGGCAAAGCAGGTCGCAGAGGAAATGGGCGAGCGCGCCGTCTCCATTGCGGTCAACGTCTCCGACGAGGAATCCGTTGCGAACATGGTCGCACAGACGGTTGAAAAGTTCGGCGGGCTTGACCTGATGCTCTCGAACGCAGGCGTCGTCCGCTCCGGCCCCATCGCGCACGTGGAGAAGAAGGATTTCGACTTCGTCACCAGCGTCAACTATACCGGCTTCTTCCTCTGCGCGAAATATGCTGCCATCATCATGGAGGCTGAACACGAGGCGGATCCCGAAGCCATGTTCGACATCGTGACGCTGAACTCGAAGTCCGGTCTGGAAGGCTCCAACAAGAATTTCGCCTACGCGGGTTCCAAATTCGGCGGCATCGGCCTGACGCAGTCGTTCGCGCTTGAGCTGTGCGCGTACAACATCAAGGTCAACGCCGTCTGCCCCGGCAACTTCCTCGACGGCCCGCTGTGGTCCGACCCGGTGCGCGGTCTGTTCGTGCAGTATCTGGAGGCTGGCAAGGTTCCCGGCGCAAAGACCGTCGCGGACGTGCGCCGTTATTACGAGGCCAAGGTTCCGATGAACCGCGGCTGCCTGCCTGTCGATGTGGCGCGCGCCGTCATGTACTGCGTCGAGCAGAAGTATGAAACCGGTCAGGCCATCCCCGTCACCGGCGGTCAGGTCATGCTGAACTGAGGGCCGCGCGATGATCGAGATCGACATTCTGAACAAACTCAACGCGCCCACGCGGGAAGAACGCCTTGCAAATCTCAAAGAGATTCTGAAGACCACCGAATTCCCGCCCATGGTGCCGCAGTACATCAACAATCATATTCATACGACCTATTCGTTCTCGCCCTACTCCCCCACCGCCGCGGTCTATGCCGCGCGGATGGAAGGCCTGTGCACAGCTGGCATCATTGACCACGACTCTATTTCCGGCGCGCGGGAATTCCTCGCGGCGGCAGAGTTGGTCGGCATGCCGGTGACCGTCGGCATGGAGTGCCGCGTGTCGATGGACGGCACAGCCATGCAGGGCAAGCGCACCAACAACCCCGATCAGGTCGGCGTCAGCTACATGACCATCCAGTCCGTCCCGCACGATAAGATCGAGCAGCTCAACGCATGGTTCGCGCCCTACCGCGCGGCCAGAGGCCGCCGGAACCGCGCGATGGTTGAAAAAATCAACGCGCTGCTGGACGGCATCGCGCTGGACTATGACCGCGACGTGCTCCCGCTGTCGGAGGCGAAGGAGGACGGCGGCGTAACCGAGCGCCATCTCATGTACGCGCTGGCAAAGAAAATGGTTGTAAAAGCCGGAAAGGGCCAGCCAATGGTGGACTATCTCGCGTCCATCGGCCTGAACCTCAGTGAAAAGCAGAAGAACCAGATGCTCGATACCGCATATCCGTTCTACGAGTACGATCTGCTCGGCATTCTGAAATCCGCATTCGTGCCGAAAATTTATATCGACGCGACGGAGGAATGCCCGAACGTGCGCGATGTGGCCAAGCTGTGTGATGAAATCGACGCGCTTTTGTGCTACGCGTATCTCGGCGACGTGACGGCCTCCGTCACGGGCGACAAGAAGGCGCAGAAGTTCGAGGACGACTATCTGGATGACGTGATCGCCTGCATTAAAGGCTGCGGCATCCGCGCCGTCACCTATATGCCGACGCGCAACACGCCGGAGCAGCTGACGAGACTTCGCCGTCTCTGCGACGAAAACGGTCTGTTCCAGGTCTCGGGCGAGGACATCAACTCCCCGCGCCAGTCGTTCGTCATCAAGGCCATGGAAAACCCGCTTTTTGCCAACCTGATCGACGCGACCTGGAAGCTGATCGAGCACGAAAAGACCGGCTCTGCCATCTGCTGAGCCAAAACGAAAGGGGCATGACACCATGAGAAACCTGTTGGCGTTCGACCTCGGCGCGAGCAACGGCCGCGCGATTTTAGGCCAGTTCGACGGCGAGACAATCACCATGTGCGAACTGCATCGGTTTGAAAACAATTACATTGAGATGAACGGCGTGTTCTACTGGGATCTGCCGTATCTCTACAACCAGCTGAAGCAGGGCCTGCTGGCGTTTAAGAATGCAAATGTCGGCGAACTCGACTGCATCGGCATCGATACCTGGGGCGTTGATTACGGTCTGCTCGACAAAAACGGTCAGCTGCTGTCCAATCCGCGTTCGTACCGCTACGCGGTTGACGAGGATATGGCGGAGGTCTGGAAGACGGTCGATTTCCCGACGCTCTTTGCCCGCACGGGCATTGCAACGATGAACTTCAACACCGTCTACCAGCTCTACCGCCGCAAGCGGCAGCACGACCCCGCATTGGACGCAGCGCAGACACTGCTGATGCTGCCCGACCTGTTGGGCTTCTTCCTGACGGGTGAAGCAAAGACGGAATACACCAACGCAACGACCTCCATGCTCTATAACCCCACCACGAAGGACTGGGATTGGCAGACGATCGACGCGCTGGGCCTGCCCAGAAAGATCTTCACGAAGCTCGACCGCGCGGGTGCGCTGCGCGGAACGCTCCGCCCGGAGCTGGCCGCAGAGCTGGGCATCAATCAGGCGCATTTTGCCGCTGTCGGCACGCACGACACGGCTTCCGCCGTCGCTGCTATCCCCGGCACGGGCAGCTTCGCGTTCTGCTCCAGCGGCACTTGGTCGCTGTTCGGCGTGGAGACGGACGAGCCGATTTTGTCCGATACAGTTCGCGACGCGAACTTCTCCAACGAGGGCACGATCCAGGGCGGCTTCCGGCCTCTCAAAAACATCATGGGCCTGTGGCTCATTCAGGAGTGCCGCCGCGACTGGCAGAAGGCCGGTCAAAACCTCAGCTGGAACGACATTGTGGAAGAGGCAAAAAAGGCTGAACCCTTCCGCTCCATCATCGATCCCGACTACGGCGAATTCTTCGCCGGCGGCCGGATGGTCGAGAAAATTCAGGACTTCTGCCGCAAGACGAACCAGCCGGTACCCGAGACCGTCGGGCAGATCGCGCGGTGCATCTATGAATCCCTCGCGCTCAAATACCGCTGGGCATTGGAGCGTCTGGAGGAGATCAAGGGCCAACGCATCGACACGCTGAACATTGTCGGCGGCGGCTGCCAGAACAAACTGCTCAACCAGTTTGCAGCCGACTCCCTCAACCGTCCTGTCATCACCGGCCCCATCGAGGGCGCAGCCATCGGCAATCTGCTCGCGCAGGCCATGGCGCTGGGCGATATTCAGACCATGGACGAGCTGCGCACCGTTGTGCGCCGTTCCGAGGCCGTCAGCACCTATGAGCCGCATCACACGCCGGAATGGGAAGCCGCATATCAGAAGCTGCTTTCCTTCAGCAAGTAACATGATTCAAAAACGCCGGAAGCGATTGCTTCCGGCGTTTTGAAAGGGAGAATCCATATGGATATTCAAGAACTCGTCCGCGCGCAGCGGGCATATTTTCTCTCCGGCGCAACGCGGCCCTACGCGTTCCGGATGGAGCAGCTGAAAAAATTACAGCGCGCGTTACAGACAAACGAGAAGCTGCTGGAGCAGGCCATGTATCAGGACTTCCGCAAGGCCCCGATGGAGGTTTATATGTGCGAAACGGGCATGGTGCTCGAGGAGCTGCGCTTTCATCTGAAGCACCTGAAGGGCTGGATGCGTGAGCGCGCCGTCCCGACGCCGCTGGCGCAGTTCCACGCGAAAAGCTTTGTCTCGCCGGAGCCGTATGGCGTCGCGCTGATCATCTCGCCGTGGAACTACCCCGTCCAGCTCTGCCTGTCGCCGCTGGTGGGCGCGATCTCCGGCGGCAACTGCGCCATCGTAAAGCCGTCGGCTTATGCCCCCGCGACCAGCGCGGCCATCGCGAAGCTCATCGCCGAGACGTTTGACCCACGCTATATCGCCGCTGTCGAGGGCGGACGCGCGGAAAACAGCGCGCTGCTGTCGCAGCGCTTCGACACCATTTTCTTCACCGGCAGCGTCGCCGTCGGCAAGGTCGTGATGGAGGCTGCGGCCAAAAATCTCACGCCCGTCACACTGGAGCTTGGCGGCAAAAGCCCCGTCATCGTGGATAAAACCGCCGATGTGAAGCTTGCCGCGCGGCGCATCGCGTTCGGTAAGGTCCTGAACGCCGGGCAGACCTGCGTGGAGCCGGACTATCTGCTGATCGAGAAATCGGTCAAGCCCGCGTTCATCGAGGCATACCGGCAGGCGCTGCATGAATTCTTCCCGGACGGCAGCATGGACGAAATGCCCGTGATCGTGTCGGAAAAGCACTTTGCCCGCGTGACAGCGCTGTTGGAGGGACAGACAGCTGTGGTCGGCGGAGAATTTGACGAAAGGACGCGCTTCGTTGCGCCCACGCTGCTGGACGGCGTTTCGCCGGACAGCCCCGTTATGCAGGAGGAGATCTTCGGGCCGATCCTGCCCATGCTGGAGTTCAGCCGACTGGACGAAGCCATTGATTTCATCCGCAGCCGGGAAAAGCCGTTGGCACTGTATCTGTTCACGTCTGACAAGGCAGCCGAACGCCGCGTGCTGGATACCTGCTCCTTCGGCGGCGGCTGCATCAACGACACGATCATCCATCTTGCCACCACGCATATGCCCTTCGGCGGCGTAGGCAGCAGCGGCATGGGCAGCTATCACGGCAAAAAGAGCTTCGACACGTTCACGCACGCACGCAGCATCGTCAAAAAATCCACCTGGCTCGATCTTCCGATGCGCTACCACCCGTATTCGGAGAAAAAGCTCGGGATAATAAAGCGGTTTATGAAGTAATTCTGCACGGCAAATGCGTCTCTTGGGTTACTTGGGTGCGTCAGAAATTTTGAGCTGCTTTAAGCTTCGCGGGAAAGATCCAGGAAAACCGAAGGGGTTTTCTAGGGTGTATCTGAAAACTCATGATGTGACCGGCAGCGAGGGATTTTTGCGTTGCGCAAGACATTTTTTCGCAGGAATACTGACGTATTTCAAGGAAAAATGACGCGGCGCACCGCAAAAAGGCCCGCTGTCCGGGTGCGTTGGGAGTTTTCAGATACACCCTAGGTATTGTGCGCACGGGGCTGTCTCAAACATCCTTTTGAGACAGCCCCGTTTTTTGCGTCAGCAGCTGCCGGCTTTTGTTTCCCGGCGTCCGCATTGTGCGGACGGCCGGGATTTTTTTGATTTCTGCGGCGGACAGACTGCGAAAATCCTGCATTTTTGTGAAGTCCGCAATTTTTTTGCATATCGTTTATAAATGCTTCACAAATCCTGCGCATAAAGGCGCTATAATCAGCGTAATCGAAACAAAGAGGAAGTGAGCTGCATGGGAACAGATCCGTATCAGGTGCTGGGCGTGTCTCCGAACGCATCGGAGGACGAGATCCGGCAGGCGTACCGCAGGCTGGCAAAGCAATACCATCCCGATCTGAATCCCGGCGACAAGACGGCTGCGCAGAAAATGAACGAGATCAACGCGGCCTATGACGCGATCAAGAACCCGCAGGCTTACCGTCAGCAGCAGGCGCAGCAGCAAGCCCAGCAGCAGGCCCGGCAGCAATACAGCCAGTCCGGTTATCAGGAGTACAATCCCTTCGAGGATCTCTTCCGTTCCTGGGGCGCGCAGAGCCAGTCGGACGACTGGCAGCAGGAAAGCCGGAACGGCTGGCAGACCTGGTATACCTACCGTCCCTCCGGCGAAGAACAGCAGGAGGACAACGACAGCCCCGGCGGCTACCGCTGGACGTATCACCGCACCCGCCGCCGCGGGAATTTTCTCGTGCGGCTGCTCGGCATTTATCTGCTGATCCAGATCGTCGCCATGCTGTTCGGCAGCTGCGGCTATCGCGGCGCGTATTATGACCCGTACTACTACCGCAATTACAGCTACAGCGATTCCGGAACCTATTCTGGTCAGAGCCAGTCGCAGACCGGCTCCGACACAGGCTCCGGCAGCTGGTATTGAGCGCACCTATCTCTCAGGAGGAACTCCGTATGTCCAGAACGATCGGTATTGATCTCGGCACCACCAACAGCTGCGTGGCTGTGATGGAGGGCGGCGAGCCTGTTATCATCCCCAACGCCGAGGGCGGACGCACGACGCCGTCTGTCGTCGCGTTTTCCAAGACCGGAGAGCGCATGGTCGGCCAGATCGCAAAGCGGCAGGCCGTCACGAACCATGACCGCACCATTTCTTCCATCAAGCGCCAGATGGGCACCAACTACAAGGTCTCCATCGACGGCCATAAATACACGCCGCAGGAAATTTCCGCGATGATCCTGCAAAAGCTCAAGACGGACGCGGAAGCCTTCCTCGGCGAACCCGTCACCGACGCCGTCATTACCGTCCCGGCCTATTTCACCGACGCGCAGCGGCAGGCGACGAAGGACGCGGGCAAGATCGCGGGGCTGAACGTCCAGCGCATCATCAACGAGCCGACGGCAGCCGCCCTTGCCTACGGCATCGATAAGGAGCAGTCGCAGAAGATCATGGTCTACGATCTCGGCGGCGGCACGTTCGACGTGTCCATTCTCGATATCTCGTCCGGCGTGATTGAGGTGCTGGCCACGGCGGGCAACAACCATCTGGGCGGCGACGATTTTGACCAGTGCATCGTCGACTATCTCGTTTCTGAATTTAAAAAGCAGACGAAGCTCGACCTGACGCGCGACCCCGCCGCCATGCAGCGCGTGCGCGAGGCAGCCGAGAAGGCCAAAATCGAGCTTTCTTCCATGAAGCAGACGACCGTGGAGCAGCCGTATATCGCCGTCGGCAAGCAGGGGCCGCTGCATATGGAGATCCCGCTTACGCGGGCAAAGTTCAACGACCTGACCTATCATCTCGTGCAGGCCACGCGCGAACCGGTCAATCAGGCCATCAACGACTCCGGCGTTTCCATCTCGCAGATCAGCAAGGTGCTGATGGTCGGCGGCTCAAGCCGCATTCCGGCCGTGCAGGAGCTGGTGCAGTCGATGACGGGCTCCCTGCCGTTCAAGGGCATCAACCCGGACGAATGCGTCGCGATGGGCGCGTGCTTGCAGGCGGGCGTTCTGTCCGGCAGCGTGAAGGGGCTTCTGCTGCTCGACGTGACGCCGCTGTCACTTGGCATTGAGACGCTGGGCGGCGTGTGTACGCGCATCATTGAGCGCAATACGACGCTCCCCATCCGCAAGAGCCAGATCTTCACGACGGCCTCCAGCTTCCAGTCCTCCGTTGATATCCACGTTTTGCAGGGCGAACGCCCCATGGCGCACCAGAATAAGGAGCTTGGCCGCTTCCAGCTGACCGGCATCCGCCGCGCCCCCAGAGGCGTTCCGCAGATCGAGGTCACGTTCTCCATCGACGCCAACGGCATCGTGAACGTCTCGGCCAAGGATCTCGACACCGGCAAGGCCCAGCAGATCACCATCACCGCCTCGAGCAACATGAGCCGCGAGGACATTGACCGCGCCGTGCGCGACGCGCAGCGCTATGCTGCCGAGGACGCGAAGCTCAAGGCCGAGGCCACCGCCCGCGACCGCTGCGAGCAGATGATCTTCCAGGCCGGAAACGCGAAAAATGTTTCCAAAGAGGACAAAACGCGTCTGGCTGAGGCCGTCAAGACTGCCCGCCGCGCCGTCAAGTCCAAGGATCCCGCGCAGATGAACGGCGCCGCCGATCAGCTGGAGGCGCTTCTGAACGAGGCCGGCGTGCACATCGACCCGAACGCGGAATACCACGGCTCGGCCCGCTATGAAAACCCGAACAATGACTTCACCGACAACGCCGTCGACGCGGAGTTCGAGGAAATGAACTGATATCTGCCGTTTAGACTGCAAAATTCCCCCGGTTTTCCGCTTGGAAACCGGGGGATACGTTTCTCCGACGGGGATTGTTTTTTACACACTTCTGTGATACACTGTAAAAGCTGCGCGCTGCGCAGCAGATTGGAGAAAAGACATGAGTCAAAAAGGGCATACAAGAAGCACATTTTCCGGGAAGCTCGGCTTTGTTCTGTCAGCGGCGGGCGCGTCCGTTGGTCTTGGGAACATCTGGCGCTTCCCGTATCTGGCCGCGAAATACGGCGGCGGGATCTTCCTGCTGGTCTATATCCTGCTGGCCATGACGTTCGGCTATACCATGATCGTCGCCGAGACGTCTCTGGGCCGCATGACGGGCAAAAGCCCGGTCGGCGCGTTCAAGTCGTTCGGAACATCCGGCTGGCTGCGGTTCGGCGGCTGGATCAACGCAATCATCCCGATCCTGATCGTGCCGTATTACTCGGTCATCGGCGGCTGGGTCGTCAAATATCTGGCCGATTACGCGCTCGGGCGGAGCAGTGCGCTGGCCGCCGACGGCTATTTTTCCGCGTTTATCTCCAACGGCGTCCCGGCGGAGGTCTGCTTCGTCGTGTTTGCCGCGCTGACGCTGACGATCATCTTCGCTGGCGTGGAAAACGGCATTGAGCGCGTGTCGAAGTTCATGATGCCGGTGCTGGTCGTGCTGTCCGTGATCATCGCGGTCTATTCCGTGACGCGGCCCGGCGCGCTGGAGGGCGTAAAATATTTTCTCGTGCCGAACCTCGCGCATTTCTCGTGGATGACGGTCGTAACGGCCATGGGGCAGATGTTCTATTCGCTGTCCATCGCCATGGGCATTCTGATCACGTTCGGCTCGTACATGAAAAAGGACATTTCCATCGAAGGCTCGACGCGCAACGTGGAGGTTTTCGACACGGCCATCGCCATCATGGCAGGCCTGATGATCATTCCCGCCGTGTTCGCGTTCTCCGGCGGCGACCCCGACGCACTAAAGGCCGGGCCTTCTCTGATGTTCGTCACGATCCCGAAGGTCTTCGATTCCATGGGCCTCGGTACGCCGATCGGCATTCTGTTTTTCCTGCTGGTGCTGTTTGCTGCGCTGACAAGCTCCATTGCGCTGACGGAGAGCGCCGTGTCCACCTTCCAGGACGAGCTTGGCTGGGGCCGGAAAAAGTCGACTGCCATCGTCGGCGTCGTGATGCTGGTGCTCGGCAGCCTGTCGTCGCTCGGCTATGGGCCGCTGGCGGGCGTGCGGATCCTCGGGATGCAGCTGCTGGATTTCTTTGATTTCCTGACAAACTCCGTCATGATGCCCATCGCGGCCATTACCATCTGCCTGCTCGTCTCGCGGGTCGCCGGTGTGGGCCGCATTGAGCAGGAGATCCTGCTCAGTGAGCCCAGATTCCGCCGGAAGCGGGTCTTCAACGCCATGATCCGTTTCCTCTGCCCGTTCTTCGCCGCGATCATCCTCATCAGCTCCGTCGCAAACGCCTTCGGCTGGATCTCCATGTGACAGCAAACCGCCCCGCCAGTTGGCGGGGCGGCATTTTCAAAGAAACCGGCGGACCGGGTCATCCGCCTCTATAAAACGTATAAGATCAGCGTCAGAAGTTCTGAGCTGTTTCAAATTACGCGGGAAAGATCCAAGAAAACCGAAGGGGTTTTCTTGGTCGCTTCAAGGAGGTCCGGAGGGAAATCGAAATCCCTCCGGGCTCGTTTTCTTTTCCCAGTCTTTTCTTTTGGAGAAGCAAAAGAAAAGACTGAAGGGCAGCCGCAAGTTTCCAATATGAGCTCCTGTTTGCCACGGCTTCTGCATCCATCATGGCTCCAGATTCTCCTCGCAAAAAAGCGGGGAATCGAAAAACTCCGGCAGGCTGATGGACAGACCCTGACACAGCTCGTGCAGGACGCGAAGCTTCACAGAATCGTACGCACAGTGCATGATATTGCCGATCGACGATTTTGGGACGCCGCTCTTTGTCGAAAGCTGATACTGCGTCATGGCCCGTGCCTGCATCAGCTCTGCCAATCGCAGGCTGACTGCTTGATTCAGCTTCACCCCATCACCGCCTCCTGTTTTTCACACTTATTTGATCTCCTGCTCCAACGCGTCGAATTCCGGCGTTGAGAAAAACTCGCCGAGGGTGATTTCAAAGCCGTCGCAGAGCTTTTTGATCGTAACGGCGCCGGGATTTTTGCTCTCGCCGTTCAGAATGCTTTTGATCGTCGCCTGCGGAACCGCAGAGGTCGTCGCAAGCCCGTTCGGCGTGATCCCACGCTGACGGCAAAGCTCCCGGATTCGTCTGGCAATGGCTTCGCGGGTGTCCATAGTGATTCCTCCTAATGGTATATCACTATGGTATCTTTTTTCAAAAAAATAATTAGTGATAGTTCACTAACCAGAAAAAATGTGCTATACTAATTATATTATTTTTGGACAGGAGGTTCTATTATGACCGATTATGCAAAGCTCTATGCCCGCCTCTGCGGGGCGATCGACGAGGTTCTGGACGAGCTGGGAACCATTCCGGAGGCACAGCATGCGTGGGGAAAGCTGCAAGCGGCAATTCTGGATGCGGAAGCGCAGTATCTGGACACAGAAGAAGAGAAAAAGCCCGCGGGAGACGCCTGAGCGCGTCCCTCGCGGGTATGTTTTTCTGTTACAGTGTCAATTCCTCCGCCTGCTGTGCGTCTGCTCCGATTAGAGCGCGGCAGGCGCTTGTCATGGCTGCGGTCTGCTCCGGGCAGCGACCGATGTAGCGGGCAGGCTCCAGTTCGGCCCTGATTTCCTCTGCCGTCATGCCGAATTCCGGCCGGGCGGCCAGCTGGGCAACCAGATCCCAGCTTTCGCCGTTTTTCATCTTCGCCGTCTCCTGCATGGACGCCTCGCGGATGATCTCGTGCAGCTGCTGGCGGTCGCCGCCGCGCTTGACGGCAGCCATCATCAGGTTTTCCGTTGCGATAAACGGCAGATAGTCACGAACCAGCTTTTCCACGATCTTCTCATTCACATGCAGCCCCTTCGTGACGTTCTGCACAAGACGCAGCACGCTGTCCGTCGCCAGAAACGCCTCCGGCAGACTGATGCGGCGGTTGGCTGAATCGTCGAGCGTGCGTTCGAGCCACTGCGTCATGGCCGTCATGGGCGCGTTCTGTGCGTCGGCGATCACGTAGCGGGCCAGCGAGCAGATGCGCTCACAGCGCATGGGATTGCGCTTATACGGCATGGCGGACGAGCCGATCTGCTTGTCCTCGAACGGCTCCTCGACCTGCCGGTCGTGCTGCAGAAGCCGGATGTCCGTCGCCATGCGGCAAGCGCTCTGGCAGATGGACGACAGCGCGTTCAAAATCCGGCTGTCGAGCTTTCTGGGATACGTCTGCCCGCAGACGGGATAGCAGCGCTTAAAGCCAAACTCTGCGGCAATCTGCCGGTTCATCTCGTCGATCTTCGCCATATCGCCGTCAAACAGCTCGACAAAGCTGGCCTCCGTGCCGGTCGTGCCCCGGCAGCCGAGGAAGCGGAACGCGCGCAGCGTGTCCTGTACCTCCTCCAGATCGAGCATCAGATCCTGTAACCACAGCGCCGCGCGCTTGCCGATGGTCGTCAGCTGCGCGGGCTGATAGTGCGTGTAGGCAAGGGCAGGCATGGCCGCATAGCGGTCGGCAAAGTCACAGAGGTTCCGCATGGCGGCCTTCAATTCCTTTTCCAGATGCCGCAGGGCCTCGCGGTATAAAATCAGATCCGCGTTGTCCGTCACATAGCAGCTCGTCGCGCCCAGATGAATAACGCCCTTCGCGCCGGGCGCGTCGAGGCCATAGGCGTAGATATGCGCCATGACATCGTGCCGCACCTCTTTTTCCCGCGCGGCGACCACGTCATAATCGATGGGGCTCACGTGCGCGGCCAGCTCGTCCACCTGCGCCTGCGTGATGGGCAGGCCAAGCGTATGCTCGGCTCTTGCCAGCGCGACCCAGAGCCTGCGCCATGTCTCATAGCGCATATCCGGGGAGAACAGGTGCAGCATGGTCTTCGACGCGTAGCGCGAGGCCAGCGGGCTTTCATACGTCGGTTTCATGGCGGCTCCTTTTAGCGGTAAATAATCTCGTCGCGGCCTGCGCCGACGGAGACATAGCTGATATGCACGCCGATGGCCTGCTCGACATACTCAACGTAATCACGCGCGGCCTGCGGCAGATCCTCGTACTTGCGCACACCGGAGATATCGCAGCCCCAGCCGGGAACGGTCGTCAGGACGGGCTTTGCCTCGTCAATGACGGCGGTAAACGGGAAATCGTCGGTCTTTTCGCCGTTGACCTCATACTGCGTGCAGACAGGGATCTCCTTCATATAGGACAGGACATCGAGCTTCGTAAGCGCGACCTCGGTTGCGCCCTGGATGCGGCAGCCGTAGCGCGTCGCGACCGCGTCGAACCATCCCATCCGGCGGGGACGTCCGGTTGTAGCTCCGTATTCGCTGCC
>ENA-OROS01000645-OROS01000645.1-human-gut-metagenome-genome-assembly--contig:-NODE-645-length-20801-cov-2.384604_pt1 | contig 20801 bp, 19 predicted proteins | sample MGYA00242134_ERZ509059 | MGnify/ENA primary metagenome ERZ509059 (study PRJEB26280, sample SAMEA2338753) | human gut metagenome | biome: human gut; feature: human-associated habitat; material: faeces... | reverse complement strand
TGCGGATGAAAATGGTTATCCCTGCTTCTTTTTCAATATCTTTGATGGAATTGGAAAGGCTGGGCTGGGAAATATACAGTTTTTTGGCGGCTTCTGTAATTGAGCCGCTCTCAACAACAGCAATGATATATTTCAACTGTTGGATTGTCATTTTATCACTACCTTTTAACAGAGCGTTTCTTTATTGTATTATACTATCGTAATTTTTATATTATCATAATCAAATGCTGTATTTTCCATGTCGCAGATAAAATCATAAACGGCATGGCAGTTGGCAGCAGTGCGTTTCTGAAACATAAAAACCTCCGCAATGTTTTTATTATTATAACATGCGGAGGCTGTTTGTTAAATTTCAGGCTTGGCGCGTAATCTTGCCGCGGCTTTTATGGCAAGCGCGCTGCCGAGGTATGCCGTGGCAATGCCGCCGATAACGTCAAGCGGGTAATGAACGCCGAGATATAGCCGCGAAAAGGCAATTAACGCTGCAAGCGCAACGGCAAATGCGCCAAACAACTTCGGCAACAGCCGCCAGTAAGTAAACGCGCAGGCAAAAGCCGCTGTGGTGTGGCCGGAGGGAAACGAATAACCGGAGGCGTGCGTTACGAGCGGCAGCAGTTGGGGCAGGGCTTCAAACGGGCGCGGGCGCATAACGGCGTTTTTAATAATTACATTGCTGATAAAAGTGCTTAATGCAAGCGCTGCCAGTGCAGTAAGGCCTACGGCGCGTGTTTTGCGGTTAAACGCAAGCAGCAGGGCGGTAAAAATCCAAAACCAGCCTAAATCGCCTAACAGGCTGATGCCGCGCCAAAAGGTGTGCAGCGGTTCGTGATGGAAGGCGTCATGTATAAAAAGCAAAAGCCGTGTATCGAGTTGCGTTAAAAATGCCATGCTGCTGCTCCTTTCTACCTGCCGAGAGATTTATTCAATATAATTTTAACAAAATTTTATTAAAAAGTGATGAGAAAATTAAGGTGGAAAATATTTTTCCTGCAAATACCGCAAATAAAAGGCATAGCCTGCATTCCCAAACGGAACACAGATTATGCCTTTAAGATTTATGCTTTAAAAAGAATCAGAAAGTATATGTTGCCTGCACGTTAAAACTTGCGCCTTCGCGTTCACCGGCGTAGCCGCGCATGTTCAGGTCAAAGCTCCACGGGCTGTCCGGAGTGGGCTGGTAGTTAAAGCCAACTTCCGCCATGTAGCTGCTGCCCTGCAAGCTCTGCGTGGGCGCTTTTAAGTTCTGCACACGCATGTCGGCGTCGCCGTTAAACTCGTATTCATAAGCCAAACCGTAATAAGTGCTGAACGCATTGGCTTTATTAGTTGTAACGCGCGCACCGATACGCAGGCGGTCGCTGGTAATGCTGTCAAACTCAAACTTGTCCTTGTCAACCGTAAAGCTGTCGCCTTCCGTATAAGTGTGGAAGAATTTACCATATACATCCAAATCGCTGCTGTCGCTTAAGCCGATGATTTTGCCCACGCCAATGTGCGCGCCATAGTAAGCGCTTTCGCTGTCGTAGCCGTAGTAATTGCCGCTGCCGTCGCGCAGGGCGTTATCCATTTCGGATTTTAACATACCGGCACGGAGCGAACCTTCCGTATAAACGCCGCTTGCGTTCTCATATCTTGTCGCAATGCCGCCGCCGTTATAAACAAGGCTTCCATCGCCGCGGAAGAACTCGTTGTTAAACTCGTTAAAAGTACGGTAATTACCGCTGCCGTTTTCGTAGAACACGCCCCAGCTGAACTCATCGCCGTCAGCAAATTCGGCAGCGTTGCCAACGCCTACAATCGTACTCCAGCCGTTAATTTTAAGGTCGCTGTTTACATCATACTTGCTGCGGTTACCATGCACGGCGGCAAAAGTTTTAACGCCATAATTACCGTCGCGGCTAAGCGTATCCAGGCTGTCGCTGATTAAGTCCGTGCCCTGATTTACAAATGCTGCGGAAGCCGCGCGGTTTTTAGTGACAAGGTCGACTTGTCTGTTTTGCTTAACTTCTTTTAAAACGTATTTTACACTGTTTTCGTCAGCTACAACTTCGCCGGTACCAATAACGGCCACGCCTGCGGTAAAATTATCGCCAGTTACTTTGCCGGGGTCAATGCCTAAATCAGTGCCTTTAACAAAGGTCATGCTTTCGCCTTTATTAAGTTCCGCGCCGCCTGCAAGATTCAGATTATTTAAATTGATATTAGTATTGGTAAGAGCGCCTTTAGGACTGTCAGTGATGTTTAAAACTGTGCCGTCCTTTTTCCATTTGACATTGTTAAAGTTTATGTCATTAAAAAGCTGTACAGATTTAACGCTACCGCTCCAGCCGTCAAGCAGCAAAGTTATATTTTGATAATTTATTGGAACGGTAGGATAATAAGAAGGGGATTCAGATGTATGTGCGTAAAGATTTGCGTTTTCTAAATCAACATTATCTTTAACGGTAATTTTGCTGTCCGATATAGTTGCATCATAATGTGTATGCTCTCTTCTGTAAAAGAGAACAACATCACCATCTATTTTGCTATTACCTTCAAGGGAAAGTTTAATATCTTTGACAGTAATTAATCCTACTGGATTTGGTGCTCCACCGTAAGAATTAATATCAGCTGCTGTAATGCCATTAGCGACAATTGTGTCAATAAGTTTTATATTAACAGTTTGTACTTCAGGACGTCCGCATCCTAGAATAACGCCTGTTAGTTTTCCATTTATAGTAGAATTCTTGAAAGAAATGTTATTATTTGAAAGTTTGATAAAATCATAATCAACACGATGATTAATACCGTTAAAATTATTTAATGTTGTATCCGAAACAGTGATTTTATTATTGTTATAATTATAATGTATGTTATAATCAGGATCATTAAAATCAGCATTAGATGCAATTATTTTATTGCCATGGCTGGTTACCACATTATTGTCTATTGTTACTACTTCTGCTGACGCTGGATTTGACGCATATAAACCCAAGGTGCAGGCTGTAAATACAGCCGTTAAAATTTGATAGCTTAAACTTTTACGCATAATAAAACCTCCCTCGCAATTTTTTACGAGGGAGGACAGGGGTTTTTAAAAAAGCAACTAATTAAGTCCCCCACGTGTGGAAACTTGTGTACATTGTTGTTAGTCTAATTCTAACATCTGAGCCGCAGCGGTGTAAAGGGCAGAGAGTGTGAAATTTTTAATTTGCGTTTATAATAAAGGGCTTTTTTATTTTTAGCAGGTATTTTTTGCGCGCGCATTGAATATTACACTATTGCAGTTTAACGGAAGGGGTGGAGTTATGCTTTTAGGTATAGATGTTGGCGGAACTTTTACCGACGCCGTTTTGGTAGACAGCGGCGCAGTTTACGCGCAGGCCAAACGTCCGACAACGCACGGCGAAGTTCTGCGCGGCATACTGGACGCTCTGGACGCTGTGCTTGACGGCGCAGACGTTACGCAGATTGAGCGCGTGGTTATCAGCAGCACGATTGTTACCAACGCGCTGACGGAGGGCAAAACGCAGCCCGTTTTTTTAGCTGTTATGACCGGCCCCGGCATGAATGTCAAAGGGTGCTTTCCGGTGGAGCCGTACCTTGTAAGCGGTTACGTTGACCACCGCGGCAAAATTGCGGCGCGCACAGAGTTTAACAAGCATTACGGTTTGCTGGACAGGCAGAGCGGCGTAACCGTGGCGGCTGTCAGCGGCAAATTTGCGGTGCGCAACCCCGAAAACGAATATGTTTTGGCACATGAACTGAAAAAGAGCGGTTATAAAAAAGTATTTTTAGGTTCGGAACTTTCCGGCGAATTAAATTTTATCCGCCGCACCAACAGCGCTTATTTTGCGGCAGCAGTTGATAAAACTTTTGAGGCTTTCGGCAAACAGGCGGAACGCGCGCTGAAAGAACGCAATATTACCGCACCGGTGCAGATTTTAAAGGCAGACGGCGGCACCCTTCCGCTGGAAGCGGCATTAAAACAGCCGGTAGAAGCCATATTTACAGGCCCGGCGGCAAGCGTTTTGGGGATAGAAGCATTGGGCGCGCCTAAGGGCAAAAGCATTTCGCTTGATGTTGGCGGCACAACAACGGATATTGCCTTTTGGGATAACGGCGAGCCGCTATTGGCTAAAAAAGGCGCCATGATAGGCAAATACCCGACGGCTGTACGTTCGTTCCACATGCGCAGCGTGGGCATTGGCGGCGACAGTGCTATAACAAAACTGCCGCAGGGTTTTAAGGTTGGGCCAGAGCGTGCGGGGCGGGCCGTTGCTTTGGGCGGCCAAAAGGCTACGCTTGCCGATGCGCTGATAGTGCTTGGACTGGTTAATTTTGGCAGCGCAGAAGCTGCACACAATGCCATTGCCGCTTTGTGCCACGAAGGAGAAAGCACGCAGCAGGCGGCGCAGGCAGTTTTGGATGCGGCGCTTGACGTAATAGAAAACGCAATTAAGGAAATGCTGCACGAGTGGAGCATTCAGCCTGTATATACGGTAAGCGATGTTTTAACAGGCAGAGGCTTTGAACCGCAGCAGCTTGTCGGCGTTGGCGGCGGTGCACCCGGGCTTATTCACGCACTTGGCAAACGTATGGGGCTGCCGGTTGTAATTCCGCCCGGCGGCATGGTTGCCAATGCCATTGGCGCGGCACTGGCGCGTCCTACCGTGGCGGCAAGTTTGCGCGCCGATACAACGGAAGGCTATTATTTAATTCCGGAAAGCGGCAAACGCGAACGCCTGCCCAAACGGTTCAACATGCAGGCGGCAGAAGAAATTTTAAGCGCATGGCTGCACGAAAAAGCCGGCGGCTGGCAGATGGAGGGCAATGAAACGGAAGTTATCAGCCGCGAATATTTTCGCACGGTGCATGGTTATTATGATACCGGCGAAATTATATATCTGCGTATGCAGCTTAAACCGGGGATTTTATATGCTATTACCGGCAGGGAGGTGGCGTTTTGAAACAGGCAAATTTAGGTTTGGTGTTCTTTCCCGCTTTTGACTGGATGATTAGCCCGGGACACCCCGAGCGGCAGGAAAGACTGTTATACACGCGCGACCAGCTTACGGAAGAAGGTTTGTTCGACCGTCCGGAAATACGCGAATACCGCCTGCGTATGGCGGAAATTAACGATTTGCAGCGCGCCCACGTCGGCGTGCCATCAATAGCAAAACTCATCACGCCGGCGCATCTTGCATCGGCAGGCGGCTGCTTAACGGCGGCAGATGCCGTAATGAGCGGCGAAGTTAAGCGCGCCTTTGCGCTTGTGCGTCCGCCGGGACACCATGCCATGCGCATTGTTCACGGCATACGCGGATTCTGCACTATTAACATAGAAGCTGTAATGGTGGAATATCTGCGCAGCCGCTACGGCATTAAAAAAATTGCCGTTGTCGATACGGACGTACACCACGGCGATGGCAGCCAGGATGTTTTTTACCATGACCCCAACGTGCTGTATATTTCCTTCCATCAGGACGGGCGCACCTTGTACCCGGGTACCGGTTTTCCGGATGAAGCGGGCAGCCCTGCGGCGTGGGGCTATAATTTAAACCTGCCGCTTTTGCCCGGCAGCGGCGATAAAGAAATACACCGTTTGTTTGACGGGCTTATTAAACCGGTGCTTGATGATTTTGAACCGGAACTCATCATAAATTCCGCCGGGCAGGATAACCATTTCAGCGACCCGCTCGCTTCCATGAGCGTAACGGCGCATGGCTATGCTGCGCTTGCAGATAAATTAAAAGCGGATATTGCCGTGCTTGAAGGCGGTTATTCCATTGAAGCTGCGCTGCCTTATGTCAACACCGGCATAATTCTTGCCATGGCAGAGATGGATTACAGCAATGTTATTGAACCGGACATCCGCGCCCTGCGCACGCCGGATCCGCGCTGCATGACGCGCGTGGAACAGCTTATAGAGCAGGTGGGCAACATTTGGCACACCCGCGGGGAAGTCAGCAAAATGCTGCTTGATAAATGCGGCAAAACATGGCAGCGCCGCAAGGGCATTTACTATGACGAAGAAGGCATCCGCGAGGAGCAGCTGGAAACAGCGCATTACTGCCATAAATGCAGCGGCTGGATGAGCATTGCCACCAGTGCGCGCGGCACGCGTTACGGCGACCAGAGCGCTTATGTGGTATGCCTGCACCGCGATACCTGCGCGGATTGCCAAAAAGCAGCCTATGATGACGCACTGCGCGCCAAACAAAGCTGCGAATATAAATATATTTTAGTGCAGCACCCGGATACGGGCGTTGTGGAAACCATTTAAAGATTGGAGTAACCAGAAGTGAAAGAAATTGTAATTGCGACAAGCAATCCGGGTAAACTGGAAGAATTTAAGGAAATGCTGAAAGATATGGAGGTAGAGCTGCATTATCTGGCTGAATGGCCGGACATTGAAGCGCCGGAAGAAAACGGGCGCACTTTTGCCGCCAATGCGCGCTTGAAGGCAACGTATTATGCCAAAGCTACCGGCATGACCTGCATTGCCGATGACAGCGGGCTGGAAGTACAGGCGCTGGACGGTGCGCCGGGCGTGCGCAGCGCGCGTTATGCCGGTGAAAAAGCAACGGATAAGGAAAACAATGAACTGCTTTTGGCAAACATGAAATTGCAGGTTAAACGTACCTGCCGCTTCCGCTGCGCTTTATGTGTGGCCGGTGCTGACGGCAAAGTTCAGGTGGAAACTGACGGCATCTGCGAAGGCATGCTTTTGCATGAGCCTTTGGGCGATAACGGCTTCGGGTATGACCCGCTGTTCTGGTCTACCGAACTGCACATGGGGCTTGGCGAGGCAACGCCGGAAGAAAAAAATAAAATTAGCCACCGCGGCAAAGCCGTAAAAAAATTAATTGCTAACTGGAAGAAAGTAAAATGAAAATAGGCTTAACTGGAGATACCCACGGCAGCACGCAGGCAATGCGCCGCATAATTACGGCAACGCCGCCCGTGGAACGCTGGCTGCATACCGGCGATTACGGGCGTGACGCACTGTATTTGCAGGCGCAGACCGGGCTTGATGTTACGGCTGTGGGCGGCAACTGTGATTTTGGCGACGAAACGGTCAACCCGGATGAATTTTTATATTTTGAAGGGTTTAATATCTGGCTTACGCACGGGCACCGTTATTTGCACGGCGGCAATCCGCAGGAGCTTGTATGGTGGGCGCACCGTCTGGAAGCAGATATTGTTGTTTTCGGGCATACGCATGTGCCGCTTGTAAAATGGTACGGCGATGTGCTGCTGGTAAATCCGGGCAGCCCTGCCAAACCGCGCAGTGCGGAAGGTGCAACTTTTGCCGTGCTGAACCTTAAAGAAGGCGAGAAACCATCGGCGGAAATTATTCGTTTGAAGGTTAATGATTAGAACTTGCCAAATTAAAGTGTACGTTATAAAATATATAGTATACACCAAATAAATAACGAGGGGGTATTTGATATGTCATTTGTTGAAGAAGCCATTAAATTCCATGCTGAAAAAAACGGTATGCTGGCAGTTTCCTGCAAAGTGCCGCTCAATAACCGCGACGATTTATCGCTGGCTTATACGCCGGGCGTTGCAGAACCCTGCAAGGCTATAAAAGAAAATAAGGAACTTTCGTTTTTATATACCTGCCGCGGCAACACGGTAGCCATCGTCAGTGACGGCACGCGCGTGCTGGGGCTTGGCGATATCGGTCCTGAAGCCGCTATGCCTGTTATGGAAGGCAAAGCTGTGCTGTTTAAAACCTTTGGCGATGTTGATGCCATTCCTATTTGCATAGATACCAAAGACACTGAAGAAATTATAGAAACCGTGCGCCGTTTACAGCCTACTTTTGCAGGCATTAACCTCGAAGATTTTTCTTCTCCGAAATGCTATGAAATTGAAGACCGCCTGCGCGAAATTTGCGATATTCCGGTATTCCACGATGACCAGCACGGCACTGCCATTGCCTGCCTGTCTGCCGTTATCGGCGCGCTGCGCTATGTAAAAAAAGATATTAAAGACGTAAAAGTTGTTGTTAACGGCTGCGGCGCTGCAGGTTCTGCCATTGGCAGGCTGCTTGTGAGCATGGGCGCCAAAAACGTTATTATGGTAGAACGTGTGGGCGCTTTGTATAAAGGCATTGATGCCAAACTTGATAAAATTCAGCGCCATCTTTCCGAAGTTACCAATCCGAATATGGAAAAAGGCACTCTGGCAGATGTTGCCAAAGGTGCGGATGTGCTGCTCGGCGTATCCGGTCCGAATCTGTTTACCAAAGAAATTATTGCCAGCATGGCTGATAAGGCTATTGTTTTCGGCATGGCAAACCCTGTGCCGGAAACCACTTATGCCGATGCCATTGCCGCAGGCGCTGCCGTTGCAGGCACCGGCCGCAGCGACAGCCCGAACCAGGTTAACAATGTAACCGTATTCCCGGGCGTGTTCCGCGGCGCTATTGATGTGCGTGCGCGCGCAATTAATGAAGAAATGAAGGTGGCGGCTGTTTATGCCATTGCCAACCTTATTGACGAGAAAGACCTGCGTGCAGATTACGTTGTGCCGGATGCCTTTGACCCGCGCGTTGCACCTGCCGTTGCAGCCGCTGTTGCCAAAGCTGCCATGGAAACCGGAGTGGCGCGCGTACAGGTAGACCCGGAAGTTGTGTATGCCAATACGCTGAAACGCGTAGGCAGATAAGGGGCGGCCATGCGCGAAGTAAATGTTGCTGAAATTACCGCAGCCGTTGCCAGACTGTGCTGCGATGCCTGTTATTACCTGCCGCAGGATTTGCTGGAGCATTTTAAAAACTGCGTAAAAACAGAAGAATCTCCGCTGGGGCAGGAAATTTTAGGCACAATTATAGAAAATGCAGAACTTGCCAAAGCCAAAGATGTACCGCTGTGCCAGGATACCGGGCTTGCCGTGGTGTTTTTGGAAATAGGGCAGGAGGTGCATTTTACAGGCGGCGCACTGGAAGAAGCTGTGCACGCCGGTGTTGCGGAAGGCTATACCAAAGGCTATCTGCGTAAATCTTCCGTTAATGACCCGCTGTTTGACCGCAAAAATACGCAGGACAACACGCCTGCCATTATCCATACCCGCATTGTGCCGGGCGATAAAGTAAAAATTACCGTAGCGCCCAAAGGCTGCGGCAGCGAAAACATGGGCGCAATGAAAATGTTAAAACCTGCCGACGGAGTAGAGGGCGTAATTGAATTTGTGCTTGATACCGTGCGCAAAGCAGGCCCTAACCCCTGCCCGCCGGTAACTGTCGGTGTAGGCATTGGCGGCAATATGGAACGCTGCGCAGAACTTGCCAAATATTCCTTAACGCGCCCCATTGGCGAACATAATAAAGATGAGCGTTATGCAAAACTGGAAGAAGAACTTCTGGAACGCATCAATAAAACCGGCATCGGCCCTGCCGGGCTTGGCGGCACAACAACTGCCGCTGCCGTAAATATCGAATACGCACCCACGCATATCGGCGCACTGCCGGTGGCTGTAAACCTTAACTGCCACGCTGCCCGCCGCGCGTTTGCCGTACTGTAAGGAGGGGTAATAATGTCAGAAGCACAAATTAAACATATTACAACCCCGCTTACGGAAGAAACTGTTAAAAACCTGCGTGCCGGTGACGTTGTGCGCATTACCGGGCCGGTTTATACGGCGCGCGATGCTGCCCACAAACGCATGACGGAAGCCCTGGCGGCAGGCAGGGAACTGCCGTTTGACATTAAAGGGCAGGTTGTGTATTATGTAGGCCCTTCGCCAACCAAACCGGGCGAAATTGTAGGCAGTGCAGGCCCCACAACCAGCGGGCGCATGGATAAATACACGCCGACGCTGATAGAGCAGGGAATGCGCGGCATGATTGGCAAAGGCTCCCGCAGCCGGGAAGTTATTGAGGCCTGCGTTAAATACGGCGCTGTGTATTTTGTAGCTGTCGGCGGCACGGCGGCAGTAATTTCCCAATCCATTAAAGGTGAAGAAATGATTGCCTACGAAGATTTGGGGCCGGAAGCCATCCGCCGTTATGAAGTTGAGGATTTTCCGGCAATCGTCTGCGTTGACGCGCAGGGCAATGATTTTTACAAGGTTGGCATTGCCAGATACAGTAAAGAATAAAATAGATTTTTAAAAGAACTGTTTTTGCAAAACTGTAAATTTTTGTTGACAAGATTACGGTATTGCTGTATTATAATTTCATCTTAATAAACACACTCTTATCGAGAGCGGTTGAGGGACAGGCCCAATGAAACCCGGCAACCAGGCTATGCCATGGTGCTAAATCCTGCAAGAAAATTCTTGATAGATGAGAGGAAAGTAAACTATACGCTCTTTCCTCGGAAAGAGCTTTTTTATTGCTTTCGTTATTGTGCAGTGTGTAAAAATTTTTAAAGGAGAGATGTTACGATGAAAAAAATCCTGCTTGTGCTGTGCGCAGTATTAACGCTGGCACTTCTCGTTGCCGGCTGCGGCGGCAGCGAAACAAAATCCGAAGACGGCAAAACCGTTCTGAAAGTTGGCGCAACCCCGGTGCCTCATGCCGAACTGCTGAACTTTGTTAAACCGATGCTTGCCAAAGAAGGCGTTGACCTGCAAATTATCGAATTTAGTGATTATGTTAAACCGAACCTTTCTTTGAATGACAAGGAAATTGACGCTAACTTCTTCCAGCACATCCCTTATCTTGAAGAATTTGCCAAAGAACGCAATATGCCGCTTGTTACCTTAACCAAAGTGCATATCGAACCGATGGGCATTTATTCCGCTAAATTCAAATCTCTTAATGAAATGCCGCAGGGCGCAAAAGTTGCCATTCCTAACGACCCGACCAACGGCGGCCGCGCACTTATGCTTTTGCAGAGCGCAAATATTTTGAAACTGAAAGACGGCGTAACCATTACCGCTACTCCGGCTGATATTGTTGACAACCCGAAAAACGTTGAAATCGTGGAAATCGAAGCTGCACTTTTGCCGCGTTCCATGAACGATGTTGATTATTCCGTAATCAACTCTAACTTTGCAATGGAAGCAAAACTGAACCCGGTTAAAGATTCCCTCTTTACCGAACCTAAAGAATCTCCGTATTCCAACGTTGTAGCTATCCGCAAAGGCGATGAAAACCGTCCGGAACTGCAAAAACTTGCCAAAGCCCTTACCAGCCCCGAAACTAAAAAATTCATTGAAGAAACCTACAAAGGCGCTGTTGTACCGGCATTTTAATAAAAAACTGTGTAAATTAAGCAGCAAAAAATCCCACGGAAATTTCCGTGGGATTTTTATATTATGAGTTACTCTTGATAATTATAAAAGTATGAATCAAAATCATTAAAAATTTTTAAGTCTTTGTAAACTGGTTCAACAAGCATAGTACCATTATCGGAAATAATGCCCCATTTACCGTCAATTTTAATTGGTGCGCTGCCGCCTTTTAAAGCACCGGCTTCTTCGGCGGTTTGCAAGTTAGCTACAGTATCTCCGGTTTTGTTAATAATTCTGTAATAGCCATTGATTTTGGTCATTGCATTTTCATCAAAAAATGGTGTTACCATATCAAATTTGGGGCGTATAACTTTATTGCCCAAACGGTCGATATAACCCCATTTATTTTCGGTTATTGCTATCGGAGCAAGTCCGTTAACAAAATTGCTTGCAGCAGTGTAACCACTTGTAAATAAACCTTTTTTAGTATCATAAAAACCATAATCATCGTTTTTTTCTACAATAACTACATCAGGGTCATAGAAGCTGAATGCACTTATATCATCAAATTCGGCAGGAACAAGATAATTGCCGGCAGTATCAACATAACCGAATTTATCCTTTACCATTACAAGTGAATGTCCTTCAAAAAAAGTGCCGTTATAGTCATTTTTGGTGGGGATGATTTCTGTACCGGTGTTGTCAAGATATCCGGTTTTTATATTGCTCCGCATCCAGTTAACTTGTCCCGGATACAGTGGAGTGCCCGTGCCAAATGCTATTGCGGTACTTAAAAGCCCTCCGAGAGAAAGACCGCTTTTTTTACGTGTAATGGCAAAAAGACCGTTGTCTAAACGAGTAAATGAATCAGCTTTGACTTCATTGACAAGATTAAAATTGCTATCGTAAAAACTATATTTATTTTTATTAACAACATAAAATCCATTATCTGTACGTGCAATATAATCGGCTTTAACAGATACACCTGGTGTTCCATCTGCATTAATTACATTATAATTTTTGCCATCTTTAATAATTTGGCCACCATTAGAAAGTTTGTAATTTAATAATTCTTCGGGTGTTTTTGGCGCATCAGTTTCTCCTATTAATGTTCCATTTATCTGATATTGCCAATATTTTTCATCTTTTTTAGCAATAATGTTATCGTTTACAAGAATGGAATCAAATTCACAGGGCAAGATTATTTTTCCGTTTAAATCAGTTACACCGACTTTTTTGTTAGAAAAAACTTTTATAACATTATCATCTACAGATACATAATCATATTCTGGTGGTAAAATAACTGTCCCGTCGGATGCAAAAAGACCATATTTATCTTTTAATGTGACTTGTATAAAATTATGTTTAGTATAGCAACCTAATCTTTCGTAAAGCGGTGCTACAACTTCTTTGCCATCAAAATTAACAGCTCCATATTTTTTGCCATTTTTAACAACTATATGATATTTGAAAATGTTATATATTTTATCATAATTGGCAGCAGGAATTATCATTTTGCCAGAAGAGTCTATTAAACCTTGTTTTCCTTTTTCTTCAAAAACGTAATATCTTGGAGCAGATGCTATTTCTGTACTATAATTTTCAGTGCTGCCATTAGGAAAGGCACTGTAAAAACAAACAGCATTGTCTGCCATTGGCGGCGCAGCTTCAGTTATAAACGCAGGAATAGCCGTGCTTGCTATAGCACAGCTAAATGCAAATGCTTTGATAAAATGCCGTTTCATAAAAATCACCTTCCTAATTATTTTATATTATTATTTTAGCACTTTATATAAATATAAGAAAGCAAAATCCAATGTTGTTGCTTACAAATAGATGTAATGGTTAGGAATGGTGGTATTTTTATTATATTCTTTACACTTGTTTGCAAAATTTTCAAAAGTTCACAAAAAATTACAAAATTTATTGACAGAAAAGTATTTTAGTGATAAATTTCAGACTATATATTATTTTATTTTTTAAGGGAAAGAGGTAAAGAAAAATGACAGGATTAATGTTGTTAGGCATCGCATTAGTCGTGTGCGCATGCGGTTATTTTATCTATGGCCGCTGGCTTGTAAGAATCTGGGGCGTAGACCCCAACGCCCGCACTCCGGCTTATGTGCATGAAGACGGCAACGATTATGTTCCGTCCTCAAAATTTACGGTTTTTGCGCATCAGTTTTCGTCCATTACGGGCGCAGGCCCTGTAACCGGCCCGATTATCGCCGCTATGTTCGGCTGGGCGCCGGTAATGCTGTGGCTGATGATTGGCGGCATCTTCTTCGGCGCCGTGCAGGATTTCACCGCTCTGTATGCTTCCGTTAAAAACGAAGGCAAATCCATGGGCATGCTGATTGAACAATACATCGGCAAAACCGGCAAAAAAATGTTCCTTTTGTTCTCGTGGCTGTTTACGCTTCTGGTAACCGCCGCTTTTGCGGATATTGTTGCCAGCACCTTTAACGGCTTTAAACCGGATGGAAGCGTTATTACCCCGAATGCGGCAGCAGCTTCCATTTCGATGCTGTATATCGTTGTAGCCATTGCTTTCGGTTACTTTTTAAAGAAATGCCCGCTGGCAGAAGGCCCGAAACTGGCTGTTGCCATTGTTTTAATGGTTGCCATGCTTTGGGCAGGTATTGAATACCCGCTGTATTACGATAAAACTACCTGGCTTTATGTAGTATTTGCTTATATGTTTATGGCGGCAGTAATGCCGATGTGGCTTTTGATGGAGCCGCGCGATTATTTAAGCGTATTTTTGCTGTTAGGCATGATTGCCAGCGGCGTTTTGGGGGTTATTTTCACCAACCCGTCTATCGAACTGCCTGCCTTTAACGGCTTTGTGGTAAACGGCCAGCCGCTGTTCCCGATTCTGTTCATCACTATCGCCTGCGGCGCGGTATCCGGCTTCCACAGCCTGGTATCTTCCGGTACTTCTTCCAAAACCGTTTCCAACGAAAAAGACATGCTCTTTATCGGTTACGGTTCCATGCTGATTGAATCCATTCTCGCAGTTGTTTCGCTTATCGTTGTTGGCGCTGCCGCAACCGGCGGTGTAATGCCTAAAGGCACTCCGTTCCAGATTTTTGCCGGTGCGGTAGGCGGCTTTATGGGCATGTTCGGTCTTTCCACTCATGTGGCAACCTGCGTTATCACCATGTGCGTATCCGCGCTTGCGCTTACTACGCTTGATTCCGTAGGACGTATCGGCCGCATGTGCTTCCAGGAACTGTTTACTTCCGGCAAACCGGAAGAAATGAGCAGCTTCCAGAAACTGATGACCAACAAATATTTTGCAACCGTTATTACGCTGTTCTTTGGTTATCTGCTCTGCCTCGGCGGCTACATGAACGTATGGCCGCTGTTCGGTGCAGCCAACCAGCTTTGCGCAGCACTGGTATTCATTTCCCTGTCGGTATTCCTTAAAGTTACCGGCCGCCAGGGCTGGATGCTTTATGTGCCGATGGCATTCATGTTCCTCGCAACCATGAGCGCACTGGCAATGAGCATTTACGGCATTATCAACAAACTTGCCAGCGGCGCGCCTTTCGGCATGCTCACCGATGGCTTGCAGCTTGTTGTTGCCATTGCCCTTATCACGCTGGCATTTTTGATTGCCTCCAATGGCCTCAAAACTTTAACCAGCAGCGAAGCAGGTTCTCATACAAAATCTGCCAAAGCATGATAAAAATTTCTTGCAGCCCTGTTTTTATACGGCAGGGCTGTATTTTTTTATGATTATTTGTTTTGCAGGCTGTATTTTTGCTTTGGTTTGTGATAAAATTATTTCATAGCCATTTTATCTTGGGAGGTAAGAGAATGAAAAAAATTTTTAATCTGTTAATGGTAGCCTTGATGGCTGTTTGCTTTGCTGTTCCTGCTATGGGCAAAGCCGAAGCTGCTAAAGTTGTAGTACTTCCTCTGGTTAACAACTCCGGTTCCGAAACCGCAGGCCAGATTTACATCAGCGGCGCTATTCAGCTTTTCGATTATCCTGAATACGAACTGCTTGAAAACGATGTAACCAATGATGCTATCGCTGCTGCCAACATCGGCAAAGACGGTGCTTCCAAAGAAGCTATGGTAAACATTGCCAAAGCTTCCGGTGCTGACCTTGTTGTAGGCATGGTTCTTGATACCTGCGAAGACAACCCGGTATTCCCGAGCGCAGAACGTATCCTCAAACTTGACATTACCGGCAAAACCTATGCTTACAGCGCTGTTAACGGCAAATTCTATGAACACCGCATCTATGAAGACAAAGAAATCGACGAAACCCTGACCAGCCGTTGGGATTGGGTAAGCGAAGAATTCGGCCGCTGCGTAACCCGTGAAATGAAACGCGTTGACAAAGCATTCATGGAAAACGACTTTTAATTAACGGCTTAAAACAAAGACCTCTGCTATATGCAGGGGTCTTTTTATTTTGCAAACTGGAAAAAAATTTGGCTATATGGTAAAATTAAAGAATAAAATCGGCTTTACATTGCGTAATCAGCTATTATATAGACAGGAGGATGGCACTTTGAACGATGGCATCCATATAATTTTAGACAGCACGGCTTCGGCTGTGGAAACACCTCTGGCGCATGACGCGCGCTGCCATGTTTTGCCGCTTATTGTTCGTCACGGCAATGTGGAGTGGCGCGACGGCGAAAAAACAACGGCAGAGATGTTTAAGCTGGTGAAGGAAAGCGGCGAACTGCCGAAAACTTCGCAGCCGCCGGTGGGCGATTTGCTTGATTTATTTACCGGCCTTGTGCAGCAGGGCAAAAAAATTATCGGCATATTTGTGGACGGCGTATTAAGCGGCACCTGCCAGACGGCGCAAATGGCTGCACGCCAGGTATTGAAAGAATTTCCTGATGCCGATATCCGCATTTTTGACAGTCTTACGGCAGCAACGCCTATCAGCGGGCTGGCGCTTGATGTTTTGAAAAAAGTTGATGAAGGCGCATCCATGGATGAGCTGGAACATTTTATTAATGATGCGACTGCACGCACGAGAACCTGCTTTTCCGTAAGCACGCTTGAATATTTGCAGAAAGGCGGGCGCATCGGCGCGGTAGGCGCACTGGTAGGCAATCTGTTAGGCATCCGCCCTGTGGTGGCGCTTGATGCTGAGGGCAAGCTGCTTGTGGCTGCCAAATGCCGCACACGCAGCAAAGTTTTGGGGAGTATGCTTGATTTTGCCTGCTCCCATGGCGATGTGGAGCGCATTTTCATTGCCAACGAAGAAGCGGAAGCAGATGCCAAATATCTTTATGAAGAGATGACAAAGCGTTATCCCGGCGTGCCGGTATTGATGACGGGTATCGGCACGGTTTTGGCCTCGCATTTGGGACCTGGCTGCATCGGTCTTTTTGTACGCATTAAAGCGTAGTATCTGGGGGCATAAAAATGGCAAAAGAATATCATGGCGAAGGCAGTAATAATTTACGGGCGGCAACAATAAACATTTTGTTGAGAATTGCCCTGTTTATAATGTACTATGTATTGCTTATTGCTATTGGTATTACCGTTTTTTATGCGGCCTTTCAAATATCCTGCGAGATGTATTATGCGCTGCTGCCGGCAGTTCAGCGGCATTTGAAGCTGATTTTTATAGGCGGCTTTGCATTTATTGGCTTATGGGCTTTTGCAGGAACATTGGCGTTTTACCTTGTTAAACCGCTTTTTAATTTTGGCGGTGCAAATGGCTGCCGTATGGAAATTACAGAGCAGGACAGCCCGCTGTTGTTTGCCTGCATACGCAGCCTTACAGAGAAAATAAACGTGCCGTTGCCGAAGCATGTGTATGTTAACAGCGAAGTTAATGCCTATGTTTTTTATAACAAAGGTTTCTGGCGCCTGTTTCTGCCGGCAGGAAAAAATATGGAAATCGGATTGGGCTTATGCCATGCTGCCAATATTGATGAACTAAAAGCGGTTTTGGCGCATGAATTAGGGCATTTTTCGCAGCAAACCATGAGGATTACCCCCGCCGTTAATGTCATTATGGGTATTTTGCACGATTTGGCATATACCAAAGATAGTTTTGATAATTTGCTTGATGAATGGTGCGAGGCGGAATACAAACCGTGGAGATGGTTCGGCAAAACCCTGCGGTGGCTTATCGGGCGCATTAAAAGCGTAACTGTGCTGATGTATGGCTTTGTTGAACGTGCGTATCCGGTATTGCAGCGCCAGAAGGAATATGATGCTGACCGCATTGCCTGCCGGGCTGTGAACACAGCGGCATTTGTATCATCCCAGATTAAGCTGGACTGGATTGCGGGGCGCCATAATTTTTATGAGCGGCTTTTGATAAATTACATAGCCGAAGAAGGCAGATGCCCGGAGAATTATTGGGCAGGCTATGATAAAATTGAAGATTACATGGAACTCATTGACGGTCAGCATTTGGGGCTGCAAACGCTTTTGCCGGAACAGGAAAGCATTGATTATGTGCTTGAGCACGAAGAAAACAGCGAGTATGACACCCACCCGACAACGGCACAGCGCATTAAAAACGCGCTGGCTGTAACCGGAACGCCGGAGCCGGATGAAAGTGCGGCGGCATGGACGCTGTTTGAGCCTGATGTAATAAACGCTGTCGGCAAAAGGCGTATTAAAGAGTTGGCAAAAGAGGCTGACTGCCAGAGGCTGGAGTTAGTTGATTTGAAAACTTTTAGAAAATGGGTTAAACGCGAAATTGAACACGAAATAACCGGAGGGGAAACTCTGCCGGATTAAATTTGAACGCAAGCCCTGTGAAAACAGGCATAAGATAAATGTTTTGCGCTGTGCGCGCAGGACTGGAGGAATTATATGACGAAACAGACCGCCGTTATCGACGGCCATGATATAAAAAACATGCTGCTGGGGGCCTATGCCGCATTTGCGGCCGGGTACAGGCAGATTGATGATTTAAACGTATTTCCGGTGCCGGATGGCGACACCGGCACTAACATGATGCGCACAATGGAAGCAGTGCAGCGCGCACTGGCACCGCTTACGGCAGCTTCGGCGGCGGAAGTAGGCGCAGCGGCGGCCAAAAGCGCCATTATGGGGGCGCGCGGCAACAGCGGCGTAATTCTTTCGCAGCTTTTGCGCGGCATTGGGCGCGGTTTGGCAGGCAAAGAGCGCATTACCGGCAATGAACTTGGCAAAGCGTTCCAGTTCGGTATTTTATATGCTTACCGCTCTGTGGCAAAACCGGTGGAAGGTACTATTTTAACGGTAGCGCGCGGCATTGCCAAAGCTGCCTATAACGCAGTGCGCCGCGGCGAAGATTTTGCCGAAATTTTAACAGAGGCAATCGCCGGCGGCAAGGCTGAACTTGCCCGCACGCCGGAACTTTTGCCTGCGCTTAAAGCAGCCGGAGTTGTTGATGCTGGCGGGCAGGGGTTAATTGTATTTTTGCAGGGCTGCCTGAACGGATTTTTGGGTAAAACGGAATACATAGAAGCAGTAAGCGCAGCGCCTGCGTCAAAAGTAGAACTGCCTGCGGAAGAAGTAGATTTAACCAATCCGTATTGCACGGAATTTATTGTAAAAAATGCGTCCGTTGATGAAAAAACGGTGCGCGCAGCGCTTGAACCGCTCGGCAATTCGCTGATTGTAGCGGCAATGGAAGATATTGTTAAAGTGCATATCCACACGGCAAACCCCGGCACGGTTTTGCAGCAGGGGCTTGGCTGGGGCAGTCTGCACGATATTAAAATTGACAACATGGCAGAACAGCATGAGCACCGTGTATTCAGCACAGTGTCGCAAAAAATGCCCAAAAAAGAAGGCGTCGGCATTGTAAGCGTGGCTGCCGGCAGCGGCATTGCCGAAATTATGCTGGCGCAGGGCGTAACTGATATTATAAACGGCGGACAGAGCATGAACCCGCCTGTGGAAGATTTTGTAAAAGCCATTGAAAACGGCAGTTACAGCAAGTACATTATTTTACCCAATAATAAAAACATTGTGCTGGCGGCGCAGCAAACGCAAAAGCTGCTTGGCGAGGATAAAGTAAATTATGTGCCTACTGTAAATCTGGCGCAGGGCATTGCCGCTATTTTGGCGTTTGACGCTGCAAGCGATATGGAAGCCAACGTTGCCGTTATGTCCGAAGCGGCGCAGGCAGCGCATTGCGTGGCGGTAAGCACCGCCGTGCGCGACAGCGTTGTAAACGGCATGGAGATAAAAAAAGGCAGCTATATCGGCCTTTTGGAAAATAAAATAGTCTGCACCGGCAGCAGCTTAAACGAAGCCGCAGCCCTTGCGGTACAAAAAGCCGGAACTGACTGGGAACTTTTAACCCTGTACTACGGCAGCGATATTACTGAAGAAGAAGCGCAGAATGCTGCTGCGGAACTTGAAAAGCTGTGCCCGGGAGCGGAAGCGCAGGTTTTAAGTGGTGCGCAGCCGCTGTATCCGCTTATTATCACTTTGGAATAAGATAAAATTAAGGCATGCAAGCCGCATGCCTTTTGTTTTGGAGGGGACTTATGCAGGAAATTATACTGGCGATTGTTGCAGGCATCGCCATTGGATTGCTGAATTTATTAAGTTATAAAATCAAATTTGTTTTAAGTAAAGTTTCTACCGCCTGCTTATGCGTAATGCTGTTTTGCCTGGGCGCCAAAATAGGCTGCGATGATGCGCTGCTTGCCAAACTTGGCACTTTGGGCGTGCAGGCGGGCGCTGTTGCCGTAGGCGCGGTAGCTGGCAGCATTATCTGCCTGTTTTTGGTAACGAAATTTATCGCCCGCCCGGCAGATGTTGAAGCAGAGGAAGGTGAGGCACGGTGATTGGCGGCATTGCTGTTTCTTTGCTTTCCGGCATGGCAGCCGGATACTTATTTTTAAACATTGGCGATAAAGACACGCTTGATTTTATTTTAATGACGGCGCTTGACATAATGGTGTTTATTGCCGGTATTGAAATCGGCAGCAACCGTGATATTTTAAAGCGCGTCTGCAACTGGCACAGCGCAGTGCTGGCAATAAGCATACCTGCGGCGGTGGCTGTTGGAAGTATCGGCGGCGCGGCGCTTTTAGGCATGGCGGCAGGGCTTAGTTTTTACGATGCCGTGCTTGTCGGCAGCGGTTTGGGCTGGTACAGCTTTTCATCCGTCCTTATCAGTGCCGTGTACAGTACGGAAATTGGGACGGTATCGTTTCTGGCAAATATGCTGCGTGAGCTTTCCGCCTTCTTTTTAATACCTGTTTTAGTGCGCCTGCATAAACTTTTAGCGCTTGCCCCCAGCGGTGCGGCTACTATGGACAGCGGCCTGCCGGTGGTAATAAAATATACCAATCTGCACGTCGGCATGTATTCCTTCATTAACGGTTTGGTGCTGACGCTGATGGTTCCGGTGCTGCTTTCGTGGCTTTTGAGTTTAAAATAAAAACAAAACCTGCCTTGCGCAAAATGCGGGCAGGTTTTGTTTTGCTGTTTTTTAGTTTTCTGCGGTAGCTTAAAATAAAAATGGTTTTTCAAGGCAGCAGTTTATTTTTCGCCAATGCCGGAATTTACTTATTTAAACGGAATGTTTTTATTAGCGGAGTTCCTCTAAATTTTATGCCTCACACAAAAGCGGAACGCCGTTGACTTTTGCTGCCGGGAAAAAATCAATTTTCAAAAAATGA
>ENA-OROS01000641-OROS01000641.1-human-gut-metagenome-genome-assembly--contig:-NODE-641-length-20994-cov-4.514017_pt1 | contig 20994 bp, 16 predicted proteins | sample MGYA00242134_ERZ509059 | MGnify/ENA primary metagenome ERZ509059 (study PRJEB26280, sample SAMEA2338753) | human gut metagenome | biome: human gut; feature: human-associated habitat; material: faeces... | reverse complement strand
CACGCTGGAGGTCGAGGGTTCGAGCCCCTTCTTGGTCGCCATATGCTGCTGTAGCTCAGTCGGTAGAGCGCATCCTTGGTAAGGATGAGGTCGGCGGTTCGAATCCGCCCAGCAGCTCCAAAAAGCATCGAAAACTTTGGTTTTCGGTGCTTTTTTGCTGTAAAAATGCACTTTTAGGCGTGGGTCAAAATGTGGGGCAACCGCCTGACCCACACCGTAACCCACATGCGGAAATGCTCGGAAAGGTTGAAAGATGAGCGGACGGAATATCCGTCCGCTCATCTCTTTTAGATTGGCTTACATCACCTGCGCCATGAAGCTGCCCATGGTCTGGGCGGCTTCATCCTGTTTTTGGTGAGTGGCGTGGGTGTAGGTGCGCAGGGTGAAACCTGCGTCATAGTGGCCCAGCATACTGCTGACGGTTTTTACATCCACACCGTTTTGCAGGGCCAGTGTGGCAAAGGTATGCCTGAGATCGTGGAAGCGTATGTGCGGCAGCCCGGCATCTTTCAGAATTTTCTTGTGCAGGTTTACGATGGAATCGGGGTAGTACATCTCGCCGGTGACGGGCGACGGGAACATATACGGGTTGTCGGGATGCTTCTTGTGTTCGGCAACCAACAGGTCAACGGCTTCCTGTGGGACACTGACCTTTCTGACCGATGTCTCTGTCTTGGGGCGGGAGAGGGTCAGCTCTCCGTTAGGATTTTTGACATACTGCTTGCTGACGGAGATGGTTTTGTTTTGGATGTCGAGGTCGCTCCACAGGAAGACAGTCAACTCGCCCTTGCGCAGCCCGCTGACCAGTTCCAGATAGAACATGGGCAGCAGTCCCCGTTCCTCTGCGGCGTCAAGGTAAGTTTTGATGTGTTCCGGTTGGAGGATCTGCATTTCAAATTTCTGCACTTTCGGTGCGATGCAATCCTCGATAGGATTGCGGAGGATCAGGCGTTCTTTTACGGCGCGGTTCAGGGCATTGTGGAGCATCAAGTGCAGGCTGCGGACGGTGGTGCTGCTGAGTCCCGGATTGCCGTGACCGCTTTTGCCTCTGGTACGGCCGCTCTCCATCAGCTCCTTGTAGAGCTTTTGCAGGTCGTGGGCAGTCAGCTTCGTGAACTTAATGCTGCCGATGCGGAGAATGGCGTACTGCTCAATCATCAGGCGGTAGCGGTCAGCCGTGGCCACCCGCACATTAGGCTTGGCGTAGATGTCGTACCAGCTCCGCAGCCACGTGGCCACGGTGTATTCGTCGGCACGGCTGATGTCGACGCCCTTTGCGGCCTCCATAGCAGCAGCCAGCTTTGCCTTGCACTCCGCCTGGGTCTTGCCCAGGACATTTTTGATGATGCGCTTGCCGGTTTCGGGGTTGTAGCCAGCGGTATAGCGACCCTCCCACCGGCCGTCTTTGCGCTTGCGGATGTTGCCCTCGCCGTTGGTGCGTTTCTTGGACATGGAATCAGCTCCTTTGCTTTTGTGTCCTTTCCGCTTTCGACGGAAGGGCGCACACCCGCGCTGCCGGTACAGCGCCAAAAACTGTCGGCCTCCATGGGACTGCCTTCGTACAGGGGGTCAGAATGCCCTACGGGGCTCATGAATGCCTGAGACCACACCGGGGTGCGGACCTCACCGGAAGGCTGCGAGATCAGGCTTTCGCCTAAGAACAATATAAGATATGCACCGGGAGATGCCAAATCGGGGCGAATGACGGAGGTTTCTCCATTGCAATATGTCATATCCTGTGCTATAATGCACTCAAACTGAACAAAGGGACAGCGTGAGCCGGGTTTATCCCGGCGGCGGAATGGGGTGAGAGGCCCCGCGAGACGGTCACTGTGATGCCGGTTTATTCGGCTAAGTCAGATACGCAAGGCGTTGCTCCCGGGCACCGCCATCTCCGGAGTCGAAGCTGTCGTATAGAATTTGCTTCGCCCGGCTGCTTTTGGCAGCTGGGTGATTTTTTGCTGCCAGGCACCATGGTGCCTCATGCTTTCCACGGAAAGCATGATAGCCATTTCAAGCCGCCGGGGCGGGGGAGGGCGGCAGACCTTTCCCGTCCCGCTTTCCAGAAAAATTTTTGCGCTGTTTGTCGTTCCTTTCATGTTCCCTCCCCCTGGGCCGTGCTGCAAAGAGTGCGGCCCGGTGGGAGGGAAACAGGGAGCGTGAGATACAGGGTATTACGGATCGCCACGGGCGCAGTGCGCCCTCGCAATGACAAAAAGTGTGTGATTGCTTCGGCATTTACATAAATAAAAAGAACGAAAGGAAAAAGAGATGAAAAAAAGAATCATTTCTCTGCTGCTGGCGCTTATCATGGCGCTGTCACTGCTTCCCGTGAGCGTGCTGGCGGCGGACGACCACACAGGTCAGGTCCATGTGACGGTGGAAAACACCACCTGGGCCGAGGCCGACGGCGCACCCTGGGAGGGGATGCTGGTGGACGAGTGGGTCACACTCCAGGAGGACTCCTCCATGATGAGCTGCATCGTGGACGCACTGACGGCCGGGGGCTATTCCCAGACCGGTGCGGACACCGGCTACATCAGCGAGATCAACGGCATCGAGGAGAAGGCCGCCGCCGAGGGCTCCGGCTGGATGGGCACCCTCAACGACTGGTTCACCAGCGAGGGCTTCGCCGCCTACACCGTGGCCAACGGCAAGCTGAAGGCCGGCGACGAGATTGCCGTGCAGCACACCTGCAATCTGGGTGCAGATATCGGCGGTGCTTTTGGGGATAGCAACAAAACCCTGAAGGCCATCGCCCTCAGCGCAGGCGAACTGAACCCCGCCTTCTCCTCCAGCGTGCATGACTATACCATGATTCTGCCCGAGGGCATCACCGCCCTCACCGTCACCCCCACCGCCAGCAACAAGCAGAACCGTGTCCGCATCTATGTGGGCGGCACGGAGTATGGCCGCAAGGATGCCATTCCCGTTCAGGTGGGCACCGTCATCACCCTGAAGGTGGGCAATGACGGCGATGCCGCCCCGGAGATCTACACCATCGCCCTCCAGGCGGCGGGCAACCTCCTCTCCGGCGACAATGTGGCATTGACGACCGTCAAGCAGAATGGGGACGCCGGTACCAAAGTGGCCCTGACCTTTGACAAGGAAACCGCCGCCTTCACCGGCAAGCTGGCAAACTATACCCATCTCAAGCAGTATAACGACGGCGGCTTCACCGTGACGCTCTCCGACCTGCCCGCAGGGGCCACCGCCCAGCTCAAGAGCATCGACGGCAAGGTCCTGGCGGACTTTGAAAACGGCGTGGCTTCCACCCCGGCGAATCAGTTCACCGGCAGCGGCTCGGCCTATTTCTACATCGCCGTCACCGCCCAGGGCCGCACGGAGAATTACAAGCTGACCCTCACCAAGCCCGGCGACTACTACTGGTGGAAATTTATTTTCAGTGGTACCCCCGATTTCGACAAGGAAAATATATTCTACGGCTATCCCGAGGGTACTCTGTTCCAGACAGATGAAAACGGCAATCCCACAGGCGAGACCGGCTATGCCAAGGACTGCTGGAATTATACCGTGTATGTTTCCCCTGCGGTGGGCCACTTCGGTGTTTCGTATTTTATGAACGTAATGGGCAATTCGGGCCTGAAAACATTAAAATCGAAGATTTTAGTGGACGGTGAGGTTCATATTGCCGAGCGGAAGATGCTTGTACCTGTCATGCAGGCGTTTGCCAAAAAACCTGTTCCCTTGGCAAAGGATAAAACGGTAATCGAATTCGTTGGCACCAGCAGTAAGGATCCCAAAATCGAGATCCACACCACTGTTACGGTAGTTGTGGTCAAGACTACTCCGGCGGAGCTGACCGGTTTTATCAGCGCTCTGCCGAGTACCGATAATCTGACGTATTCCGAGAACTACAAGATCGTCATGAGCTATCAGCGCGCCTATGACAGATTTACCGACGAGGAAAAGAAGCAGCTGTCCGCGGAGACGTTGAAAAAGCTGCAGGATTCCGTGGCCCGGGTGGAGGAGCTGAAAAAGCGCCATGAGGACGGCATTCAGGCATGGATCGGCCTGGTGAACACCTTTGCCGGGAAAGTGACCGCAGAAAACTATGCCCAGTATTACGACGCCGTGCAGGATGCACAGGTGAAGTATCTGGAGATGTCCGATGCACAGCGTGCGGAGTTTTCGTACATTTACTCTGCGGAAAACGCCGCAGTCATGACGGCCTACAAGGCTGCGTACCGCACCGTCAACGAGCAGTCCATTCTGGACGGCAGCTCCATCGGCAAGCCCACGGAATATTACGACGACTTCATGATGTCGGCCAACCACTATAATCTGGACCTGGGCCACGAGGACACCTATTATCCCGCCGTGTTCCGGGAGATCTGGACGAATCGCCCAACCTCTTTGTATCCGTCTTACTCAACCGAAAGGGGTCTGCCCTATACGCTGCCCGGTATTCTGAAGTTCGACATCAAGGACGACAGTATCTTCGAGATCAAGGAAGTGGAGGACGTCTATAAGGACGGCGGCCTGAGCAGCTTTGGCAATACTCCGGCCATGAAGTACTATCTGGTGCCCAAGAAGGCAGGCACCACCACCTTCACCGTTACCTTTACGGACAAGGCGGGCAATTTCTATGGCCAGATCCCGGAGATCCCCGTCCATGTCAATAGCCCCGAGGAGACGGCTATTCAGGATCTGAACAAGAGCCTGACAAACTTCACCTCCCTCAGCAACACCAGCAAATACGACAACTGGACCTACAACTACGACACGGAGGGCGCGCCCTTTACCTTCAAGGTCAACGGCACCAACGCCAAGGTCAGCGTCTATAATTATCTCCAGTACAACGCCGACGGCACCCCCGTCAAGACCGACTACACCCCCGACGCCAAGGGCAATGTGACCATCCTCCTGAAGGACGGCTACAACGGCATCGAGGTCACCGCCGACTATCAGGGACAGACCGTCACGCAGGTCTACTCCCTCAAGGGCAAGGTCACCCGCTATGTGCAGGAGAACATCTCCCGCCCCGGCGAGCCCCTGCGCACCGGCGATACGGCGGGTATCTGGATCATCGGGCGGCCTACCAATATCCACAAGATCCTCCGTATTTATAACCCTGCGACCACGACGGTGTTCTATACGGATATGCCTCTGCAGAGCGTAGTAAATACAGACAACGGGCACGATATTAACCGTATTAATGAAAATGGTGCGGAAACACAGGTAGCTCGTCAGCCCCGCATTGCGGCCTATCTGACGGAATCCGGCACGATCACCCTCACCAAGGGCAGTTCCGATAGCCGGGGCTACGGCTCTAAACCCGACAGCGAGGGCGATCAGGGCAACACCGGCGGCATCGCCGATTCCACCCGCTATGGCTTCGGTATGCTGGCAGATATTACGCTGCAGGTGGAGGAGAACCCCAACTTCAAACTGGAGCCCAAGTATGAGACCGTGGCCGAGAACGGCGGGCAGGTCAAGGCTGGGGACAAGCTTACCATCTCCATCCCCACGCTGCCCATCGAGCAGCTGGCCCAGGACTATAAGCTGCAGTACTGCCTGCTGAACTACTCCACCAATATTCCCGGTGCGGAGTACATTTTCTCCAAGTGGTCCAAGGGCGGCGACTCCTGGGAGGGCGAGGGCACTACCCCCGTCGGCCCCGAGGTGGCGCTCAAGAGCATCACTTTCACCGTGCCCAAGACCACCCCGGCGGGCACCTACAGAATTCATGGCGGCTATCTGGATGTTACCCACAGAAGCGGCGGATACGAATGGCTGGATGTCTATGCGAAGTTCTATCAGATGGAGATCAGCGACCTGACTATCACCGTTTTAAAGGGCGACATCGAGACCGTGGAGGACCTTATTGACGCCATCGGCGCCAATGTCACCCTGGATAGCGAGGCCGCCATCACCGCCGCCAAGTCCGCCTACGATGCCCTCTCCGACGAGGACAAGGCTCTGGTGGACGCCGATAAGGTGGACGCTCTCACCGCCGCTATCATTAGCCTCAACCAGCTCAAGCACGCGGACCTCATGGCAAACCTGGATACCATCTATAAGACCACCGGCGACTTCATGGCCACCTTGGGTACCCCCACGGTGAACTCCACCGGCGGCGAGTGGATGGTCATCGGCCTGGCCCGCAGCGGCCGCACCGTACCCGCCGGGTACTATGACAATGTGGTGGAGTATGTGAAGGCCAAGGCTGACGCCAATGAGCGTCTGCACCCAGCCAAAGTTACCGACAACGCCCGGGTGATCCTGGCTCTGACGGCCATCGGCAAGGATGTCACCAATGTGGGCGGCCACAACCTGCTGAAGGGTCTGGATAGCATGGATTATGTGCAGACCCAGGACATTAACGGCCCCATTTTCACCCTCATTGCCCTGGATAGCCACAACTACCCCACTATGGGCGATGTGACCCGGGAGAAGCTGATTCAGGTCATCCTGGATGCCCAGCTCAACGACGGCGGCTGGAACCTGAGCGCTGAGAACGCCGACCCGGATATGACCGCTATGGCCATCCAGGCCCTGGCACCTTACTACAAGACCAACGAGACCGTGAAGGCTGCTGTGGATAAGGCTCTGGAGGCCCTTTCCGCCCTGCAGCGCACTGACGGCGGCTTTGGCAGCTGGGACACCGTGAACAGCGAGTCCTGCGCCCAGGTCATCGTAGCTCTCACCGCCCTGGGCATCGATCCCACCGCGGATAGCCGCTTTGTGAAGAACGGCCACACCGTACTGGACGCTCTGGCCGGGTTCTATGTCACCGGCGGCGGCTTCCGGCACACCGCTGACGGCGAGCGGAACGACATGGCCACCGAGCAGGGCTACTACGCCCTGGCGGCCTACTACCGCTTCGCAAACACCCAGACCCGGCTCTATGACATGAGCGATGTGACCATTCAGACCGGCGGCAGCAATACCCCCGCCACCGGCGATACCGGCGTGCTGGTTTGGGTCATCGCCCTGCCCGTGACGATTCTCGCCGCAGCCTTCGTCCTCAAGCGTAAGGAGCGGGAGGCGTAAGCCAAAAAGAAAAACCTAAGCGGCAAAATAAAACAGCACCCCCGGGGCCTCTTGCATGACAAGAGACCCCGGGGGTTTTATTTTTGTTTGCAGCGGTGCGATATTGGAATAAAAAGTGACAACACTGATTTCAATTTTCTGCTTCAAATTTTGCAAAAACTATGGTATACTATTTAAGAGGTAAGGATCGTGCAGTTTCGACCGTTCGTTTATGATGCTACCAATCAGCAGGTGCCTGTAGCGATTAAACCAATAGAACCACAGGATGCTGCCACAACGATAAAAGAACCCCGGTAGCAGACGGATTGGACCAGCGAGTATATCTCAAACAGTAAATTTGACATCTATGGACTGAAAACATGGGCCGGAGAACTTGTGGCCTTGGATGCGAAAACACCTGAGCTGGCAAGACATTATGAGCGAGAAACAGCAAAGCAGACTATGGCGGTGAAACCTGTCTGCGTTTTTTTGACGCAGAGGTTTCCGCTTGACCCACATTTTGACCCATACGGGAAACGACTGCGAAAATAAAGAGCCGTCTGGCGGGAGAGCTTTTCTCCGCCCGGTGGCTCTATACTTTTAGCAAGGTACCCTTTTATTGTCTACAGCAGCGCAAAATGGAACGATTTTCGCCCCGCCAAAAGTTGACCCACACCGATGCTGATTGCGGTGCTGACCCACACCGTGACCCACACGGGGAAACGAGCGGACGGAACACATGGAGCAAAGAATTTCCGCTCTCTTCCTTTTTGGGGCAAAAACGCCCGCAAACCCTTATGCCGCAACGGCTGGAGGGCATTTTATCACTTGGTAAGGATGAGGTCGGCGGTTCGAATCCGCCCAGCAGCTCCAAAAGATCCTGTTTTCTCTCGAAAACAGGACTTCTTCTTTGCCTATTTTTGCTCTATGGGTGAGGGCATGAAGCGAGGCGGCCGCATATCCTTACCCTTGCGGAAAATACGCTTTGCCTATAGGGCGAATAGCGCCTGTCACACGGTGATTATCTTCAGCCACTCAATATATTCCAGCGCCAATTCCGACAGCACTCGAGAGGGGTTACAGATATACCCGATCTCGATTTGCCCCAGATCCGTGATGGGCACACTGACCAAGGAGCGGCGGCGATCCTCTTGTGTCAGATAGCCGGAGCCGGTCACATAGGCATCGCCCAGTGCCAGCAGTGAATACGCCATTGCCCGGTCGGATACCGAGATGACCTGCTGCTGGGGGTTCCACTGGCGCCTGGTCGTCGTGAATCGGGCCGAGGAGGGATGACACTCCTCGTAAGAAATAAACGGGTATTGCTGGATATCCGCCAGTGTAACGCTTTTGCGCCCGGCTAAGGGATGCGTATTCTGGATGTAAATATGCAGCAGATCATATTTCAGATGCTGAAAAAATATATTCCGCCGATTGCATGCCTTGATAATGGCGCTGCGGCTGTCACTGGTGAAAAACAGCACGCCGATATCGGAGCGATTCGTTTCCACATCCTGCAGCACCTGATCCATGTTGCCCTCAAAATATCCCAGATGATATTTTTGATTCTTAGGCTGGCATACAATGTGCTCAAAGGCATCGATACCGGAGACATGGTGCAGGGAAGATACGCAAAAATACTCGCACTCCCCCTTGTGGTTTTTATACTTGTCATCCAAATCCTGGTAGATATTTGTCAGCAGCTGTGTGTCCTTCAGGAATGCCTCTCCCTGGCGTGTCAGCGATATGCCCTTACTGGTTCGCTCAAAAAGAACCATACCATATTCCCGCTCCAAGTTTCGGATCGACTCGGATAGACTGGATTGGGAGATGAACAGCGACTCCGCTGCCTTGCCGATAGAGCCCGCCTTGCTGACGGCCCGGACATATAGTATTTGCTTTAATGTCATCGTTTTCACCTCATACTTGCGCTGCTGTCGCAGATAGAGACCTCTCGCCACTGTTTGCCCCAACCGACACCGCTGGAATGGTAATTGTGGGACATCTCCCTGATTTTAGCAGCATTTTTGTTAAAAAGCAACCTCCGGCACTATAAATTAACTTCCCCAAAACCCTGTTTTTACCTGAAAGCCATCGGTCTTACCGATGGCTTTACATCGCTTATTTGTTCTTCAAATTCTACGGGTGCTGGCGTATAATGAGTTCACGCAAAATACCACCCATGGAAAAGGGCACAACTGTTTGTCCTTATCAACCAATGGAGGGAACGACCCTGAAAGGAGGATCCTATGATAGCCGAACACACGCAAACCGCCACCGAGGCCCCCATTGTTTTGCAGTGTGTTGACCTGTGCAAGTGCTATAACGGTGTCGTACAGGCCAGCGATCACATTAATTTCACCTTGCGCCGCGGCGAGGTACACGCCTTTCTGGGGGAAAACGGTGCAGGAAAGAGCACACTGATGAAAATGCTCTACGGCATCGAGCAGCCCGATGAGGGGCAGATGTTCCTTTCCGGCGAGCCAGTGGTGCTGAAAAGCCCTGCTGACGCCATTGCCCACGGCATCGGTATGGTACACCAGGAACTGATGCTGATTCCGCACCTGACGGTGGCGGAAAACATTACCCTGGGGCAGGAGGTCAGGACCAGATGCGGACGGCTGAAAAAGCAGGAAGCGTCACGCAGTATCCGGGAGTTGGCCGCTTCCTATGGCTTAGATATAGACCCTGATGCGCTGGTGGACAAACTGACCATCGGGCAGCGCCAGCGAGTGGAGATCGTCAAGCTGCTGTATCGCAAGGCGGACATTTTGATTTTCGACGAACCCACCGCCCTGCTGACGCCTCAGGAGTCCGACGCGCTGTTCGATGTGCTGCGCCGCCTGCGGGAGCTGGGCAAGTCCACAATTTTCATTACCCATAAGCTGCGGGAGGTCTATCAAATTGCAGACCGCATGACCGTGATTCGGCAGGGCCGGATCATCGGCACCACCACCCCTCAGGAAACCGGCATGGAAAAGCTGACGCAGATGATGGTGGGCAAAACGGTTCCTACCGGGCGCCGCCGGCCCCATCCCATTGGGGAGGAAGAGGTGCTGCAGGTAAAGGGCCTCAGCGTGCAGAGCCGTGGCGGCGCCGCTGTGCAAAATGTCACCTTTTCCATTCGCTCCGGCGAGGTGCTGGGCGTAGCGGGCATCGAGGGCAACGGACAGACGCCTCTGGCGCAGGCCCTTCTGGGCCTTTGCCGCTCCTCCTCCGGCAGCATTCTGCTGGACGGGCGGGAGATCACCGGCCGCACGACCAAGCAGATTCGCGATGCCGGCGTGGGCAGCATTCCCGATGACCGGCAAGGCATGGGCCTCATCCTCAGTATGCGGCTCTTTGAAAATATGCTGCTGAATGCCTACGACGAAAAGCCCTATGCCAAAAGCCCGCTGCTGGAGGACTGGGCGACCGCCCGTCGTAATGCGCAGGCTAAGATCGCCGATTACAGCATTGCGGCCACCAATGAGTCGGTTGTGGTCGACACCCTCTCCGGCGGCAATCAACAAAAAATCGTCGTCGCCCGGGAGCTTGACCGGGGCTGCCGGATGCTCATTGCCGCGCAGCCTACCCGGGGCGTTGACATCGCCTCGGCGGATTACATCCAAGGCCGTATTTTGGCAGCGGCGGAACAGGGCTGCGCCGTGCTGCTCATTTCCAGCGATCTGGATGAGCTGATCAAGGTTTCGGACCGGATCATGGTGCTGTTCCGTGGGCAGATCATGGGATTTGTGGATGCAGACAATGCCACCCGTGAGGCCTTAGGACGCATGATGCTGGGCGAAGCCCACTGATCGATCCTTTATTGATCCTGCTGCCGATCAAACGGCAGCTTAGAACGAACCGTGCAAGGAGGAACTAAGATGAAGTTTACAAATGTGAAAAAGTGGCTGTCCATGCTGCTGGTGGTCTGCTCGATGCTGTCCCTGGTGGCCTGCGGGAAGTCCGACAAGGATCCGGCAGGTGACGATTCCGAGAAAGGCACCAAGGTCGCCGTTGTGTTCGCCTCCAGCGGCCTGGGAGACAAGTCCTTTAACGACGCGCTGTATGACGGCATGAAGAAAGCGGAGAGCACCATGGGCATCCAGTGGGTATATTCCGAGCCCAAGGATGACGCCGAGTACGAGGGTCTGATATCCGGCTATGCCGACAGCGGAGACTGCGACCTCATCATCTGCCTGGGCGGCAGCCAGAGCTCCAGCCTAGAAAATGTGGCCCCTAACTATCCGCAGCAGAAGTTTGTGATCCTGGACGCTGTGGTGGAGGGTGACAACATCCGCAGCTACACATGGCGCGATCAGGAGCTGGGCTTTTTGGCCGGCTTCCTGGGTGCCAGCCTGTCCGACACCAATACTCTGGGCTTTATTGGCGCCCACGACATCCCCCTGTGCAATCTGGGCGCTGCCGGTATGATCGCCGGAGCCCACTATGCCAACCCTGACTGCCAGGTACTGGTGGACTATGCCAACGGCTGGGCAGAGGTCAACGGCTGCTATGAGCTGGCCACATCCATGCATGAGCAGGGCGCCAGCCTGATATACCACACCGCCAGTGCCGGCGGCCTGGGTATCCTCAATGCCGGCAAGGAGAAGAACTTCCTGACCGTCTTCTTTGACGGCAACCTGAATGCGGACGCCCCCCAGACCAACATTGCCAGCGCCATCCGGGACTTCCCCGCTTGCGCCCAGGAAGCGATTCAGGATGTCATGGACGGTAAGTTCACCGCCGGCGCCATTGAAAAGGGCCTGGCAGAGGACAGCCTGTACCTGGATTTTGACGGCTCTGCCTATCAGATCCCCGCTGATGTGATGGAGAAATACAATGCAGCGGTGGCTGCCATCAAGGACGGCACCATCGTGGTCCCCAGCACCATTGAAGAAGCAAAGGTGTGGAAGGCGGCGTAAATCGCCGAGTGCACAACACGGGGCTGAAGGCCTGCCTGGCCTTCGGCCCCGCGAGACTGTCGAAAAACCCTCCGGGTTTTTCCGACAAAAGGCTTGCAGTCTGCTGCGCGCATAATTTGTGTGCCATAGGCGCACAAATTCCACACTTGCAGCCTGAGAAGTATTTTCTCTCACGCACATGTCGTGAGAGAAAATGATTTTACTTCTTTGCCGCCTGCGGGCGGCAAACTCTGCGAGGCTTTTTTGACACGCTGAGACTGCCGAAGGGGTTCGGCAGTCTCTTTTCATGCGGAAAATTACGGCTCCTCCCGGTGCTTTCTGCGGCTCAGGAGGAGGGCGATGCCGCCCACGGAGAGCGTGGCCATCAGCGGCCACAGGAGGGGAGCGTAGACGTCGCCGGTGGGGGGCGTGGGGTCCTCCAGCTCCTGGGCCTTGAACTGCCAGTTCAGACAGCCAATAGCGGATCGGAAATCGTTGCCCATGGTCAGGGGGACGTTCAGGGTCACGGTGAGCTCCAGATCGCCGCCGGGGGCGATGGCCCCCAGCTCCGTCCAATCCGTCAGCTGAGCCGTCTCATGGGCAGGGGCATCGAAAAGGGTGGAGGTGGGAGCCTGCACCGTCAGGGTCATCTGAGAGAGAAATTCCTCGGAACCGGACTCGGACCCCAGAGAGCGCAGGTACAGCCGCACCCGATGGTCGCTGTCGTTTCGCAGACGCAGGGTCTGGGTCAACCGGTCGCCGGGCATGACGCCCTTAAAGTCCGGGAACAGGTCGGAGGGGGAGCAGTCGCTGCCGGGAAGGAACACGAAGCTCTGAGCGTCGCCGTCATAGGTGACGGAGCCGGTATCGGCGTAGGCGGCGCAGAGACAGGACAGAAGCATCAGCAGCGTCAACGCCAGAGAACAGATGTTTTTTCGTTTCATGCCGTCCCCTCCTTACTGATACTGGGCCACTCGGCCCGGCGTGATGGTGACGCCCCAAGCCTGCCCCGCAGCCTCCTCCGGGGTGCTCTGGATCGCCTCCGCCATGATCTCCAGCGCCTGCTTGCCGCCGTCGGCATCGCTGTAGCTGCCGGTGAGGGTCAGGCTGTCAATGAGCGGGGTTTCGGGCTGCTGACCGGGGGCCACGGGGTAGGTGTAGTAGTAATAGTCGCCATACTTTACCCAGCCGTCGCCGGGGGTGAAGGCGGGGATGGCTGCCGTGCCGCCGATGTGTTGGCCGTCGTCATTGACCCGGTAGGTCACCAGCTTCACCCGGAGGTAGGCGTCAATGTCACCGGTGTTGGTGACGTTGACGTTCTTCTTGGTCGTGCCGTCAAAGTCCTCCGTGACGGTGCAGGACACATGGGCGGGAGTGAACCGGTTGGGGACGGGGTCCGTATGGGTGATGAGATACGCCAGCGTGGCGCCGGTGAGGGCCAGCGCCAGCAGAACCAGCGTCAGAAGCAGCGCACCCGGCTTCCGGGGCGAAGGATATTTTCTGCGTGCCACAAACAGTTCCTCCTTTCTCAGTGTCGGATTCCGAAGATATTGGCGATAACATCACTGAAGCCATTGAGCCAGCGGTCATTCTTCAGGGTGTTGGTGCAGGTGATGCTGTCGCTATTGTGGCCGGCGGTGAGGGTGCAGCCGTCCGGCTTATCGGGGTCGTAGGCGGCGTCATAGCGCCAGCTCCAGCCGGTGTCCTCCGCAAGGGTGTATTTGCCCACCGGAAGCTCATAGAGGGAAACACTGCTGCTGCCCACCACCGTGACTTGGGTGTAGAGATCGCCGTTGCGGCAGACGTTGAACACATAGGGTTCGCCGTCAGCGCCGCCGGTCTTGGTGACGGTCAGGGTGCAGGTCCTGACGTGGAGCAGGAAGGCGGGGTCGCCGCTGGTGTGGCTCCAGGTCTCTCCGGCGCAGTCGGTGTGCCGGAAGGCGGTATCGGCGGTGATGTTGGTGTCACCGATGGAGATGGTGGCCTGCACGGGGATGTCCTGCTTGGTGTTCACGATGTCCGTCAGAAGGGTGGTGTCGTAGCTGTAAGCAGAGTTCAGCTTGGGTTCGGCGCCGGTCATGGATACGGTGGCAGCGTCGGTGCCATTGTGGAACCAGCTGGTGGAGGTGCGGTAACCGGGTAGCGTGGCCTTATCGAAGGTGTCGCCGTAGTAGACAGTGCCGTCCTCGTAGGTGAGCGTCGGCTTAAAGACGTTGACCTTGCCGGTGGCGCTGCCGCTCTGTTTGGCGGCCGGTGTGCCGCTGGAATCCGCCTGCGGCTCCGTTTTGGGGGATACCGTGACGGAGACGGCGCAGGAGGTGTCCGCCCGCAGCTGGGCCAGGTCGGTGACGGGGCTGCCGTCCGGGCCGGTGATGGAGACGGTGATATCCACGTAGGCGGTCTGCCACGGCTCCAAGCCGTAGGGGTGATCGGAGTCGGTGGCCTTGGTCAGATCCAGAGAGATGCTGCCCACCTGCACGGTGGAGCCGCTTTGCAGCTGGCTGGCAGTGAGACCGCCCAGCAGATAGACGTTATAGTCCTGCGCTGCAACGGTGACGGGCTGGATGGGGACGTTTACCGTGGGCTGGGGGAACTCCCGGACAGGGGCCTCGGAGTCTTTGTTTTCATAGACGCCGGCCCCGGCGTTGGTGGGGACATTGTTGCCGCCCAGAAAGCCGGGCTGAGGCTTGACGCTGAAGCGGATGACCAGCTTATGACCCCGGTAGCTGACGCTGCCGTGATCGGTGACGGTACCCACGTAGTTCTCGGAGAAGTCAAAGCCTGTGACGCTGACGCTATTGCCGTCTATCGTGGCAGTGGCGCCCATGGCGGTGTCGTTTTGGCGCCACGTGTAGGTGTCACCGTCCTTACCGGTGCAGGCGTAGGTCTCCAGCGTGATATCAGAGGCGGTGCTTCCGGCCGGAAGGGTGAACTGGGGGGAGATGATATCCCGGACTACGGATTCCTCCGTCAGGGTGGAGGAGGAGCCGCCGGTCTCGATGTTGTCGGAGATCTGCTGGAAGATGCTGCTGAGGGAACCGGCGTCCGCCGCAGACAAGTAGTAGCTGGGGGTGCGGGGCGTGCCGTTGTTGGAGGACACCTGCTGCATGAACCAGTTGCAGGCGCTGTTCAGGGACTTGCTGTTCTGATCGAGGTCGCCGCTTGGCTCGGTGCCGGCGCTGACGGCGTTGGCTCCGGCGAAGATGCCGATGGTGTAGACGGTGGCTCCGGTGGTCTTGATGGTGCCGGCATAGGTGATGGCGTTGTCGGCGACATCCTTCTCAAAGCCGTTGAAGCTGGTGGGGGCGCCGTCCGTAAAGACGATGACCACACGGCTGCGCTTTTCGTTAGGCTGCACGGGGTTGGCGGAGAGGATGCGCTGGGCCATGTCCAGACCCAGATCCGTCCGGGTGGCGCCGCTGGCGGCCAGAGCGCCGATGGCGGTGGAGACCATAGTCTGACCGGCGGAGGTGTCCACTTCCTGAAGAACGTCCTTGAGGTTCTGGTCGGTGATGTTGTGATAGGCCACGCCCACGCTGCCGCTGTTGCTTCCGGCGATGGACAGCAGCTCCGTGTTGTCGCCGTAGCCGGACTTGCTGGCGAAGCCCACCACGGCGATGCGGTGGGAGATGTCGTCCTCGGTGCCGAGGACACCGTCAGCGCCCTTGGCCTTCTCCTCCACGGCATTTGCAAAGGTGGCGGCGGCATTTTTCAGGGCTTCCAGACGGGTGATGCCGCTATCTGTGGTGCTGCGGCTGTAAAGCGTGGCAGCCGTGAAGTTGGTGCTGTCGCCTGTGGAGGTGCCGATGGTCTGCACCGTGCCGTTGGCATCGGTATAGGTGTAGGTATAGACGGTCTGAGTGGTATCGATGGATGCGAGATAGAGATAGCCATCGTCTGTGCTGCTGATGGCAGGTGCTGCATCATCGCCTCGACTGGATGCGATCTGCGTGCCATCCGGGAGGGTATAGGTGTAGGTGCGGTTGTTTCCGTAACCGGAACGACTCACGGTGACCTTCTGGTATTCGCCATTGATCTTGGCGTAAAGGTCATCTTTGTTATCCCAGAGATTTGTGTACGTTGAGCCGGACCACCAATCATAATCCTCGTTATTTCTTCCGTTGGTGATGGAGGTGTATTGGATGCTGTCGTTCCGGGAGGTGACGGTAACGGCGACATAGCTGCCGTCGGAGAGCTTATACCAGAGGTTATCCTGCTTCTCATAGAGATCGCTGTTCTGACGGGTATTGCCGGAGTAGGCCGTGTAGACCAGCTGCCCCATATCATCATCCATAGAGCCGGACTGGTCCAGGACCAGAACGACGTCCGTGGGAACGTCGCTGGTGACGGTACTGATGATCTTGCTGCCGGTGGCGTAGGCCTCCAGCGTGATGTCATAGGCACCGGTATCCTCGTTATAAACGGAGGTCTTGTTGACTGCCATGCCGTTATTGCCGTTATCGCTGCCGGTATTGGCATCACCGGCGGCACGGGCCGGGGAGCGCCGGGGGGCGGCACCGCTGACCGGGGGCAGGAAGGGGGCCACGTCGGTGAAATTCACGGTGGGGTAGTCGATGGAGGAGCTGACGGTGTCCGGGGAACTCTGGGCATCGGAGACACCAAAGACCAGACCGGGCATCAGGGTCAGCAGCATGGTGACAGACAGCACCAGCGCCACAAGGGCTTTTCTCTTCATATGCCGCATTTTTTTCATGTGCCGCACCTCCTTAACCCTGCGTTGGCCAGCCCAGCGCCTCCAGAGCGGTGACGCCGTTGTTGGCAGTCTGGACAGCCTCGGCGGCCACATGGACTGTGGCGGTGGCGTTCTGATACTCGTTGCCCATACCGGCGTCAAAGGTGACGCAGGTGAACAGAGGGGCGGTGGTCTCGCCGGGGCGGATGGCCTTGTTGCAGTAGAGGTAGCCGTCGAGACCCAGCGTCCAGTCGGTGGTGTTGAGGTCAGGCTTTACCAGCGAGGGATCCGGCGTGCCGTCGCCGGGGAGGCGGATGTCGCCGGTGAGGCGGACACGGATCCATGCGTCGGCTTCGCCGGTGTTGCGGACCTCGGCAATTTTGGTGACGGTGGTGCCGGGCATGATGCCGGTAAGGTCCTCGAAGGGCTGGGTCTTATCCGCATCCGCCCACTCCTCCACAGCAATGGAGACATTGCCGGTGGTGATGACATTGCGTGCCGTTCCGTCGGCGCTGAAATACGCCAGCGTTCCGGCTGCCAGCGTGGCCACGCAGATGGCCAGCACCGACAGTAATAACAGCTTTCGTTTCATGTGGTTGCTCCTTTCCTGTCTATGGTCAGCCTCCATAGGGAGGACAGAGAAGGTGGTTGACCGCAGCGGTCAAACCGGTGCAGCTGCCGGTAACAGCTGCCCTGGTTTGGCCGGGCCTCCGGAGAGGCCGCGGCCGCCGGTGTTCCCGCTGGTAACAGGTTCACCGGGGTGGCAGGGGGCCCACAGGGGACTCCCCGCCCCCGACACGACCCGCTGGTAACAGGCGTGTCGGGATCAGCCGGGTCACAGGACCCGTGCCGCAAAAAAATAGGGAGGAGACAGCGAAGTCAGGGAAGCCGATTTGCTTCCTGTTGGGGAAATTACTGCCAGTTGGTGGCATCGCCGCCCCAAGGATCGTAGTTGGCGCCGAAGGCGGCGTTCATAGCCTCGGCAGCGCTGTCAAAGCCCTCGGCCTGACAGGCTACGGCGAACACGGGGCAGGAGACGCTGCTCCAATCCCAGCCCTCGTCCAGAGTGACTTCCTCGCCAAAGGCGTAGCACTTGCCATCCTTGCCGAAATCGACGGACTTGTCGAGATACACGCCCTGAATGAGCTGCTCGGTGGTGGCACCGGCCTCAACGGCCTGATAGTAGTCGGCGAAGTAGACATTGTACTTGATGCCGTCCATGGTGGTCTCGAAGTAGTTCCACTTGTTGCCATGCGTCCAGATCCACTCAACGCCCTCAGTGGAGGTGATATTGCCGTCAACGACCTTGTTGCCGAAGTTGAAGTGCAGGACGTTCATGCCGGCGTTGAAGGTCTCATAGCCGTCGTCCAGAGCGGCGGGGATGGCGAAGTAGGCACGGATATAGGCCTTCTCGGAGCCGGTGTTCCGGACGGTGACCATCTTGTCCACGTAGTTCTTGGCGGTGGGCATACCCAGCTCATCCTTCTCGCCCTGTGCAGAGCCGACGATGGGGGACAGCTTCTTGTTCTGCGTGAAGGGCTGAAGGCCATTCTCGCCACGCTCCTGCTCGATCAGGTCGATCTTGACGTTGCCCACGGCAAAGGTGTTGGTTTCGTTGTCGGTGTCGGTGAAGTAGGCCAGAGAGGCACCGACGATGGCGATGGCGGCCAGCGCCACGCACAGGAACAGAGCAGTGATCTTCTTTTTCATGTAATTGCGCTCCTTTTTGTTTGATTTTTGGGTATCAGAATGTGCAAGGGATCACTTGGTTACTTGCTGACCTCGGCCCAAGCGGCATCAGCCGTGGCGAAGTGATCCTTCTGGATGGCGTAGGCCTGAAAGGTCAGGGTGGGGGCATCCGTCTTGGCGGTTTCGAGCATAGTCCTGGTCACATCGCTCTTCACGGTGACGGCATCGCCTGCCAGCACGGAGAAGGTCTGGTCGGCGGCGGAGGCGGGAACCTCACGGTAGTAAACGCCATCCACGCCAGACAGAGCGGTCCAGCCCTCAGCAATGGCATAGGTGATGAAGTCCTTCAGGTCAGTAGACTCCGTGACCTTCACGAACAGCCAGCAGGCTTCGGAATTGGCCTTGACGGTGACGGTGGGGTCCTTGGCGATGGTGTTGCCGGGAACCATCTTGTAGTCTGCGGTGGTCTCGGTGAGGCCGATGTTGATATCGCCCACGGTGAAGGTGTTCTTCACCTCGGCGGTCTGATCGGTCAGCCAAGCCAGCGTGCCGCCGACGATACCGGCCACCAACAGGGTCAGAGCCAGAACCAGCGCCAGAGCTTTCTTTTTCATACTTGCTTCTTCCTTTCTTGCAAACTATAAGTTATTTCCACGGCGTGGGGCGCAGCCCATGTGCCGTCGAAACCGGGGGAAATCAGCCATGGAAGGCGGCCCAAGCGGCGCCGGCATTGGCGAAGCCGTCGGCCTGAATGGCCTCGGCCACCACGGTGATCTGGAAATTCTCCAGAGTGGCCAGTTGGTCGCTGGTGACCCACTCGGGCAGGGTCACTTTGTCAAACAGGACAGGCAGGACCACATCACCGTCGGGGGCGGCAACGGTCTCGTTGTAATAGAAATAGTAGGTCAGAGTGTCAGTGGGCTTGTCGTAGACGAAGTACTTGGCATTGGCCAGCATTTCCTCGGTGTCCATCATGTTATCGGGGATGATGCCGTCCCACTTGGCGGCGTTGGCTTCCACGAAGATTACCATGCGGATCAGGGGATAGGCGTTCTCCACACCGGTGGGGCCGTCCTCGGCAAACTCGGGGTCAGTACACAGGGCGATGATGTCCTTGGCGTTGTTGAAGGTGACCTTCATGCGGACGTAGCTCAGGTCGCTGCCCTCCTCAACGGTGACGGTGGGGTCCTTGGTGTAGGTGTGGCCGGGGAGCAGATGGTACTCGTTGGCCTTCACACGTTCAGCGCCCTCCACAGGCGTGCCGTCGGTGGTCACCTTAGCCTCGTCCAGCGTAATTTTCACGTTGCCGACGGTGAAGGTGTTGTTGACCGTGTCTGTGCCGGTGAGGTAGGCCAGCGTGCCGAACACACCGGCGGCTACCAGCAGCAGGGCGCAGCACAGGGTCAACAGGGGTTTGATGCGGTTCCTTGCTTTCATGGTTTTTCCTCCTGCATAAAATGATAACAAATGATATGGTGAGCCTTGCGGCAGGACCGACGGATCTATGCCTTTTGACTGTCCTGACGGATGCGCTTGCCCTGCTCCTTGTCGGAGCCGCCGGAGAGCAGGTCCGGCAGGAAGGTCAGCAGCAGCAGGACGGCCCCGGCGGAGATGGCCACGTACAGGCCGGGGGGATGCTGGATGTAATTGGCTGCGTAGCCCAGCTTGGGAATGGTAAACACCGGGGTGCCGATGACGTTTTTATAATGGACGAGGCTGGCGTCCTCGGCGTCGTTGGCGTCGCCCTTGGTGCGGAAGCGCAGAGTGGAGGGATCGTCCTCGTCGGGGACCACCTCCACCACCCGGTGGGTGGCCACGGTGTTCTCATCCAGCATGAAGGTGATGACCTGCCCCGGCCGGATGGCGGCGGGGTCCACCTTTTTTACGTAGATGAGGGAGCCCACATGGTAAGTGGGTTCCATGGATCCAGACAGAACGGTGAAGGTGCGGATGCCGGCCAGTCGGACGCCGACCAGCGCCACGGCCAGAAGTACTGCCAGCGCCACCAGAATGGTGCTGATGATCTGTAAGAGCTTTTTTGCGGTCATAGGGGGTTCCTCCCGGAGATAGCTTGGAGCACTTGGTGGGTGCAGGACTATTAAAGCATCTTTTGCTTGTGAAGAACGTCGAAACAGAGCAACTGTCCTGAAATTTCCAGTCATATTGCGTGGGGAATGTCAAACAATGACGGTGATGGGGCAGAGAGGATAAGCGGACAGGTGGAGACATATATGTCTATACACATTATAAACGACATATATGTCCAAAGTCAAGACGAACGTGCCATTATGCGTGTAAAATTCCCGACATGATTCGACAAAAATCGCCGATGGAGCATAGTAAGGAACCATAGGGAGGTCGCGCATGAAGCAATATCCAAACATTGATGCCATTATCGAGGACAGCGACACCAAGGTGCAGGATCTGGCGAAGGTCATCGGCGTCAGCACCAAGCAGATCCGGCGCTGGCGGGACGGCACCAGCGAAATGGGTATTGAGAAGCTGGAGAAGCTGTGCCGGTATTATCACGTCAGCGCCGACTACATTCTGGGGCTGCCCAGAGATCTGGACTGGCCCAGAGGGTGACGAGGATCCGGGACAGCTCTCCATCCTGTGAGGATGGGGGGTTCTCCCGCAGCCTTGGCGAGTAGGTGAGGCGTCAAAAAACAGGACAGGGTCCGGTTCCCTTGGGAACCGGACCCTGTCCTGTTTATAAAAGAGGGAAGAGAG
>ENA-OROS01000625-OROS01000625.1-human-gut-metagenome-genome-assembly--contig:-NODE-625-length-21558-cov-3.192438_pt1 | contig 21558 bp, 17 predicted proteins | sample MGYA00242134_ERZ509059 | MGnify/ENA primary metagenome ERZ509059 (study PRJEB26280, sample SAMEA2338753) | human gut metagenome | biome: human gut; feature: human-associated habitat; material: faeces... | reverse complement strand
CAGCACGTCCTTTTTTCATATAAAAAAATAAAGCCGTACAGTTGCAGCTGTACGGCAAAATGTTACTTTTTATTATTTGCAGTTATTGAGCCAGTAAGAAAATAAGGCAACAATAATGCCGACAAACAACGGAGCAAGTAACAGAAAAATTTTTAAAAAGAAAGTAAGAAGTATTAAGCAGCATATGATTTGATTATAAAAAATCCTCCGATTTATTTCGGAGGATTTTTTGTGTATATAAGTATTTACTTTTTGCTTGCTGCTACATCACTGAAAGCTTTTTCGGCAGCAGCAATGGTTTTGGCAATGTCGTCCGGCGTATGAGCCAACGAGATGAAGTTTGTTTCAAACTGAGACGGCGGCAGGTAAATGCCTTGTTCCAGCATGCTGTGGAAATAGATGCGGAAGGCATCCAAATCGCTTTCGGCAGCGGAGGCGTAATCGGTAACGGGTTTATCGTTAAAGAATACGGTGAACATGGAGCCTAAGCGGTGGCATTGTACGGGCACGCCTGCTTTTTCGGCTGCACGCTGCAAACCGCCGACAAGAATTGCGGCATGGCTTTCCAGTGTGGCGCATACATTATGTTCTTCCATATAGGTAAGGTTGGCAATGCCTGCTGCCATAGCCAGTGGGTTGCCGCTTAAGGTGCCTGCCTGGTACATGGGGCCAACGGGGGCAACCATTTCCATAACAGCGCGTTTGCCGCCGTAAGCAGCTACCGGCAGCCCGCCGCCGATAACTTTGCCGAGGCAGGTAATATCCGGGTCAATGCCGTACAGGCTTTGTGAGCCACCCTGTGCGCTGCGGAAGCCGGACATAACTTCGTCGCAGATAAGAAGCGCACCGTATTCTTTAGTAATGGCGCGGATTTTGGCAAGATAGCCGTCTTTAGGCAGCACCAAACCCATATTGCCGGGTGTAGGTTCCATAATAACGGCTGCGATTGTTTCGCCCTGGGTGCGGAATACTTCTTCCAGCGCAGCTTCGTCATTAAACGGAATGGTAATGGTGTTGGCGGCAACGTTTTTCGGTACGCCCGGGCTGTCGGGCACGCCGAGTGTTGCTGCGCCGCTGCCTGCCTTAACGAGCAGGCTATCATGATGGCCGTGGTAGCAGCCGATAAATTTAACTATGTTTTCACGTCCGGTATAGGCGCGTGCCAGACGCAGTGCGCTCATGGTGGCTTCGGTGCCGCTGTTTACCATGCGTACCATATCCATGGAAGGCACTAAGCGGCAGACAAGTTTGGCAAGTTCGGTTTCTGCCAGGGTCGGTGCGCCATAAGAGGAGCCTTTTTCGGCAGCTTTTTTTATCGCTTCGGTAACAACCGGATGAGCATGGCCCAAAAGCAGCGGGCCATAGCTTAATACATAATCTATGTATTCATTGCCGTCGATATCGGTCAGTTTGCTGCCGCAGCCGCCGGCGATAATGGGCGGTACGCCGCCAACGCTGCGGAAGGAGCGCACGGGGCTGTTAACGCCGCCCGGGATATATTTTTTGGCTTCTTCAAAAGCCGCTTCGGATTTTGCGTGCTGCATAATGTCCTCCTTATTCTTCGCGCAGCCAGCGTGCTGCGTCAAGAGCGTGGTAGGTAATAATCATTTTAGCACCGGCGCGTTTAAAACCGGTAAGGGTTTCCATAACGATGCGTTTTTCGTCAATCCAGCCTTTTTGGGCTGCGGCTTTAACCATGGCGTATTCGCCGCTGACATTATAAACGCACAGCGGGCGGTTAAAGGTATCTTTAACGCGGCGCACAATATCCATAAAGGCCAGTGCAGGTTTAACCATTACAATGTCTGCGCCTTCTTCAATATCAAGCGCAACTTCGCGCAATGCTTCATCGCTGTTGGCAGGGTCCATCTGGTAGCCTTTGCGGTCACCTGCGCTCGGTGCGGAATCTGCGGCGGCGCGGAACGGTCCGTAATAGGAAGAAGCGTATTTAGCGGAGTATGCCATGATGGATACGTTGCTGAAGCCGTTTTCGTCAAGCGCGGTGCGGATTGCCTGTACATAGCCGTCCATCATGTTGGAGGGGGCAATAATATCTGCGCCTGCTTTGGCGTGTGATACGGCAACTTTTGCCAGAAGCGGCAGGGTAGCATCGTTGTTTACGGTGCAGCCGTTTTCCAGAACGCCGCAGTGGCCGTGTTCGGTATATTCGCACAGGCATACGTCGGTAACGATAACGATGTTGGGGTATTTTTCCTTAATCAGGCGGCAGGCCTGCTGTACAGGTTCTTCCATATCCCAGGCGCTGCTGCCGGTAGCGTTTTTGTAAGAAGGGATGCCGAATAAAATAACGGCAGGAATTTTAAGTTCCGTAATTTCGTCCAGCACTTCCGGCAGACGGTCGAGCGACCAGTGGTAATTGCCTGGCAGGGATTCGATTTCGTGTTTTACGTTTTTGCCGGGAACTACAAACAGCGGATAAATTAAATCTTCAACGGAAAGTTTGTTTTCGCGTACCATGCTGCGCAGGTTTTCGGTTGCGCGCGTGCGGCGCGGACGGTAAATAGGATAGCCCATTATAATCACTCCTTAGTGTAATAGCTTTTTATGGCATCCGTTAAACCGGCAATGGTAAAGGTACCGGCGGTTACAGCGGGTGTTATACCGTTTTTAAGGCAGGTTTCGGCGGTTACGGGGCCGATGGCGGCGCAGGCAACGCCGTCGAGCAGTTCTTTTTTGCCGCCCAGCACTTTAAGGAAGTTGGTAACGGTGCTGGAGCTGGTAAAGGTAACCATGTCAACTTCTTTGTTTTGCAGCGCTTCCATAAGTTCTGCGGCGTTATCGCATACTGCTGCGGTTTCATAAGCCGTAATAACGTTTACTTCAGCGCCGAGTTCGCGCAGTTTTTCGGGCAGCACTTCGCGTGCTTCTTTAGCGCGGGGAATAAGCACTTTATCGCCTGTTTTAAGTTCGGCGCCAAGCGCTTCTGCCAGTTCTTCGGCTTTATAGGTGCAGGGTACCAAATCGGCAGTGATGCCGAAAGTTTTAAGGGTTTTGGCGGTGCCGCAGCCGATAGCGGCAATTTTTACGCCGGCAAGGGCGCGGGAATCTCTGCCTGCTGTTTCCAGGCGTGCAAAAAAGGCGCGGACGCCGTTGGCACTGGTAAGAACCACCCATTTATAACTGTTAATGTTTTTAATTGCTTCATCAAGCGGGGCATAGGTTTCCGGCGGCACAATTTTAATGGAAGGCGCTTCGATAACTTTTGCTCCTTCTGCTTCAAGTGTTTTGGTAAGTTCGCTTGCCTGTGCGCGTGCGCGGGTAACTACAACGGTTTTGCCAAACAGCGGCTTGTTGTCGTACCAGCGGAGCTGCTCACGCAGTTTTACAACATTGCCTACTATAAAAATGGCAGGCGGTTTTAAACCTGCGGCGGCAACATCAGCGGCAGCATTGCCAACTGTGGTAACAAGCGTTTGCTGTTCGGGGTGCGTGCCCCAGCGGATAACTGCTGCCGGTGTATCGGCGGCGCGTCCGTTTTCGATGAGTTTTTGCGTAATTTTGGGAATGTTTTCCACGCTCATTAAAAATACCAGAGTATCAACTGCGGTGGCAAGCCCCTGCCAGTTAATGGTGCTTTCGCCTTTGGTGGGGTCTTCGTGGCCGGTAATAACGGCAAAACTTGTTGCAACGCGTCTGTGTGTTACGGGGATGCCGGCATATTCGGCAACGGCAATGGCACTGGTTACGCCCGGTACAAATTCAAAGGGCAGCCCTGCTTCCAAAAGCTCAATGGCTTCTTCGCCGCCGCGCCCGAAAACAAACGGGTCGCCGCCTTTAAGGCGTGCTACGGTTTTGCCTTCGGCAGCCAGTTTAACCAGCAGTTTGTTAATATCCGGCTGGCGCATGGTGTGGTTGGCAGATGCTTTGCCAACGTAAACCATTTCCGCATCGGGGCGGGCATAGCTTAAAATGCGCGGGTCTGCAAGACGGTCATAAACAACGGCGTCTGCCGCTTTTAAACATTCCATGGCTTTGATGGATAACAGGCCGGGGTCGCCGGGGCCTGCGCCAATAAGGTAAACTTTTCCTTGTTTTGTCATATATTCCTCTCCTTACAGGATAGCGGCAAGAATTTCCTGGCCGCCGTTATTAAGCATTTTTTGTCCAAGCGTGCGGCCGATAAGGGCAGCATCATCTGCGCTGCCTTCGGCTGTATCGCGTAAAACCGTGCTGCCGTCCAGTGAAGCAATGATTGCTTCAACGGCAATGCGGTTATCTTTAACTTCGGCATGCACGCCGATAGGCACCTGGCAGCCGCCTTCAATCAGGCCTAAAAAGGCGCGTTCGGCATCGGTTGCCTGTTTGGTGGGTGTGTTGTTTAAAAAGTCCAGCATCTGGCGGACTTTAAAATTATCGGCACGGCACTCAATGGCAAGTGCGCCCTGCCCAACTGCGGGCAGGCAGTATTCGTGCGGTATAATCTGTTTGATTCTGTCCTCGTGCCCAAGGCGGGTAAGCCCGGCCGCTGCAAGAATAATGGCATCCATTTGCCCTTCATCCAGTTTTTTCAGGCGGGTGTCAACATTGCCGCGTAAATCGACAATTTTTAAATCCGGGCGGCGGGCAAGAAGCTGCGCGCGGCGACGCAGGCTGCTGGTGCCAAGTACGGCGCCTTCGGGCATTTCTTCAATGCTGTTGTATTTGTTGCTTACAAAAGCGTCGCCGGCATTTGCGCGTTCGGTAATCGCCGTAAGGCACAGCCCTTCCGGCAGTACGGTGGGCATATCTTTTAAACTGTGTACGGCAAGGTCGATGGTGCCGTCCAAAAGTTCCTGCTCTATTTCTTTGGTAAACAGGCCTTTGCCGCCTATTTTAGCCAGCGGCACATCCAAAATGCGGTCGCCCTTGGTAACGATTTTTTTAAGCGTTACTTCGCAGCCGGGATATTCTTCGCGCAGGCGGGCGGCAATGTAGTTGCTCTGCCACAGGGCTAAAAGGCTCTGCCTAGTCCCAATAATCAAATTTGTTTTCATCGTCGATGTAGTCCTCTCCTTTATCGTTCAGCAAAAACAGTTCGCAAATCATTTTGCGCAGGCGTTCTTCGTCCGGCGTGCCGGCAGCGGCGTTCATGGCCGTCATCGGTTCGCGCAGAAATTTATGTTCCAGGCGCTGCGTCATAATGTCGATAATGCGGCGCTCGTGGTCAGTCAGTTCCGGCATTTTGGCAAAGGCGCGTTTCAGCACCTTTTCACGCAAGAAGTTCATTTTTTCGTGAAGCTGTACCATTACCGGGCGCATGGTTAAGTACCGCAGGCGCTCTTTCAGTTCGGCAATTTCTTCTTCAATAATGGCTTCCGCAACCTGCGCCTCGTGCGTGCGGAAATGTTTGTTGGTATCAACAACGCCTTCCAAATCATCTATATTGTACAGCGTAATGCCCGGCAGTTCAGCTACACTCGGCTCAACGTCGCGCGGTACGGCAATGTCTATCAGTATCAGCGGTTTGCCGCCGCGTTTTGCTGCAACTTCGCGCATATCGCGCTCGCGGATAACGTAATGCGGCGCGCCGGTGCTGGTAATGATAATATCGGATGTTTCTGCCTGTTCAAGATATTTATTGTAGGCAATGGCAGTGCCGTTAAACTTATCGGCAAGTTCTTTGGCATGGTCATAATTGCGGTTGCTGACAAAAATTGTTTTGGCGCCTTTATCAATAAGGTGGCGTGCGGTAAGCTCGCTCATGCGGCCTGCGCCAAGCACCAGAATGTTGGCGTTGTCGATGCTGCCTAAAATTTCCATGGCCAAATCAACAGCGGCGCTTGATACCGATACCGAACTGTAAGCTATTTTGGTTTCGGTGCGCACGCGTTTGCCGGTAGCAATGGCACGGTTAAAAATAGTATTGAAAATCGTGCCCGTCATGGAATTTTCGCGGGCAATCTGGTAAGCGTTTTTAATCTGACTTAAAATCTGCCCTTCGCCGATAACCAGAGAATCAAGACTGGAGGCAACTTTGAACAGATGGCGTACGCAGTTTACGCCGCTGAGGTTGTAAAAATATTCGGTTTTGTAGCCTTCGCCGGCGATATGCTTGACCAGAGTCTGTATAAACTTCATGCCGCTTACCGGTTCTTCCAGCACCATGTAAAACTCGGTGCGGTTGCAGGTGGAAAGCAGCACCGCTTCGTCAAGATTATCGTAATTGCGCAGGCGGCGCAAAATGCGGGCTATGCGCTCAGCGCTGAAGTTAAAGCCTTCGCGTACTTCAACGGGCGCCGTTTTATGGTTCAGCCCTAAAACTATCAATTGCATCGGTAATGCGCTCCTTTAATGTATTTAAGCGGCCCTCGTGCAAAAGGCCGATGGCTTCTTCGGTTAAATGCCTGCGCCAGAAAGCTGTGCGCTGTGCAGGCGTAAGGGGCAGGCTTTGCAGTTTCTGCCTTGCTTCGTGCAGAAAATCGGCAAAATCGGCAAAATCGCCGCCGTAGGTTTTGGTCATATCGCGTGCTAAAAGTGCGGTATAAGCGGGCAGCCCGCCGCCAAAAGCAGTAAAGTTAAGCCGGCCGCTGCATGCCTGGGCAGGTACGCTGAAATTGCCAAGTTCCGGTTCGGTTACAACGTTTACAAGGCAGGGCGCATCCTTTGCTATGCTGCGATTAAGTGCGGCGTTGTCCGTTGCGGCAACCACCAAAAAGCAGCCGCTTATGTCGCCACGTTCATAACCGCGCAGCAAAAGGCTTATCTGTCCTTTGTCCGCAAGCGCGGTTAAATTTTCATCCGCCGCGGGCGCGATAACGGTTACAACGGCACCGGCAGCAAGCAGTGTGCGCGTTTTGCGCAGGGCAACTTTGCCGCCGCCGATAACAGCACATTTTTTACCGTTTAAATTAAGCATTGCCGGATAGCGGAAAAGGTTTTCTTCCATATATAACCTGCCTTAAACTTACTTAAAAATTCACATAAAGATACAACTACAATAATACCATAAAATAGGAAGTATTTCCAGTTAAAATACTGTTGCAGACCTACAAAAATGCGTGAAAAAGTATTATTTGAGATGAGAGGATTTAACAGGCGCGCTGACGAATATTAAAAAGGCAGGCAGCAGAGGAGGGATTGGCTATGAATTGTGCTTTTTGCCCGCATCACAAATGTTATACGGAAGGGCAGAACTGTACGCGCTTTGCTCATGAGGAGGCGTGCGGCTTTTATACGGAAGAGGACCGAAAGATGATGCGTGCGTCATCGGCAACCGAAAGCCGCAATTATATGAAAATGACGCGCCTTGAAGAAAGCGCCTTTTTTGCCAGAGAACTTGGCGTTAAGAAAATAGGCATTGCCTTTTGCATCGGCCTTGCCAACGAAGCGCATTTTTGCGCGCAGTATTTTAAAGCACAGGGCTTTGCGGTAGAATCCGTTTGCTGCAAGGTTTGCTCCGTTGATAAGGATATGCTGGAACTGGAAAAAATTAAACCCGGCAAGCGCGAGGCAATGTGCAATCCTAAAACGCAGGCCCGTCTTTTGAACGATGCCGGAACGGAACTGAATTTTATTGTCGGTTTGTGCGTTGGGCACGATATGCTGTTCACCATGGCAAGCAAAGCGCCGGTATCAAGCCTGATTACCAAAGACCGCGTGCTGGCCAATAATCCGGCAGGTGCGGTTTATTCGCGCTACTGGCGCAGAAAACTTGGCATACTTGAGGACGGAACAGTATAAGGGAGATGCATGGCAGTGAGGATTTATAATGTCTATTTCAGCGCTAAAGGAACTACACAAAAATACGCGCGCCGGCTTGCTGAAGCGCTTAACCTGCCGCTTGCAGAGGAGCATAACTGGCTGAATTGCAGTGACAGGAAAAGCGTTGCCGTGCCGCAGGAAGACGTGCTGCTTTTCAGCATGCCTGTTTACGGCGGATTTATTCCGCACTTTTGTGCAGAACTGGCAGCAGGCTTAAAAGGCAGCGGCACCCCGGCGGTTATTGCAGCTGTATACGGCAACAGGCATTACGATGATGCTTTGTTGCAAATGAAAGATATTTTAACGGCGCAGGGGTTTAAGGTAATAGCGGCAGGCGCATTTGTGGCGGAACATTCTATTTTTCCGGAAGTGGCCTGCGGCAGGCCTGATGCAGACGATGCTGCTGCGCTGAACAGTTTTGCTGCACAATGCGCAAGTTTATTAAAGCAGCGAAGCGAATGGGAAAACAAAGAAATTGCGCTGCCGGGAAATCCCGGTTATGACGCTGCCGTGTTTAAAGGCGTGGCGTTTAAGCCTGACGGTAATGAAAAATGCATTGGCTGCAAAAAATGTGCTGCAATTTGCCCGATGAAGGCCATTTCTGAAGATAACCCGCGCTTAACTGATAAAACACGCTGCATTTCGTGCGGCGCCTGCATTAAGGTATGCCCTGCTGGTGCGCGCAACTATCATTTTGAAGGTTATAATGATATGGCGGCAGCTTTTAAAGCAAAATGCAGTGCTTACAGAAAACCGGAAACATGGTACATAATTTAATTTTTAAACAGCAGTCCGCAGTTTGGGGCTGCTGTTTTTTTGGTTAAAAGAAAACCACACGCTATGCGTGTGGTTCAGGAAAGCTTATAGCTATGAGGAAACCTCCTTTGATACAATAAATACAGCTCCCCAGCTGCATAAAAATCAAAGGAGGTTTTGTCATGTCTGACATAAATACATTATCACATACAACATGGAGATGCAACTTTCATATAGTATTTGCACCAAAATTTAGAAGGATGGCTATATACGGTAAGATAAAAGAAGATATAGGAAAAATTTTAAGAAAATTATGTGACAGGAAAGGAGTAACGATAATGGAAGCAAGTGCCTGCCCTGATCACATTCATATGTTAGTAAGCATACCACCTAAATATTCTGTATCAGATTTCGTAGGATATTTAAAAGGAAAAAGTTCGTTGGAAATATTTGAGAGACACGGAAATTTAAAATATAAATATGGTAACAGGAGATTTTGGTGTAAGGGTTATTACGTAGATACGGTAGGAAGAAATGAGAAAGCCATAAAGAAGTATATAGCGGAACAATTGCAGGAAGATCGACTAAGCGATCAGTTGGTATTAAAAGAATTGGTAGATCCGTTTGAAAAGTAAGTAAAAAATAAAGAGCCCCAGAAAGGGGCGGCTGGTAAATCAAGTGCAGTTGGGGAGCTTTTGCGGTGATGCTTTAGCATCGGCTGGTAAAAAGGCTTCTAGCCGCAGAGCAAACCACCCGCTATGCGGGTGGTTCTGATTGCAAAAGAATAAATAAGCAGAAATTATCTGAAAATTAATTTACAAATGTTCTGACAAATGTTACAATGAAACTATCAATTTGAAATTAATGAGGTGAAAGAATGTACGTTTTAACTTTACCTGTATTGCGTAAAATGCTGCATACCGCAGCTGTTGACCTGAAAGCCAACGTACAATATCTGTGCGAGCTTGACGGTGTTGCCGGTGACGGTGACCACGGCATTGCCATCGGGCATATTGCCGATATTTTAAAATCTCACGCCGACGATATTACCGTTGCTACCATGAACCTGCTTCTGGAAGGCATCGGCGATGCCTGCATGGCTGTTAACGCAGGCAGCAGCGGTCCGCTGTGGGGTACTATTTTTGCTGGCATGGCCGACGGCATCGACGACCAGGCAGAACTGACCGATATTGAATTTAAGCGTATGTTTGCGCAGGCCAAAGAAGATTTTATGGATGTAAGCAAAGCCAAAGAAGGCGATAAAACTTTGGTTGACGCTTTCTATCCCGCTGTGGCGGCTATTGCCGAAACCGACGGCAGCATTGAAACGATTCTTGCTGCTGCTGCCGAAGCTGCGCAAAAAGGTGCCGATGCTACCGCCGATATGGTTGCCAAATTCGGCAGAGCCAAAAATGTAGGCGAACGCAGCATTGGACATAAAGACCCGGGTGCTGTTTCCATGGCAATTTTCTTTGCCGGGCTTGCTAAAGGCATTAAGGAATAATTTAAAAAGCTATAATAAAAACAAAAAACGGAGGTTGCAAAAATGAAAAAATTTATCAATGACCCTGAAAATTTAACTTCTGAACTTTTGGAAGGCCTCGCTCTCAGCAATTCTGACATTGTTTCTTTGGAAGACGGCAATCTTGTAGTAAACAAAAAATTAAAAGATGCTGACCGCGTTACCATTGTTACCCTTGGCGGCACCGGCCACGAGCCTGCCATCAGTGGTTTTGTAGGCGAAGGCATGATTGATATTTCCGTTGCAGGCAATATTTTTGCGGCTCCTGGCCCGCAGTCCTGCGTAGAAGCCATTAAAATGGCAGATAAAGGCCATGGCGTACTGTTTGTTGTTTTAAACCACGCCGGCGATATGCTTACCGGCAACCTGACCATGAAACAGGTTAAAAAACTCGGCATTAAAGTTGCCAAAGTTGTTACCCAGGAAGACGTTGCCAACGCTCCGCGTTCCAACGCAGATGACCGCCGCGGACTTGTAGGCTGCATTCCTCTGTACAAAATTGCAGGCGCAGCCGCAGCTCAGGGCAAATCTTTGGAAGAAGTTGCCGAAATTGCCCAGCGTTTTGCCGATAACATGGCAACCATTGCCGTTGCCTGCGTAGGCGCAACCCATCCGGCAACCGGTATGGAAATTGCCCACATTGATGACGGCATGATGGAAGTTGGCATGGGCCAGCACGGTGAAGGCGGCGGTGGCAGCATGCCGATGAAAACCGCGGACGAAACCGCTGTTATTATGATGGATGCACTTTTAAAAGACCTTGAAGTTAAGAGCGGCGAAAAACTGATGGTAATTATTAACGGCAGCGGCGCAACAACTTTGATGGAACAGCTTATTGTTTACCGCAAATGCCATAAATATCTTGCCGAAAAGGGCATTGAAGTTGTGGCAAGCCATGTAGGCGAACTTTTAACCGTACAGGAAACCGCAGGCTTCCAGATGTTCATTGCGCGCATGGATGACGAAATGACCGCATTGTGGAACGCACCCTGCCGCACTCCGTATTACAGAAATTAAGGTGAAAAATTATGGCAGATAAAGAAGGCAATATCCTGGCAAAAGATTACGGCATCGGCATTATGCCGCCTGCACAGACTTTTCACGTTAAAGGCATGGGCCATGCCGAATGGGGCATGAAAACAAGACTTTCGCAAATTTTCGCAGCAGACCGCCGCACCATTATGCTGGCGTTTGACCATGGCTACATTATGGGCAGCACTGCCGGTTTGGAAAGGCTCGATTTGGTTATTCCGCCGCTGATGGAATATGCAGACTGCCTGATGGCTACGCGCGGTGCTTTGCGCGCCTGCGTGCCGCCCGACTGCCGCAAGGCGATTGCCCTGCGCTGCACGGCGGATACTTCCGTATTGAAAGACGATATGAGCCACGGCGTTATCGGCGTTGGCATTGAAGACGCCATCCGTATGAATGCTTCCTGCATGGCAGTACAGTGCTTTGTAGGAGCTGACGGCGAACTTGGTTCTTTGGAAAATTTAGTGCGCACAGTTGATGCCGGTGAACGTTACGGCATTCCAGTGCTGGGCGTTGTTGCTGTTGGCAAAGAGATGGAACGCACCACGCGTTACTTTGCGCTGGCAACCCGTTTGCTTGCCGAACTTGGCGCGCATATGATTAAAACTTATTACTGTGATAATTTTGAGCAGATTACCGCTGCCTGCCCGGTGCCAATCGTTATCGCCGGCGGCAAAAAAGTGCCTGAACTTGACGCTTTGCAAATGGCTTACCGTGCCATCAGCGAAGGAGCAGCAGGCGTAGATATGGGGCGCAACGTACTGCAGGCAGAAAACCCTGTTGCCATGCTCCGCGCTATCCGTATGGTAATTCACGAAAATGCCAAACCGGAAGAAGCATATAAAGCTTACCAGCTGATGAAGGAGGACTAAGCTGATGAAAAAATTTATGCACGTTGGCGTGCCCACTGATAAAGTAATGGAAGGCAGCATTTACGCAGAAGGCATTAAAACACATATTATTCCGCCCGAAACCAACGAATTCGGCATTGAATACCTGCGTTTTGAAAAAGATACCCCGCTGCCCGAGGAACTGCAAACCATGGTGCATGTTGCCTACCAGGTAGATGACATGGAAGAGCAGCTTAAAGCCAACCGCGTGGTTGTAGAACCGTGGATGGCAGACGAAAATACCCGCATCGCCTTTATTATGAAGGACGGTATTTTGATGGAACTGATGGAAGTAAAATAATTGCTGACCGATAAAGAACTTGCCGCACTGGTGCAGGCAGCGCGCCTTTATTATGAAGAAGGGCTGACGCAGGCCGAAGTAGCGGCAAAAATCGGCGTATCGCGCCCGCAGGTCAGCAAAATGCTGGCGCAAGCGCGCGAAACGGGCATAGTCCATATCGAAATACGTCCACCGGTTGCAGGCGATGCAGAACTGTTAAAACTTTTGGAGCAGCGCTTCGGCATAAAAGGCGGCATTGTACTGCCAAACGCCTCGCGCGATGAACTTTTGCGGCATACAGCCTCCTATCTTGAGAGCGAACTGCGTTATGAAAAAGCCGTGGGGCTTGGCTGGGGCTATACGCTTGGCGAAGCAGCAGCCAAAATGGCGCTTGGCGGCGGAATGAAAGGCAGCGGCAGCGTATTTCCGCTTATCGGCAAAACGGCGATACCAAACCGCGGCTACCGTGTTAACGAACTGTCGCAGCTTTTGGCAGGCAGCAGCAGGGAAGCCTTCTGGCTTGATGCGGAAGCCTTTCCGGACAGCCGCGAAGCGCGCGATGCTGTTGAAAGCACCGATAACTTTAAGGAAGCCTCTAAACTGTGGCAATCGGCAACGGCTGCCCTTGCAGAAATACGTGCTTACCCCGGTGTGCCTGACGAAGCAACGGCGCTGCGTTTTGAAGATGCGCTTGAACGCCAGCAGGCAGTTGGCAGCCTGCTTTCGTACTACTTTAATGTACGCGGTGAATTTATCAGCGGCGCGGGCGATTTTGCCGTGCGCATACCGCTGAAAACTTTAAGCCAGGTGCCGAAAGTAATTGCCATAGGGCTGACGGCAGGCGCAAAAGCTGTGCTTGGAGCGTTGCGCACCGGCATTGTTACGCATCTTATAGTTACCGAAGAAACAGCCCGCAAAGTTTTGCAGAAATAAAATAAGCCCTTCTGTTTTTATGGCAGAAGGGCTTAAAATATTAGTTCAGCATTTTGCTGAATTGCCATTTGACTTTATATACAATATAATAATCTTATACTTATTATATGTGGGAGTATTATAGATGAATAAAGATGAAGCAGTTAAGTTAATTGCCAATGGCGAAGGATTGAATGTAGAATTTAAAAAATCTTCTGCTGAAATTACCAAAGATGTCTATGAAACAGTCTGTGCATTTTCAAATAGAAATGGCGGGCATATTTTTCTTGGAGTCAATGATAATGGAGAAATTATAGGCATTGATAATAAGCACATAGATAAAATGAAAAGGGATTTTGTTAATTGCGTTAATAATCCTGAAAAAATTTATCCGCCGTTATATTTACAGCCGCAGGATATTTTAATTGATGGTAAACATATTCTTTACATATATGTACAAGAAGGCAGCCAAGTTTGCCGTGCAAGAGGAAGAATATATGACAGAAATCATGAAGCAGATATAGATATTACCAATAATTCCGATTTAGTTTATAGTTTGTATGCACGTAAAAGTAACAGCTATTTTGTAAATAAAATAACCGGATTTGATATGAGTGATTTACGTGTTGATGTTATGGAAAAAGCACGTATAATGAGCCGTATTAGAAATATAAACCATCCGTGGTTAAAAATGAGTGATGAAGAATTTTTACGGTCTGCCGGTTTAATTGCTAAAGAATTTGAAACACGTAAAGAAGGTCTTACATTAGCTGCTATTTTATTGTTTGGTACAGATTCTGCTATTATGTCCGTTTTGCCTCATCACAAAACGGATGCTATTTTACGTATAGAAAATTTAGACCGTTATGATGATAGAGATGTTATTATAACAAATTTATTTGATACATATGACAGGCTTATGGCTTTTGCCCAAAAACATTTAAGCGATACATTTGCATTAGAAGGAATAAATAGTGTTGGAGTTAGAGATAAAATATTGCGTGAGATTTTTTCTAATTCTTTAGCTCATAGAGATTATTCCAATGCTTACGTGGCGAAATTTGTAATAGAAAACGATAAATTTTATACTGAAAATGCTAACCGTGCTCATGGATTTGGATTATTAAATTTAAAAACTTTCCAGCCATATCCTAAAAATCCATTGATTTCTAAAATATTTAGAGAGACCGGCCTTGCTGATGAGTTAGGTTCAGGAATGAGAAATACCTATAAATATACAGAAATTTATTCTGACTCTGTACCGGAATTTATTGAAGGAGATGTATTTAAAACCATTGTGCCCATAAGGACTATGGCTATTGCTAAAATTAAAATTGGTGAGCAAGTTAGTGACCAAGTTAGTGAGCAAGTTAGTGAGCAAGTTAGTGACCAAGTTAAAAGAATACTTTTATATTGCATAGAACCAAAAACCAAGCGTGAAATTTGCGGCCATTTTGGTTATAGCAGTCAAACATTTTTTACAAAAAAATATTTAAGGCAACTGCTTGATGACGGATTATTAAAAATGACCATTCCGGAAAAGCCGAACAGCAGAAACCAAAAATATCAAACTGTAAAAAAGATTTAATTATCTATAAAAATTTTTAACATTAAAATTTCATAAAAAGCGGGCGCTTCGCGCCATAAATAAAAATAAGGCAGGCGCTAAAAACGCCCCTTGTTTAGCAAAATAGTAAAACCGCAGCTTTGCTGCGGTTTTTTCATTATTACGGCAAGTACCTGCCAGTAGTCAGTAAATGCGAAAAGCATATAATTTCGGATTAGAAAGAATTGAGAACGTCTTGTGGGGGGGTAAAGGTATAGTATAATATAAGTATATACCGACGGTATTAAAAATGTTTTGCGTTTTTAATCACTTAATACTGCCGAGTTTAAAGCAAAGGAGTAGGAAAGATGAAAAGAAAGTCGGATTTAAAAAGAAAGGTGCTGCGCTCATTACTTGCCGCAAGTACCATGGGTATTTTTTACAGCAGTGATGCGTTGGCGGCGAGTATAAATGGGTATGATGAATTTATACCTGATGCTAATGGTAATATTGTAATTACTGAAGATGAACAATTAGCTGCGGGCAGTCATCACTTTGTTATTGCACAGGGCGATAAACTTGTTATTGCAACCGAAGGCAATGTAAACAGCTTGTTGGCAGATATAAAAAATGCTAACGACGATTTAACTGCTATTCGTAAAGCATTGGCTGATCATAGTGTTGTAGGCGTTGTTGGTGGCGAAGCAAGATTAGACGATGCAACTATTAGTTCTTTGGGACTTGCAAGTTTTGGGCTTGGAAGTAATGAAAGTTTACAGAGCATTATTAATAAAATATTAGCAATTGATACAATAGGCCAAAACAATAATATTGTAACTATTAACAAAGATACTAATTTAATTGTTGGTGATGCAACATCTAATCCTGTTGTTATTGGTATGGTAGGCGGTGATTTGGCTTTAAATCCTTCGTTAGGTATTGCTAGCGATAAAGGAAGCCAATTTATAGAGATAACAAGAAATGGAACTATTAATAACACTATAAATAGCGGTAACGTTATTGGTGGTGTCGGCGGCAGTACAGCTATTTCTATGGGCAATATAAGTGGAAATATTAAATTAACTATATTTGGTTCCGAACAAAATATGCCTATTACAAGCGGCGGCAAAACCACTACAACCATTAACGGCGATATTAATACTGCTACTTCCGAAGGCAGCACTGCTAACATTGGCGCATTTGCTAATGGCGGTGCAGCAGTTGCTATTGGTGGACAGGCTAATAGCATTGTTAATGGCAACAGTACTTTAATTATTGATTCTAATGTAAAAGCAGATAGCGGTATTGATGGTATTACCGCAGGCGTAGTAGGCGGCGGTGTTGCTTTAACTACCATTGGCGGCACGGCTAACAGTGAAGTAAACGGTAATGTTAATATTGGCATTAATAACGGCCTTGCTATCGGTATTGTTGGCGGAGGCGTTGCAGGTTCTGCTGATATCACCGGTGCGGCTGAAGGTATTTATAAAGTAATAAACCAGGACGAAGAAGATTATAAAGATAAACAATATGGTCACGATGGCGGCTATATGGATGCAGATGCAGCAATATTGGAAGAAGCATTAAATATTGATTTGCCAGATGCCCTTGATGATTTAGATGTTAAAATTGATAATGCAATCCAAGGCGGCGAAGCAACGGCTACGGTTAAAGGTGATACCAGCATTGAATTAACTGGTAATACTACTGCTATTGGCGTTATCGGCGGCGGTGTGGCAGCAGCAAGCCATACTTATACATGGAAAAATGACGGCACTAAGCTTGATGCTGGTTTAGGTGAAGATGACGTTAATAAAGCTTACGGCAGAAGCAATGCTACTGCTAATACCGGCAAAGCTACTATTGTTGTAAACCTTGAAAGCCCTAATAAGGATGCAGTAGCAGCTAATATCGGCGGCGCATTAAGCAGCGTTATCAGCGCTGTGAAAGATGGCGATTTAAGCAAGATTAATGCTGAAGGCGTTGTTGGACAGGGCGCAGCAGTAGGCGTATTTGGCGGCGGCGTTGCTTTTGGGCATGGTAGCCTGCGCGGCACGATTGACGGTGAAGGCGAAGAGGCTTATGGCGCTTATGCAGTTGCCAATAACGAAGGCGGCGCGGATATTATCCTTAATAAAGGTTATGCAGCAGGCGTATTTGGCGGCGGTGCGGCAGGCACTTTAAATAATGCCAAGGCAGAAACCAACACCGGTGCGGTTAATACCTACATTGGCAAAGACATGAAAGCAGTCGGCGTATTCGGCGGCGGATTTGCCGTTAGTATGGAAGGCGAAAAGAGCGACGATGACCATAAAGGCACTACCAATGGCACTTTGGCATATAGCAATGTAGATAGCAACAATATTGAAGTTTATGGCAACGTTGACGGCTTGTACGGCGGCGGCATGGCTATCGGCAACTCGGTATTGAGTTCTGATAACCCTGGTAAAGACGCTGCAACCCATGTTGGAACAACCAATATTACCGTTAACGGCGGCAAGATTGAACAGCTCCAGCTTATCAGTATTATGGATGCCAGCAAGAATGATAATAACGACGGTTATCCCTGGTGGAATCATCTTGGTATGAATGCCAGCATGGCTATGTCCGATTTGAAGGGCATTACTGATGAAACATCCATCGCCGCAGGTGGTATGGCGATGGGTATGAGCGGTTCTGATAGCGTTGATAAAGCTTATATTACCATCAATGGCGGCGAAATTACCAAAGATATTTTGGGCGGCGGCATTGCTGTAGATAATAGTGTTTCCGGCAGCGGTTCGCACGTAGGCGAAAGCACTATTACCCTTAACGGCGGTACGGTTGGCGGCAGCATTTATGCAGGTGGCGCTATTAACGGAACAACTCCGGAAGCAATAGGTGATATAGAAGTAGAGGGGCATAAAGGATTTAACACAGACGCAACTTCTGCCACCGTTGGTAAAGCAACCGTTATCTTAAACGGCACTGAAGTTACAGGCGAAATTTCCGGCCAGGGTTATAAACTGACTACTAATTATAGTCAAGAGAACAATTATAACCCGTTCTACAATGGCAATAGACTTAGCTATGAAAAAGAAGCTTACGGCAGCGTAGGCGATAGCACTTTGGTAATTACCGGCAATAACACTTTAAGCCCGCTTGTAAAAGAATATGGCAAACAATATACTACACAAAACGGCAGCAAAATCCACAGTTTTAATATCATCAACGTTAAAGATGGCAGCGTAACCACTTTGGAAGGCTTAACTACTGATAGTGCCGCTATCATTGACGCAACTGGCACATTTGTAAACGTTGACGGCAGTGCAAAACTTGATATTAACGCACTTGAAAAAGGTACTACTGCTGATGGAAACGTTTATAAAGTTATCAGCAATACTGATGGAACAGATAAAGCCTGGGATGACAGCAACCTTGTTTATGACAGAACCGCAGGCTATGCAACTGGCAGTGCTGTAGCTACCGGTAGCTATGATATTACCTACAAAGACCTTTCCAAGTTAACCGAAGAAGAAAAAACAGATGCAGTTAACGACTTTGTTGGTAGCCTCGGCGAAGGCGGCGAAAACTTTGAAGGTGCTGTAAACGGCATTATCCGCAATGGCGAAAACACCTTTGCAGGTGCTGAGGAGTTCTTCAGAGAGGCTTCTTCCACCGGCGATAACAGCGGCTTAGCTGCTATGGCAATGATTGGCGAAGCTGCCGGTGTAACCGCAGGCACCATTAACGTAGCAGGCGATATGGCAGATAACAGCGTACTGCGCCTGTCCTTTACTCAGGATGATATTACCGGCGAACCTACCGTTAACGAAGACGGCGCTGTTTGGGCTAAATACATCCACAGCAAACATGACCTTGACGGCATGGCTTCCAGCTTTGGCTCTATCGACAGCAGCAGCGATTTTGATGGTGCAACCGTTGGCGTAGACTTTGCTAAAAAAGGCAAAGTACAAAGCGGCATTGCCTTCAGCTATGGCGATGGCGACAGCCACGGCATGGGCATCAACAACGATTTTGATATGTGGGGCTTAACCCTTTACGGCAATGTTAAAAACGATGACACCAATGTTATTGCCGATATCGGCTTCAGCGAAAGCGACAACGAACTTACCGGCAAGGCAATGGGCAAAGATATTAAGGCTGACCGTGATGTAAGCGTATTTACCGTAGGCGTAAGAGCAGAAAAAATGTACACCAACGGCAGCACGCAGATTGTGCCTTACACCGGACTGCGTTACTACAATGTAGACCCGGACAGCTACACTGCATACTATGACGGCGCTAAATTTGCCGAATATGATGCAGACCGTCAGAACATCTGGACACTGCCTGTAGGCGTAAGCCTGAGAAACGAAACTGTAACAGAAAGCGGCTGGAAGATTGTACCGCAGGCAAATGTAGCTTACATTTGGGCATTTGGCGATACTGACAACAGCGTTGACCTGAACACCGGCAGCGGCATGGATACGCTTGATTACACAGTAATGGACAGCGGCAGCTGGCTGGGCAGCCTGGGCATTGAAGCAGGCAAAGATGACTGGAACTTCGGCCTTGGTTACAGCTATCAGAAAGGCAGCCATGCAGAAGCAAACAAGTGGTTTGTAAATCTTGAATACAGCTTCTGATAAGCAGCTGTTTTAGAGTTAAAGCAAATTAAAGTATTTTGCATTAAACAGCAAAATGAAAAAAACCGGGAGTTTTAGCTCCCGGTTTTTTATTTACAGGCAATATAAAATTTTGCTGCGGTGCGGTAATGATAAAACAATAAAAAAGAGGACTATTAATTAACTGCTTGCTGTTAAAATTGCTCAGCTTACGCCTTTATTTAAGGATTATATAATATCATGTGGAGAATTGCGGTTTCGCTGCCGGTATTCATGTATGAGTGAGCAGCATCGCCTCTAAAGCGTATGCTTTCTCCTTTGGGAATAGTAAAATGCTTATCGTCCGTTTCTATTTCCAAAGTTCCGCCAAATACGGTTATAAATTCCGTTGTTCCCCTCAGATGCGGTTCAGACTGCCAGTAACTGCCCGGTTCCAGTTCCAGATAATATACGGCAAAGCGGCGGTTTTCATCATCCGGAAAAAGCGGATAGTTTTTTACTTTGCCGTTGTTTTCCAAAATGGGCTGTATTTCGGCTGTGCGGACAATTTCGTAAGTTACTTTGGGGCGTACTGTCAATGCGTCAAAGGGAACTTTCATGCCGTTTGACAGTTTCCAGAGAGTTGAAAGCGTTGGATTGCCTTCGCCGCGTTCAATCTGGGCAAGCATGCTTTTGCTGACGCCGCTCAGTTTTGCCAGTTCGTCCATACTTAATTTATTTTCTTCTCTAAGGCGTTTGATGTTTTTAGCAACAATCATATTCATTGTATCCAAAAAATCACATCCTTCTATTGACAATATATCGCACAAGTTGTATTATTAAAACGTACAAAATGCGATATATTGCACTTTTTATTACATTATACAATTTTAAAGTTGCCTTGTAAAGAAGATGGCAGCCACTAACGCTAAAAGCAGGCCCTTAATTTTTCTTCGCAGCTATGGGCGCGCTGTTCAGCCAAAAGCTGTACGGAGATATATTAATGGCATTTGCTGTTTTGATTGGTGTTATTTTACAGGCAAATTATTTAAGGAGTTGGTTGTGATGTTTCCGGTATCTGAATTTTTAATTTACTGCTTTGTTACGGCTTATACGCCGGGAGCAAATAATTTGCTTTCGATGAGCAATGCTGCCCGTTTGGGCTTCCGCAGAAGTTTTAACTTTAACCTTGGCATTACCATGGGGTTTTTTATGGTGATGAGCGTATGCACGCTTTTCAGTTCCACTTTATATTCTGCGCTTCCCAAAGTTAAAATTTTTATGCAGGTGGCCGGCGCGGCTTATATGCTGTATCTTGCGTGGAAGGTATGGAAAACTTCTTCCGATTTTGATGTGGAAAGCGGCAGGGAAGCAGGTTTTATGGCGGGAATGCTGTTGCAGTTTATGAATCCTAAAATTTATGTTTATGCCATTACTGCCATGTCGCTTTATATATTGCCGGTATTCCATTCCGTTGCGGAATTAATTGCGTTTACACTGGTTCTGACAATTATCGGGGCGTCGGGTTCTTATGTGTGGGCGTTGTTCGGCTCTGTATTTTGCAGTTTTTTCGCCAAGCATACCCAGGCCGTAAATTTTGTTATGGCGTTGCTGCTTGTGTATTGTGCGGTTTCTCTTTTCTTATAAATATAAATTGACAGTATGGTTTTGCGTGTTTAAAACAAAGAGCCTGCGCCCGGTGTTTTGCCGGGAACAGGCTCTGTTTATTTTTATTATTATGCTTGCTGTTGGGTGGCGTGGCCGTTTAAGAAATAATCGACAATTACGGCCGTTAATTCGCTGCTGTCCATGGTATTGTCAATAACGTGGAACACACCGTTGGCGATGCCTGCGAACAGATGCTGGGCACCGAAAATAGCTTCCGAAGTCAGTTTGCGGGACGGGTCTGTAATGGTGGTAAGTTCCTGACAGGTGGTGTATTTTAAAAAGCCGCTGTCCTGTCCTTTTTGCAAAATGTCTGCCAGCACATATACTTCTTCCCACAAAACTTTGTAATACCGCAAAAGGCGGGTTTCTTCCTGCGGCGGCAGTGAATCATCGTAAAACGAGGTTAAAGTCCAGTTGCCGTTTTCGTCCAAATCTGGGTGGATGCCCTGATGTGCGGCGTTAAGTTCATACCATACAATAAGCCATAAGCCCTTGTTGCTGCGCAGAAAATTTAACATGCAGGTCAGATAGGCCTGTAATTTGCCTCTGATGTCAGGCTGTTTTGCCGTTAAATCGTGCAGGTCATGCATCAGGCGTTTGTGTTTGTCTTCTATTAAAGTATAAAAAAGGTTATCTTTATTGCTGAAGTATTTATATAATGTACC
>ENA-OROS01000596-OROS01000596.1-human-gut-metagenome-genome-assembly--contig:-NODE-596-length-22496-cov-2.378370_pt1 | contig 22496 bp, 25 predicted proteins | sample MGYA00242134_ERZ509059 | MGnify/ENA primary metagenome ERZ509059 (study PRJEB26280, sample SAMEA2338753) | human gut metagenome | biome: human gut; feature: human-associated habitat; material: faeces... | reverse complement strand
CTAAAGTACGGTATTTGGTTAAAATTTGTTCCATTACTTTATTAACCACCTTAAAAATTTTATTAATTTTATTATAAACAGCTTCGTTAGAGCTTGGAATAGCCAAAAAGTTTATAGCGTATTTACTAAAAGTAAAAACTCCGCAGTTAAAGCTGCGGAGTTTTTGCTGTATAGTGATGCTAAAGAAGGTTTGTTAAGTAAGGGCAAGGTTGCTTTTAATGATTTCCAAAAAGGCGGCAATTTCCGGCGCAGGTTTTTTGGAATACATAATGCCATAAGAAACTTTATAACTGCATTTTAACGGCAGGGTAATTAACGATGGATGCGCATCAGCCCAAATATCAAGCGTCAGCATGGGGCAGCCCGTTTGCTCGCAGGTGTTGAATGTTTCCATATCGTAATAATAGCCAACGCCCCTTAATTTTATTTGCGGATGCCGTTTCTGCACCATATTGTTAAAATTTGTAATTATTTCCGAATCTCCACCGGTAACCGTTAAAAGCTGCTCTCCGTATAAATCGGTAAAGTCCAGTTCTGCTTTGGCTGCAAGCGGATGTTCTTTTGGTACGGCGACGCATAGATTATAATAACCTAAAATTAAATAATTGGCGTGTTCATACATAGTATTGGAATTAAAGGAACCGATTAATAAATCAATGCGTTCGCCAAGTGAAGCCATTAATGGAATGATTTGTTCTTTAGTGTCTTCAAACGGTACGATGCGGAACTTATACTGTGGATACTTTTCGCGCAGCGGTTTCCATAAATCTGTTAAAACGCGGCTTGGATTTAACAAGGATGAGCCAATACGTATGGTAATTCCTTCTGCAAAGGCGGAGTTTTTAGCATGTATTAAAGCGTTTTCTGCCGAATTTCTGAGCTTCTTGCCGTCTTTATACAGCGAGTGTCCGGCGGCAGTAAGTTGCAGTCCTGCCTTGCTGCGTTTAAATAAAGTCAGGCCGAGGCGCGCTTCCAGTGAGTTAATATGTTTCATTACAGAAGCAGGCGTTATGAAAAGCTGTTTGGCTGCTTTGGTAAAACTGCCGCATTCTGCTGTTTTTAAAAAGACAAGTAACTGCTGGCTGAGCAAAGCAAACAATCCTTTCTATTTACTTTTAGTAAATAGATTGTATCATTTTCGGTAATTTTCCGTCAAGATAAAGTACCGTATAATAAAGAAAACGGAATGCTTTATTTTGGCAAGGAGGAAGATTAATGACACAGGAAATGATGAAAGCAGCAGTTTTAACAGGCCCGCAGAAAATTGAAATTAAAACCGTGCCGGTTCCGCCGGTTTTGCCGGAGCAGATGGAAATTAAAGTATCTGCCTGCGGCGTTTGCGGCAGTGATATACATATGTGGAAAAGCGGTAAAGGCTGGGGCAATCAAGATGGAGATTTTTGGTTGGGACATGAGTTTTGCGGTGTTGTTACCAATCCTGGCGACAGCAATTTTAAAATTGGTGACCGCGTGACTTTTTGGGCCAATTTGTATTGCGGAAAATGTGATATGTGCATGGCAGGGCAGGAACAACTCTGCCGTGAGGTTAACGGCACTAATTATATGGGGTTTGTTTGTAATGGCGCTTATGCTGAAAAATTTGTCGGTAAACATTCCAATGCCTATTTGTTGCCGGATTCTGTTAGTGATGTAGCGGCAGGTTGTATTGACCCGCTGATGGTGGCTTATCATGCTGTGCGCCGCAGCGGCATTAAGCTGCATGACAAAGTGTTAGTGGTTGGCAGCGGTATTATTGGGCATTTTTTGGGTGAACTTGCCAAAAAATGCGGTGCCTCTTATGTGGCAATGTCTAAAGTGAATGATATTAAAGTTCAAAAAGCCAGAGAACTTGGTATTTTTGATGAATATTTTGATGGCAATGACCCAAAACGCGCAGAAAAATATCATGCTGCATCGGATGGTGGGTTTGATATTGTTTTTGAAGCGGTAGGCGCTGCCGAATCGCTCGCTGCTTGTATTGATGCAGTGCGCCCTGGTGGAAAAATAATAGCTATCGGCAACTCTGTTGATAGTGAAATTCCGTTTTCGCTTAACAGGATTGTGCTTAACGAAATTCAGCTTATCGGCAGCGTGTCCTGTACCAGAAGGGAATTTAAAGAAACAATAGATTTAATTGCCAGTGGTTTTATTGACCCGGAAAAATATGTAACGGAAGTTTTACCGCTTGATGATTTGCAGCATGCTCTGGAACGTCAAATTTGCCAGGATGACCCCATGGTAAAAATTGTTGTTAAACCTTAACCGGCAAGGTATAAAATTGAAAAGCAGCATAAAAAACTCCGCAGTTTTAAGCTGCTGAGTTTTTGAGTATAAAATATATTAAAATTTAGCGTTATCTTTAAAGGCGCGTCCAAAATCAGTCAGCGTTAAATCTGCATAGCTGAAATCAGTACCGTCAAGCATAGCGCGGTCAAGCCGTGCGCCGTTAAGCTGTGCGTGCTGCAAGCTGGCGCGCGACATACCGGCAGATGTTAAATCTGCGCCGGTAAGCACCGCATTATTCATTTTGGCATTGTATAAATTGGCATGCGTTAAAACAGCATCTGTCAAATCTGCTTTGTAAAGCCAGCAGTAAGAGAGATTGGCATAACTGAAATCAGCTTTATGGGCAGCGGCGTTATCAAGTGTTGCTTCCTGCAATTTGGTATAAGCAAAATTAGCATATTCCATGGTGCAGCCGCGCAGGCTGGCGCGGAAAAGCTCTGCTCCGCTGAAAACTGTTTTATCAAGTTTGCTGCCGTTTAAATTGGCGTAACGCAAATTGGCATTTGCCAAATTAGCTTTGGTAAAAGTACAGCCGGTAAGCACTGCCCTGTGCAGATTGGCGTTTTGCAGGTTGGCACCTGTAAAATTGCTGCCGGCAAAACGTGCGCCGTTTAAATCAGCGCCGCTGAGGTCTATGCCTTCAAGATTCATGCCGCTTAAATCAGCGCCGCTTAAATCGGCACCGGGGCAGCTTAAGCCGTTTTGCACAAGCTGAACGTGGCCGGCGTTATATGCAAGTGCTGCTGCCGGTAAGGCGAAGCAGCAAATAAGTGTCAGTAAAAATTTTTTCATGGTAAACCTCATGCTTTATTGAACATCTGCTCCAGTTTTTTGGGGTCATCGGGCAGTTTATCCAGTATTTTCCACGGTTTGCATTCAGCAAGCTGTTCTCTGGTGTAAGTGCTGCCTGCAAGCACGGCAAGGCAGCGTGCGCCTATTGCCTGTGCGCATTTTATATCGTTGGGCGTATCGCCGATAAGAAAAATGTTATCGCCGGTAATTTCCTGCTCCGGAAAATAAATCTGCAAGCGCCTCAAAGCTACTTTGGCAAGTTCATCACGTTCTTCGCTAAGCTCTCCGCAAACTGCGTAACGGCTGTCGAAATATCGGTCGATATTGTAGCGTTTTAATTTATGGTAAGCGCCGGTAGTGGTGTTGCCGGTTAAAAGGCAGGTTGTAAAACCTTCAAGGCCTTTAAAATATTTCAGCGTTTTTTCAACATTAGGCATTAAATGACCCTGACGCTGCTGTAAAAACTGCGGCAGCAGGCGGTGATAGTTTATTAAAAGGTTGGCTGCGTCAAAGGTATGGCAGCGGCCTTTGATATCAATACAGATTTGTTTGATAATCTGTGAATCGGTTGCGCCTGCCAGCGGGTGCGAGAACTGAAAATTTTCAACGCCGAACTGTTCTTTGATTGCCTGGCGCAGTGCATCGGCACCGGCAAGACCTGTTACAAGAAGTGTGCCGTCAATATCCCAGAAAATGTATTTCATAAAATCCTCCAAGTTCACTAAAAGAAAAAGCTGCCGTTTGGCAGCGTTTTAAATAGATTTAGGACGCATCATCAGTTTAGATAATTTTTTGCCAAGGGTTTTGGCTTTGCGTATAATTTTGGTGTGCGATTTGCGGCGCGGTTTCATATCGCTTTCGTTGCCGAAGTCGCCGCGTTCAAGATATGTTATTTTAGATTTATCGGGGTTGAAGTAGTGGCGCATAAAACGTGCAAGGCCGTCGGGGTTTGCTTCTTTGAAACAGGTGAAAATATCAATGGTGGCAAAACCGAGGTCGGGGTAAACGTGCATGGTAATATGTCCCTGCTTGCAGTGTGCAAACACGGAATATTCATCAATGCCGTCCTCATCGTTAACGTATACGCCGCTCGGCTCCATGCCGAAACGCGCTGCCGCGCTGCTGAGCATATGCTCGATACCGATAACGTCATCTAAAAGAATATCGCTGCAATTATACATATCAATGGCAATTTGTGTGCCGATAGATTTCAAGGCCAGTCCTCCTGCGTTTTTAAAAAACAGCAAAAACGTATTTAATTAATTATAGCTAATTTTAACGTTGTTGTCAAAAAATAATCGCGCTGCGTGCGGTTTATAAACACTAAAAAACATGCTATAATAAACTGAACATTTGTTTTGCACGGCGGTGAGCATGTGGAAGAATTACAGGGAACACTGGAAAATGTAATATATCAGAGCGATGACGGCGGCTTTTGCGTGCTGCGCGTAAAAACGGCAGCGGGGCTTGTAACCGTTACATATAAAGGCATGGCACCCTATATGGGCGAAAACATTGTGCTTGAGGGAGAATGGTGCGAGCACGCGCGTTTTGGACGGCAGTTTAAGGCTGATACGCTGCGGGTCGTTAAGCCAAGCACAACGGATGGCATTGAGCGTTTTTTGGCCTCCGGCGCAGTTAAGGGCATTGGGCGTACTATGGCGGCGCGCATTGTGGAACATTTTGGCAGCCGCACGCTGAGCATTATGGAAAACGAACCGGAACGGCTGACAGAGGTTGCCGGCATCGGACGAAAAAAGGCTGAAAGCATTGCGGCCTCTTATGCGGAACTGAGCGAGATGCGCGAACTGATGCTGTTTTTGGAACAGCATGGCGTCAGTGCCAACTATGCGCCAAAACTTGCGGCGCGTTATGGCAGTACGGCTTTGGCGCGCGTGCAGGAAAACCCTTATGCTCTGGCAAGCGAAGTAACAGGCATAGGCTTTAGGACGGCAGATAAAATTGCTCTGGCGCTTGGCTGCAGCCGCAGCGATAAACGCCGTATTGAGGCGGGGCTTGTATATGCGCTGAACATGGCGGCAGCGGCGGGGCATACCTGCGTACCGGAAGAACTGCTGGCGCAGGAGACGGTTAAACTTTTACAGACTGAACCGGAAGCGGTGAAAGAACTTTTTAAAGAGCTGATTGACGAAGACCGCCTGCGCACGGAAGAAGTTGGCGGCTTGCGGCTTATTTATCCGGAATATCTGTATCAGGCGGAAACGCAGACGGCAAAACGCCTGCTGGCGTTAAGGGATGCACCCGGCAAAATACGCAGCGTAGATGTTGAAAAAATAATTGCCGATTGGGAACGCGAAGCAGGCATACAGCTTGCCGAAGCGCAAAAAGATGCCATTCACGCTTCGCTTAAATACGGCGTGTTTGTGCTTACCGGCGGGCCGGGTACAGGTAAAACTACCGTAACCAAAGGTATTTTAACGGTGCTTGAAAAAGCAGGCTGCCGTATTTTATTGGCTGCTCCTACCGGCAGGGCAGCAAAACGCCTGGCTGAATCGAGCGGGCATCCTGCGCTTACTGTGCATCGTCTTTTGGAATATCAGCCCGACGGCAGCGGCTTTAACTTTGGCAAGAATGACAGTGAGCCGTTGGATGCCGAAGCAATTATTATCGACGAAGCCTCAATGCTGGATATTACGCTGATGTACCATCTGCTGAAGGCAGTGCCGGGAGGCTGCCGCCTTATTTTTGTTGGTGACGTGGACCAGCTTCCTTCGGTAGGGCCGGGTTCTGTTTTAAAAGATATTATCCGCAGCAAAAAAATGCCGGTAGTAAGGCTGGAAAATGTTTTCCGCCAGGCGGAAGTAAGCCCCATTGTTCGCAATGCCCACCGCATTAACCATGGGCAGATGCCGGAATTTGCAGAACACAGTGATTTTGAATTTGTGGGATTTGACAACGAATTTATGGCAGCCGATTATGTGGCGCAGCTTTACGGAAAGATAGCGGCGGAACACGGCTTGCAGTATGTGCAGGTGCTTTCGCCAATGCATAAAAATCCCTGCGGCGTGCAGAATTTGAATAAAGTGTTGCAGCAGCATTTAAATCCGCCCGCAGCGGATAAAGGAGAACTTGTTATGCCGGGCGGCGCAGTGCTGCGTGAAGGCGACAAGGTAATGCAGATACGCAACAATTACGAAAAAGAAGTGTTTAACGGTGATATAGGACGGATTGTGCGTATCGACGGCGGCAATGTAACAGTGGCTTATGATGATGGAGGCAAACCTGTCTTTACATCTTTTGAGCAGGAATACGAATACGCTGGCATAAGCGGCAACAAAGTTGTTTACACTTCTGCCGAAACTGATGAATTGCAGCTTGCTTATGCCATGAGCGTACACAAATCGCAGGGCAGCGAATATCCGGTGGTAATTCTTTTAATGGTGCCGGGGCATTATATTATGCTGCAGCGCAATCTGTTTTATACTGCGGTTACAAGGGCGCGGCAAAAAGTTGTTATAGTTGGCAGCAAAAAAGCCGTGCAAACCGCTGTTTTAAACGATAAAACACGTAAGCGTTATTCGCTTTTGGCAGAACGCCTGCAGGAACAGGCAGACGTATTTTAAATAGATTGGTGATAGTTTGAATTTATTGCAAAACTGGTGGCAAACGCTGGTAAGCGTATTTTTTACGCAAAGTTGTGCTGTTTGCGGGCGTGAGGTGGAGCGTGGCGTATTTTGCCAGGCGTGCCGCAGTAAAAATTTAATGTTGGAACCAATGACGGGGCTGAAATATCTGGACGGAGCACTGATGTGCTATAAATATGACGGCGCATTAAAAGATATGCTGCATAAGCTGAAATTTGCAAACGAACGCAAATTTTTGCAGCCTTTGGCGGAAGAAGCGGAGTTTTTGACATGCGCTTACGCCGGAAAAAGGTTTGATATGATATTAAGCATACCAACGGATGAGCAGCGGCGCAGACAGCGCGGCTTTGACATACCTGAACGGGTTTTTAAAGAAGCCTTTGCGCAGCGCGGCGCATGGCAAAATGATATATTTGCGCGCATAAAGCCTACTGCACCGCAGTACGGTTTAACACCGGCGGAACGCCGCAGCAATGTGCGCGGCTGTTTTAAAGTAATTGGTGCGGTTAGTGATAAAAATATTTTACTGGTTGACGATATTTTAACAACCGGCGCTACACTGGAAGAAGCCGCCAAAACCTTAAAACAGTCCGGAGCAAAAAGCGTTTACGCTCTAACCCTGTGCGGCAGTTTGGAAAATTTTAAAGAGTGATAAGAAAACCGCTTTGGCAATAATTTGCTCAAAGCGGTTTTATACCATATTCACATTCAGTTCTTAAATCAATTTCAAAAATTCTGTTCCAGGGCAGGGTAACTTTGGCGTTGATGCCAGTGAGGTAGTATTGGTTTGTGCCGTTACTGTAAAATGGCGTGGTACCGAGATTTGCATAAAGCAGCTTGCGTTTTTGGTTATAAATAAAGCCTTCGATGATATTTTCTGCAAATCTTTTATAACCCGGCGTAAGTTCGGTTGGTTCCGCTCCTCGCAATGTTAGTTCTGTGCTTAAACGATGGTGCAGAAGTTTTTGATAGGCATAATCGTCTAACATACGGGCAACGGTAAAATTAAGATTTTGGGCATACAGTGCAGGCCGGTTTTGCTGCGGCAGTATTTTAAGCAGTCCTGTAAAAATTGTGCTTTGGGCAACGGCTGTGCCTGCTGCATTGCCAAAGGTATTCCAGGCAGCATAAGCTGCAAGTTTATTAATTGTTACGTTGTTGTCAAGCAGTACAGGCAGCAGCATATGGCTGCTTTCGTAATCAGCGCTGCTGTCGATAACAGCAACCTGTTTGCCTTCATCAAGCAGGGCTTGCAGGTGCTTTGCCATAGCTTTTGTTGCAGAGTGCGACTCATTGCCGCAGTGTACAAACAGTATTATGTCAGCATCGTTTTTATTATCGGTAAGCATGCCGCCTGTAAATTTTATTTTATCAAGCAATGCCGCTTCAACCGTTACTGCCATGTAGGGCATAATGGTCAGTGCTGTTTCCGGTGTTGTATATTTAATGTAAAATTTAGGCTTGTAGTTATGCAGCGTGCAGTAGTGGCGTGCTACAAGCATTTGGGCAATTTCGTCTGCACCACAGGTTGTAAGGCTTTGGCTGTTTAAACCTGCCCTGCGCATGTAGGCGGAGGCGTGGGTTCGATTACGGTTTGGCAGCCCGAAAGGCTGAGAATCATCCTGCCCGATGATGAGCGTATATCCTTTTGCTCCGCAGAGCTGTGCAAGCTGTTTGTTAAAGGCATCGTTATTTTGATAAAGCAAATTGTATTTTTGCAATATCTCCTGCGGAATTTTGGCTTTTATTTCTTCAAGTTTTTGTGTAGAGGGGTAGTCGCCAAACTGTTCTACAATATCGCGCAGGGTGCTGTAACGCATTAAATGCCACTGATACCAAGAATCGGGCAGCAGGCTGTCGCTTACAAGCAGGCGCGGTATAATTGAAAATACGGTTACATCAGCATTCGTTGGTAAATTGTTAAGTGCGGTAAAAAAGTTTTGTGTATCTTCCGGCGTGCCAAGCGGCAGGCGTGAACCGAGCAATCCGCCGTGTATTAAAAGGTCGCCGGAGATAACGGCGGCAGGATGATTGATAATATTTTGCTGCAGCCATGCCGTTAATTTTGTGCGGTCTGCCGGTGTGTGGTAGTTGTCAAGAAGTTCTTTTGGGGGTACAATTACATCTATGGAGGCAAGGCTGCCTAAATCCTGTGCAAGCGTTGTGCAGGGCGGGCGGCTGTCAAGCGGCAGCAAAAGCATACTGCTGTTTTTGGGCAGCGGCGCCGGTGTGTAAGGCGTGCTTGGCGGCAGACTGAAAAAATAAAAAATATAGCTGCAAACGGCGAGCAGAAAAAGCCAGAAGCATTTTTTCATAATCGTCCTCCTTTGCAGCGTATAGTTATAAATATTATATTACAAGTACGGAGTTTTTTAAATGAGGATTATTACAGGCAAGGCGCGCGGATTGAAACTGACAACGCCTAAAAACTGGGACGTGCGCCCAACGGCAGACCGTGTAAAAGAATCGCTATTTAATATTATCGGCAGCAAAATTATCGGCGCAAAGGTGCTTGATTTGTTTGCCGGTACCGGTAATTTGGGGCTTGAATGCTGGAGCCGCGGCGCAGAGCATATTGTTTTTACGGATATGAGCAGGGAATCGCTGCGGCTTGTGCAAAGCAATATTGCCAAATGCCGTGCGGAAAATGAAACAGAAACGCTTTTGGGCGATGCCGTGCAGCTGATTGAAAGGCTTTATAAAAAAGGACTGCGCTTTGATTTTGTTTTTGCAGACCCGCCTTATAATAAAGGACTGGTACAGAAAGTAATTTCGGCACTGGCGCAAAGCCCGCTTTTAAGCGATGGCGGTTATCTGGTGGCAGAACATTCGGCGCATGACGAAATTGGCACGCTGCCTGAAAATTTTGAACTTGTACGCTGCGAAACTTACGGCGAAACAAAAATTAGTTTTATTCGTTTTGCAAAAATATAAAAATATGTTACAATTGATAAAAGGTGCGGCAATTTAAAGGAAATTTTACTTTTATGTAGAATATTGCCAAAAATAACCGTCTGCAATGCAGATTTTGGGAGGTTAAAATAGTGCGCAGAGCAATTTGCCCGGGCAGCTTTGACCCGGTGACCAACGGTCATCTGGATATTTTTGAACGGGCAAGCCAAATGTTTGATGAGATTGTCATCAGTGTTTTTCATAATCCGGGAAAGGAAAAAGCAATGTTCAGCATGGAAGAACGTGTTGAACTGCTGCGTATGGCTACGGCACATATTCCTAATGCAAGAGTTACCTGCTTTTCGGGTTTGTTGAATGAGTTTTGCAAACAGGAAAAAGCGCCTTTTATTGTAAGGGGCCTACGTGCTTTTTCTGATTTTGAATACGAATTCCAGCGTGCGCTTTTAATTAAAAAGATTGATAACAATCTGGAAACCGTTTTTATTATGACGAATGCCAATTATTCGTTTTTAAGTTCTTCCGGTGTGCGCGAGCTTGCTACTTTTGGCGGCTGCATTCACGGACTTGTGCCCGAAAATGTGGAAAAACGCATGAAAGAGCTGCTTGAGGCAAAACAGTTATTGGTGTAGAAAGAGGATGTTACGATGATTGATAAGAGTACCAGTGCAACGTTAGACAGAATTTTCGACGAAATGTATAACCTTATTTCTGCAGCAAGCAGAATTCCGCTGACAGATAAAATCATCGTGGAAGAAAGCGACCTTGCGGAAATTCTTGATGATTTGAAAGAAGCAATTCCCCGCGAAGTAAAAAGCGCTGCCAAACTGTTGGAAGAACAGAAGGCGATTATTAACAAAGCGCATGAAGATGCCGATAATATTGTTGTGCAGGCGAAAACAGAAGCAGAGCGCATTGTGGAAATTGCCAAAGCAGAAGCGGAACGCCTTATCCGCCAGGAGGAAGTTGTGCAGCAGGCACAGGCTTTTGCCGAAGACGTTAAAAACACGGCCTTGCGCAACCAGCAGGAAATTAAGGAAGAAGCCGATGCTTATGCTGAACGCGTAAAAATGGACGTGCTGCAATACGCAGATGATATGCTGGCATATTTAAGCGGCAATTTGCAGTCTGCTTTGCAGGGGTTGAACGATAACCGCAGCTCTGTCAATGATGAGCGCCGCAAACTTGCTGCTCCTCAGGAATACTATGCTGATGACGAAGAGCCTGAAAGCGAAGAAGAAAAATAATTAAGCAATACTAAAGCCGTTTACTCTTGCGGGTAAACGGCTTAATTTTTATGGCTGTATATATTCTGGTGAGTGCAGAAAATCGCTGTTGTAAAGATTTTGGCGGGCAGGTCGTAAAAGTTCGGTAATATTGGCGGCAGTAATATCAAGCTGTAATTGTTGCAATATTTGTTCATCAAGCGCAGCATTGCCGGTGCGGCAGTTTTTAAAATTTCTCCCTAATTTTGTTATAACAGGAAGTTGGGCAGTTGTGCGCATTTGCGACAGCAAGCCGGCGCCGCGGCTGTTAAATGCCAAAAGACGTAGGTAGTGCGGCTGTGCATTGGCAAAAATAGTTTTGTCAGTATCAAGCAAAAGCTGCATCAGCAAACGGCGGATGCGTGATTTTGTGTAACGCTTTCCGGCAGCGTCATTTATTATTTCTTCCATGCCTGCAGCAGAGGCAAATTGTTTTAAGCGGCATTCCAAGCCTTCGCTGCATTCGCAGGCATTGGCAATTTGTGCTTCGGTAAGCATTTGCAGCCTGTAAATTATAAGTGTGCTTAAAAGTTTTTCTTCAAAACCAAGCCGTCCTGTTTGTGCTGCGTCCTGTAAAAGTTTATGGGTTGCAGCCGGCACCTGCCGTAAAATGCTGTCCGTCATTCCGTTGGATAAGTATTCTTTGCGGATGGCGCTGGCGCTGGCATAGTAGTTTTTTATGTCATTGTTGTTATAATCTGCGCCGCGGCGGCGGATAACCAAAGGCTTTATTTCGGGAGCGTATTTTTGCAGGGCACGGCAGTATTCCAACGCCAGAATGTCATTAGCTTTATCGGCATTGAAATTTATGCCTGCATTTTGCAGAAGCTGTGTTTGTGCGGCAGCATAGGAAGTTCCGCTTTGAATAATTTTGCGCAGTCCGTCCTGGTGGCTGTTAATATAAGCTGCTGCCTGCGTAAGGGTATCGCTGTCGGCAGTTTCCGCACCAAAGGCAAGGTATTTTACAACGCCTGTTGCCGCTAAAAGCTGCACGGCTCCTTTGGCGAAAAATTCTGCGCTGCGGCAGCTGAAAACAACCGGAAGTTCAAATACTAAATCTGCGCCGCAGGTAACGGCACAATGCGCGCGCAGCCATTTGGAAGCAAAAGCAGGTTCGCCACGCTGCATAAAACTGCCGCTCATCACCGTAACGGCAGGAAGGTTTTCTCCGGCAAGGCGGCGTGCTTCGCCAAGGTGCAGAGCGTGTCCGTTATGGAAAGGATTGTATTCGGCTACAATGCCGATGGAATTTTTCATAGGTTCTCCTTAGAAAGTTTTACTGGCGGTTAAATGTCAAATAGTGTATACTAATAGTATATTAAAATTTACCCGGAAGTGCAAAACTAATTTTAGGGGTGAATAACGTGAAAGTTTTTGTTGTTAATTGCGGCAGTTCTTCAATTAAATATCAGCTTATAAATATGGATACCGAAAAGGTGCTTGCCAAAGGTTTGATAGAGCGTATCGGCATGGATGGTTCTGTTTTAAAGCATACTCCGGAAGGCAAATACACGGTAGATATTAACGTTGATGTGCCGAACCATTCCTTCGGCATTAAGCTGGCAGTTTCGGCGTTGACGAATAAAGAGTACGGCGTTATTAAAGACATGAGCGAAATTGACGCTGTTGGCCACCGTGTAGTTCATGGCGGCGAATGCTTTACCGATTCCGTACTGGTAACGCCGGACGTGCTTGAAGGCATAGCGGCCTGCGCTGAACTTGCACCGCTGCATAATCCGCCTAACTTAAACGGCATTAAGGCCTGCATGGCATTAATGCCCAATGTACCGCAGGTAGCAGTATTTGATACGGCGTTTCATCAAACCATGCCGAAAGAAGCATATCTTTACGGCTTGCCTTACGAATTATATGTAAAATACGGCGTGCGACGTTACGGTTTTCACGGAACTTCGCACAAATATGTAGCGCAGGAAGCTGCTAAATTAATGGGCGGCACAATGGAAGATTACCGCATTATCACCTGCCATCTCGGCAACGGTTCCAGCGTGGCGGCAATAAAATACGGAAAATCCATTGATACCAGCATGGGTTACACTCCTTTGGACGGGCTTGTCATGGGTACGCGTTCCGGCGAGATTGACCCGGCGATTATTCCGTTTTTAATTGAAAAAGAAGGCATGGACGCACAGCAGATTGACGATTACCTGAACCGCCGCAGCGGCGTTTTGGGTATCAGCGGGCTTTCAAGTGATTTCAGGGATTTGGAAAGCGCTGCCGGTCGCGGTGATGAACGCAGCCAGGTTGCAATTGATATATTTGCGTACCGTGTAAAAAAATATATCGGTGCTTATACGGCTGCTATGGGCGGCGTTGATGCCATTGTATTTACCGCAGGGCTTGGAGAAAATTCTTCGTCAATGCGCGAAAAAATCTGCGCCGGGCTTGAATACCTCGGAACCGGCATTGATGGGGCAAAGAACAAAGTGCGCGGGCATAATCAGGAGATAAGTGTTGACGGCGCAAAAGTAAAAATTTTTGTTATTCCTACCAACGAAGAACTGGTAATTGCGCATGATACGGTCAATATCTGCCGCCGCATTATAAAATTGTAAACCTTTAACTATTAACTTATTACTTGACAAAGGCGCTTTGCGTCGCTATAATTGATACGATTGGTGAAATATGATAAGAATAAATGTCGCAGAAATCAAAAAAAGACTTGTCGGCAGTAAAACTTTTTCGTATGAGCTGACGCCGGATGAACTTAATATTACAGAAGCCGATTTAAAAGTAACTAAACCTATCCTTTTGGATGGGATGGTTGAAAATGCCGGCGATGTAATTTTGCTGAAGGCTGAAGCCAGAACGGAAATAGAACGTACCTGCGGACGCTGCTTAAAGGTTTTTATCGAACCGCTGGCAGCGCAGGTTGTTGAAAAATTTTACCCGGCAGGCGCAGAAAACATTGAAAATGATGCTTTTATCTATGAATCAGATCTGCTTGATATAACAGAGCCTGTTCGAGAGAGCCTCCTTTTGGCAGTTCCCTTGCAGTCACTTTGCAGGGAAGATTGCCGTGGGCTGTGTCCGGTCTGCGGGGCTGACAGAAATGAAGGCGACTGCGGCTGTGATACAACTACGGTTGATCCCAGACTGGCGGCATTAAAGCAATTCATCAAAAATTAAATTTTGCCTTATGCTTGAGGAGGTGTAGCAACGATGGCAGTACCAAAAAGAAAAATGTCTAAAGCGCGCCGTGATTCCCGCCGTGCAAACTGGAAACTTACCGCTCCCGGCTTAGTTGAATGCCCGCAATGTCACGAAATGAAAATGCCGCACCGCGTTTGCCCTGAATGTGGTTATTACAACGGCAAACAGGTTGTAGCAAAAGACGCTGAGTAAAAATTACCCCTTAAGCCATTGGCTTAGGGGTTTTTGCTTTTCCGGCAAAATTTTAAAGAGGCCTTTGAGGCCTCTTTTTTTGTGAAATTTTTGTAGAAAAAGTTTTAATATTAAATTTTGCTTGCAATTTTTATTGTGCGCTATTATAATAAATCCAGATATTAGGAGTAGGTATTAAAATAAGGTGATGTTATGAATTCTGCTAAAAAAGTAATACGGCATGAGCGCTTGATGAAAATGCTGCACAAAAACCCTTTTTTAACGGATGAGCAGCTTGCCAAAAACCTTGCGGTCAGCATACAGACTATCCGCCTGGACAGGCTGAGCCTTAACATTCCGGAACTGCGCGAACGCACAAGGCAAATGGCTGAAAACGCGCAGGTAAAATTAAAGGCTATCGACAAAAAGGATATAGTCGGAGAACTGATTGACCTTGAACTCAACACTTCCGGCATTTCCATGATGAAGATAACTCCTGATATGGTGCTTGAAAAAACAGGCGTGGCAAGAGGCTATTACATGTTTGCCATGGCAAATACCCTGGCGCTGGCGGTGGTTGATGCCGAAGCGGCGTTGACTGGCGTGGGCAATGTAAAATACAAAGTTCCCGTTTATGCCGGTGCAACTTTAGTGGCTAAGGCTGAAGTTATACGCAGGGAGTTTAATAAATATATAATTTGGGTTAAAATAAGAAATAACAATGAGGAAGTTTTCCGGGCGAAATTTATTATTGTACCCTGCCCGGACGAAAGGACACAGGCATATGAAAATCGCGCTTGATGTAATGGGAACGGACTATGGCCCGAAAGAACTTGTGCTTGGAGCGGTACAGGCTGTAAAAGAATATGATTGTGAAATTGTGCTGGTAGGCGACCCTGAAGTAATTAAAAACCTGCTGCACGAATATAAAGCAGACAACAATCCTAAGCTGAGCATTTGCGAAGCAACGGAAGTTGTAAGGATGGACGAGCATCCTTCCATTGCTGTAAAAACGAAAAAGAATTCGTCTATTGTTGTGGCAACGCGCCTTCTGCGTGAGAAAAAATGTGATGCGCTGGTATCATCCGGTAGCACCGGCGCGGCAGTAGCGGCAGCACTGTTTTACTTAGGACGCATTAAAGGCATTGAACGTCCTGCGATTGCAACACCGATACCGAACCTTACCGGCACGACGGTGCTTTTGGACAGCGGCGCCAAAGTTGATGCCAAACCTGAACATATGGTGCAAAGCGCGCTGATGGGCAGTGTTTACGCAGAGCTGATGTTTGATATGGAAAAGCCGCGCGTAGGGCTTTTGAACATCGGCGAAGAAGAAACAAAAGGCAACGAACAGGCGCTGGCAACTTATCCGCTGCTGAAAAAGGAAAAACACATTAACTTTATCGGCAATGTTGAAGGCCGCGACATTAACAAAGGCACGGTAGACGTTGTTGTATGCGACGGTTTTGTAGGCAATGTTGTATTAAAGTTTGCAGAAGGGCTTGCAAGTGCTATAATGGTAGTAGTTAAAGATGCCATTTTGCAGGGCGGCTGGCGTGCCAAACTGGGCGGCTTCCTTTTGCTGCCGGTGCTTAAGGCGCTGAAAAAACGTGCCGATGTCGCTGAATACGGCGGCGCATTGCTTTTGGGCGTTAAGGCTCCGTTTATCATCTGCCACGGCAACAGCAAGGCAAAATCCATTACCAGTGCCATCAGAGTGGCAATTAACTTTGCAGAACGTGATGTTGTAAAACATATTGCAGAAGTCGTAATTAAAGACGAAGAAGAATAAAGAAACGAGGATATATACATGACTAAAGCTGTAAAACAAGTAGGTATTTTGGGTGTGGGTAGTTACCTTCCAAGCAAGGTTTTAACTAACCATGACCTGGAAAAAATGGTTGATACTACTGATGAATGGATTGTGCAGCGCACAGGCATCAGGACCCGCCACATTGCAGCACCTGAACAGGCTACAAGCGATATGGCGCTGATTGCAGCAAGGCGCGCGCTGGAAGATGCAGGCGTTGCTCCTGCCGATATTGACCTTATTATTGTGGCAACGGCTACGCCGGATTACGGCGTATATCCTTCTACTGCCTGCCTTGTGCAGGACAGATTGTGGGCACCGCACGCAGCAGCGTTTGACCTTTCCGCAGGCTGCACAGGCTTTGTTTATGGCGTAAGCGTAGCTTCGCAGATGATTGCCAGCGGGCTTTACAAAAAAGCACTGGTAATCGGTGCTGAAACCCTTTCCCGCATTCTTAACTGGGAAGACCGCAATACCTGCGTATTGTTTGGCGACGGTGCGGGCGCAGCGGTTCTGGGCGAAGTTGAAGAAGGCTACGGCATTCTTGGCATTGACCTTGGCAGCGACGGCGCAGGCAGCGTACATCTGTATCAGCCGGCAGGCGGCAGCCGCAGACCGGCCAGCCATGAAACCGTTGATAATAAAGAACATACCGTACATATGAACGGCAACGAAGTATTTAAATTTGCTGTTAAAGCAATGGGTAAAACCGCAAAAAAATCTCTTGAGCAGGCAGGCATGACCAATGAAGATATTGATATGCTTGTTCCGCATCAGGCAAATATCCGCATTATTCAATCCGCGGCTAAACATTTTAAAATGCCGATGGAAAAAGTTTGGGTAAACATTGATAAATACAGTAATACTTCCGCAGCATGCATTCCTATTGCTTTAACGGAAATGCAGGACCAGCACGCTATGAAAAAAGGCGACAACTTACTGCTTGTTGCTTTCGGTGCAGGCCTTACCTGGGGCAGTATTGTACTTAAATGGAGCAAATAATAGGCGAAAGAGAGGCTATGTTAATGAGTAAAGTAGCATTTATTTTCCCCGGCCAGGGCTCTCAGAGTGTTGGCATGTGCAAAGATTTGTATGACAATTATGCCTGCGCACGCAGGACTTTTGAAGAAGCCGATGAGGCGCTTGGTTTTTCTATCAGCAAACTCTGCTTTGAAGGCCCGGAAGACCAGCTTCGCTTAACCTTCAACACTCAGCCGGCTATTTTAACTGCCAGCGTTGCCTGCGCAAGAGTGCTTGCCGAAAACGGCATTACCTGTGATATTGCAGCAGGCCACAGCCTTGGCGAATATTCCGCACTGGTACAGGCAGAAGCACTTGATTTTGCTGATGCTGTACGCATTGTACGCAAAAGAGGCCAGTTCATGCAGGAAGCAGTTCCTGTCGGCGAAGGCAGCATGGCTGCTGTGCTTGGCATGGACAGTGATAAAATCGTTGAAATTTGCCGCGGTATCGAAGCTGAATGCGGTGAAGCAGTGCAGGCAGTAAACTTTAACTGCCCCGGCCAGGTAGTAATTGCCGGTGCCGTAGGCGCTGTTGACAAAGCTCTGGTTGCATTAAAAGAAGCCGGCGCAAAACGCGCTGTGCTGCTGCCGGTAAGCGCTCCGTTCCACAGCACTCTTCTTCAGCCCGCTTCCGACCGTTTGGCAGAAGTATTCAAAACCATTACTTTCCATGATGCCAAAATTCCCGTTATGGCTAATGTGAATGCCGAAGAAGAAACCAAAGGCGAAGAAATTAAACAATCCTTAATCCGCCAGGCAGCTATGCCTGTTCTTTGGGAAACCGGCGTAAGAAAAATGATTGCAGGCGGCGTTGATACTTTTGTTGAAGTTGGCCCGGGCAAAGTTTTGTGCGGTTTCAACAAAAAAATTGATAAGAGCGTAACTTCTTTAAACGTAGAAGACGAAGCAAGCCTTGCAAAAACACTTGCTCATTTCCAGGAGGTACGTTAAAATGCAGTTAGAAGGTAAAGTTGCTTTAGTTACCGGCGCATCGCGCGGCATTGGCAAAGCTGTTGCACTGATGCTTGCTGAAAACGGCGCTGATATTGCTGTTAACTTTGCAGGCAGCACCGCAGCCGCTGAAGCAGTTGCTGCTGAAATTGAAAAAATGGGCAGAAGAGCAATTCTTGTCCAGGGCGATGTTTCTCAAACTGATGTCTGCGCAGAAATGGTAGACAAAGTTGTTAAAGAACTTGGCCATATTGATATTCTTGTAAATAACGCAGGCATTACCCGTGATACTCTGCTTATGCGCATGAAAGAAGAAGACTGGGATGCAGTTTTGAACACTAACCTGAAAGGCGTATTTAACTGCACCAAAGCTGCTGTTAAATACATGGCCAAACAGCGCAGCGGCAGCATTGTAAATATCAGTTCCGTTGTTGCATTGATGGGTAACGCAGGCCAGGCTAACTATGCGGCTGCCAAAGCCGGTATTTTGGGCTTTACCCGCAGCGTTGCCAAAGAAATGGCTGCACGCGGAATCCGCGTAAATGCTGTTACTCCGGGCTTTATTAAAACCGATATGACCAGCGTTCTTTCCGAAAAAGTTGTAGCTGCCATGGAAGCTTCTATTCCGCTTGCCCGCCTGGGTGAGCCTGAGGATATTGCCAAAGCGGTATTATTCCTTGTTAGCGATAATGCTGCTTATATAACCGGCCAGACTTTACATGTTGACGGCGGTATGGTAATGTAATAATGTATTATCAAATTACCTTGGAAGGAGGTGAATCGTAATGAGCACTTTCGACAAAGTTAAAGACATCACTGTAGAACAATTGAGTGTTGACCCGGAAGAAGTAAAAATGGAATCTTCCTTCATCGACGATTTGGGTGCAGACTCTCTGGATATCGTTGAACTCATCATGGCTTTCGAAGAGGAATTCGGCGTTGAAATTCCTGACGAAAAAGCAGAAAAAATCCGCACTGTTGCGGACGCAGTTAAAATGCTGGATGAAGAAAAATAATTTATCCGCAGTTTGGCGGGGGGCATTTTGCCTCCCTGCCAATTTTAAAGTAGCATCTTAACCAGAAATGGGGGATATTTGTTGAAATTACCAGTGCTTAAAATAGGTGATAAAGTAGCTGAAATGCCGATATTTCAGGGTGGCATGGCAATCAGGCTTTCTACTGCGCGGCTGGCCGGTGCTGTAGCTCGCGAAGGCGGCGTTGGCCTTGTGGCGGCGTCCGGATTGGAACTTGATGAACTGCGCCAGGAAATACGCCTTGCAAGAAAGCTCAGCGAAGGCAAGGGTATGATTGGCATTAACGCTATGGTGGCAGCACGCGCTTTTGCCGACCTTATTACAACAGCGGCTGAAGAAAAAGTGGATTTGCTTGTTGCCGGCGCCGGTTTTTCAAGAGATATTTTCGCCATCGGCCGCGCCTACAATGTAGCAGTAGTTCCTATCGTTTCTTCTGTAAAACTGGCTAAAATTTCCGAAAAGCTCGGTGCAGCAGCCATTGTTGTTGAAGGTACGGAAGCAGGCGGCCATCTGGGAACACAGGAATCCATCAAAACCATTTTGCCTGGGATTCTTAAAGCAGTAAACATTCCTGTTATTGCAGCAGGCGGCGCTGTTTGCGGCGCTGATGTGGCTGAACTTTTAAAACTTGGCGCCAGCGGCGTGCAGATGGGCAGCCGTTTTGCAGCAAGTGAAGAATCTAACGGCGCACCGGCTTTGAAGGAATTTTACCTGAAGATGACTAAAGAAGACGTTGTGCAGATTGACAGCCCGGTTGGCTATAAAGGGCGCGCAATTTTAAATCCGTTTGCCCAGAAGGTGCTTGACGGCACTCAGCCAAGGCCGACAACCTGCGATGCATGCTTGAAGCACTGCTCGCGCAGTTTCTGCATCATTAGGGCATTAACCCGCGCTCAGCAGGGCGACGTTGAAACTGGTTTGGTATTCACCGGTGCCAATATGTGGAAAATCAAAGAGATTTTGCCTGTTAAGGAAATTTTCAGAAGACTGAAAGAAGATATAGAAAAAATTTAATTTTGAGGTGATTTGTTTTGAAGAGAAGAGTTGTTATAACCGGCGTAGGTGCCATTACCCCTATCGGCATCGGCAAAGAAGAATTTTGGAATAACCTTGTTGCAGGTAAATCTGGCGTTGGCCTGATTACCCAGTTTGACGCAAGCGAATACGGTACTAAAATTGCCGGCGAAGTTAAAGATTTTGATTTCTCCAAATTCGGCGATAAAAAAGAAGGCAAACGTATGGACCGCGTTACCCAGTTTGCAGTAGCTGCAGCTAAAATGGCAGTGGAAGATGCAAAACTTGACCTTGAAACTATTGACCCTGTAAGAGCAGGCGTTTGTGTAGGCAGCGGCATTGGCGGCATGCATACTTACCTTGAACAGACTTTAAAATTTGCTGAAAAAGGCCCGTCCAAAATCAGCCCGTTCTTTATCCCTATGGAAATTCCTAATATGCCGGCAGGCCAGATTTCCATTACTCTTGGTTTCAAAGGCCCCAACATGGCTATTGTAACCGCTTGCGCAACCGGGACTAACTGCATTGGCGAAGCATTCAGAATTATCCAATACGGCGATGCTGACATTATGATGGCAGGCGGCAGTGAAGCTGCTATTAATCCGCTTGCTGTTGCTGGCTTCGGCAATATGAAAGCTCTTTCTACCAATAATGAACATCCCGAAAAAGCATCCTGCCCGTTTGATAAAAAACGCGACGGCTTTGTTATGGGCGAAGGCGCAGGCGTGCTTGTTCTGGAAGAACTTGAACATGCACTGAAACGCGGCGCACATATCTATGCTGAAATTGCAGGCTACGGCATGACTGCCGATGCTTACCATATCACTGCTCCTGATCCGAGCGGTGAAATGCCGGCTGAATGTATGGCACTGGCTATTAAAGACGCAGGCATCAGCCCGGATGAAGTTGACTATATCAACGCACATGGGACTTCCACCCATAGAAACGATTTGAACGAAACCATTGCCGCTAAGAAAATCTTTGGCGACCATGCCTATAAAATGATGATCAGCTCCAACAAATCTATGACCGGCCATCTCTTGGGTGCTGCCGGCGGTGTTGAAGCTATTGCAACTGCACTGACTATTGATACCGGTATTGTTCCGCCGACTATCAACTACGAAGACCCCGATCTTGAAGAAGGCCTTGACCTTGACTATGTTCCGAATGTTGCACGCAAAGCAGAAGTAAGGGCTGCACTTTCCAACAACTTTGGCTTCGGCGGCCATAATGCCTGCATTCTTCTTAAAAAATATCAGGCATAAGCAGAAACGGTGATTGCTATGCAAAGTAAGCGTAAGGAAGAGCTGCTGGAATTTTGCAGGCAGCTCGGAATTACCATGGATAATTTAGACCTTTTAAATACGGCGCTGACGCATACTTCTTTTGCTCATGAGTCAAAAGAGCAGCCGCGGCCGGTGCATAATGAACGCATTGAATTTTTGGGAGATTCTGTGCTGAGTATTATTGTCAGCACATATATGTATAAAAACTTTCCTAAACTCAATGAGGGTGAGCTTACAAAACTGCGTGCCCATATTGTCTGCGAAAATTCATTGGCGCAATATGCACATAAAATTTCGCTGGGCAAGTATTTAAGGCTTGGCAAAGGCGAAGATTTATCAGGCGGCCGTGAGAGGGCATCCATTCTGGCCGATGCGTTTGAATCTGTTTTAGGCGCTTACTATATTGACCAGGGACTGCCGGCGGCGCAGAAATTTTTGCTTGGCCTGATGAAAACTGAGCTTGATTTTATCTGTGAACATGGTATTTATTCTGATTATAAAACCCGTTTGCAGGAAGTTGTACAAAAAGACGGCGATGTTGAAATTGCTTATGAACTTGTTGATTCAAGTGGACCGGAACATAACAAATCGTTTACAACAGTTGTGCTGATTGCCGGTAAAGTTGTAGGCAAAGGTATAGGACACAGTAAAAAAGAAGCTGAGCAGCATGCTGCTAAAAGTGCTTTGGAAAAATTAAAAAAATAAATAAAAACGGTTTCGGGCATAATGCCTGAAACCGTTTTTTGTATATTGTGTAAAAATTTTAATGTGCTGCGCCAAAAAGATTTAAAATAACAACACCTGCCACTATCAATGCAATGCCTAAATAACCAGCAGCCGAAAGCGCTTCATGAAAAATCAAAGCGGAAATAAGCGATGCTGCAACAATGCCTATTGCGCACCATATTGCGTAAGCTATGCTCAAATGCAGATAAAGCAGTGATTTAGAGAAAAAATAAAAACATAAGCCGTAACTTGTAAGTGTTGCAATTGATGGAAGTAGTTTTGTAAATCCGACGGAATATTTAAGGCATGTTGTGCCTATAAGTTCTAAACCAATGGCGCAGGCAAGATAAAAATAACCCATATAATTCATTCCTTTTAATTTATTTGTAAATGCTATTGTAGCACATTGCCGTGTGCAGGGCAACCGCCGATATTGACGTGACAGGCGTTTGC
>ENA-OROS01000588-OROS01000588.1-human-gut-metagenome-genome-assembly--contig:-NODE-588-length-22697-cov-2.372052_pt1 | contig 22697 bp, 20 predicted proteins | sample MGYA00242134_ERZ509059 | MGnify/ENA primary metagenome ERZ509059 (study PRJEB26280, sample SAMEA2338753) | human gut metagenome | biome: human gut; feature: human-associated habitat; material: faeces... | reverse complement strand
TTTATATTTAACCGATTTGTTCAAAGACAAGAAAATATTAACTTTGGACGAACAGAATTTAATATTAGATTTTATTTTGCCCAACTCCAATGAATATAAGCAAAAAAAACAAAAAGTAAGCATATTTTATAGACATATCAATTTTATTAAGGCAATATATGGATTTATAGGAATAAAAAGAACGAATTTCACTATTAATTTTTTTGATATTTTGTATCTTTCGTTTGTTTATTTTAGATTATACAAAAATAATTTACCATACTTAAAAAGGTATCAAACGAAACGCAATTCCAAAAATATAGATGGTATATGGAAAAAAATTATCAAAAATAAAGAAAAAGAATATGAATGGTTAGAAGTTAAATATGTAGCTATATTTTTTGAGCCATATTATATTGTTTGGGAAAGGGTTAGAAATAAACCGATAAGCAATGATATTTGGTTTGAGAATATTAAAAAAGTAAAAACAGAAGAATTGGAAAATTATGATATTAAAATGAAATTTATTGTATCAGTCATAGAAACATTGAAAAAATGGTAATGGCAAACATAAAAACAGCCTGTCCTAATACCGGGATAGGCTGTTTTTTTGGTTATATGCTTTAGCAGCGGTTCTGAATGACGAAGGAGCGAAAGAACAATAACCAGCAGCTATGCTAGTGATATTAAAATCTTTAGATAAAATAAAAATTCCTCCAAGAATTTAATAATGTAGTTCGCCAGCTGCATTATGAAAAGAATTGGTAGAGTTAAGTAAAAAATAAAGAGCCCCTGAAAGAGGCTGCTGGCAGAAAGTCTTATAGCCGCAAAGCAAACAACCTGCTATGCGGGTGATTCTGATTTAAAAAAGGGATATTTTTGATAGTTTTTTTTCGGATATAGTTTTAGGATGCTTTGCAGTATAATTAACTCAATTTTTAAGAAAGGAGGAAATATCATGTGGCAAAAAAAAGAACTGATTTATGTTGAACATAATACAGCAGAAGTTTCCGAACAAGAAGCTGTTGCTCGCGTGAAAGCATTAGAGCAGTCTCGCAGGGATTTTAAAATGCCAACAGGTAGTTCCGGACATTTTGACCATTATGCTCAACAAGTTTACCACCAAGTTTCGTTTAATGAAAGAGGCGCTACTGAAGTTGTTTTTCCAAAACAGCCTGTACCGGAGGAGCGGATTTCATCGACAGCAACTAATATCGCGACGTTGGTATCAAATGATACTGCTAGCCATGAGAACTATTGTTGGCAGGATGGTATTCTATGGATGATAGCTTTCAATGGTAAACCGTGTAAAGTTGCTAATTATTACTTGACAATCGCTGGAGCAATTCAAGTAATTGAGGCAGGCGGTATTGAAAATGGTTTTAGAATTACGATAACCACTGCTGATAAGAGTTTCTTCTATGTGATTAAAAAGGAAGAGCTGTACGACCTTGGCAGTCAGTTAATTGCTGATCACCCAGAGTGCTTTGTGTTTCCTGGGCGCGGAGAAGATTTTAAAACATACATCTGGTTGAGGGTGAAAGAGTTCTTGCACCAGAGAGAATCCGCTCCGTATAAAATCTACAATCTGTTCGGTTGGTATGATGATAATGGAACTTTAAGGTTTATGCATGCCGGGCTGAAATGCTCAGATTTTGAAGTCAAATGTAGCTTAACCTTAAAACAGGACTTGGCAAAGACGAGAACGTTTTATAACAGTTTTTGTCAGGTGGCACCACAAAAAGTGATGGTTATATTATTATTGTATTCGCTTTATTCGTATATGGCTGGCCTGTATCAAAGGTGCTGTCCAGACGAAGGGTGCCGCTCAGTTATGTATCTTGCCGGGACAACCGGATCAGGTAAGACGAGCTTGGTAAAAGTTATAACCGCGTGGACGAAAAAGGCAGGATTATCTACGGAACTCCGTTTTGATGATACCCTGGCGAGTTTACAGGAAAACCTTGTAAACAACCGCGACATAGTTTCCCTGGTAGACGATTTCTATCCAAAAGCCACGAAAGTTGCCAAAATTGATTTTCAGCGGAAAGCTGAAGAAATTACCAGAATTATTGGTGACGGACGGGTAAAAGGGAAGATGGGGGCTGACCGGAAGCCAATGCCTGATAGAGACTACCGCGGTGGTATAATTGCTACCGGCGAATACGTTGACCTCGGTACGCATTCGAGTTACCTTCGTTGTTTTATCGTAAATATCGCTAAAGATGACGTCCTGTTTGAACAGCTCACAAGCTTACAGCAGTCGCCAGAACTAGCACAGGCTTTTTTTTCAGAATGGGTTTTGTGGCTTGAAGAAAAACAGCAAAGCCTGTTTGGAAAATTGCAGCCTTGGCAGCAGACAAACCTGCACATAGTCAGGAGTTGCTTGCAGAGCGAATATGCACGCCTATCGGTGAGCATAGCAGCACTAATGACAACTGCTGATTGCTTTGCTAAGTTTGCTGCTGAGAAAGGCTTGATTTTTGAAAATAATCAGGCTAAAAATATAGTACTAATGCAAGCTCGGCAGATGTATGACACTGTAAAACTGATTGCACCTGAGCAGGTTGCGATGAAGGCCATTGTTGAAGCCCTCGAAAACGGCAGCCTCAATATACAGACACATAAAGAAGCTTTTCGGAATAATCCGTCAGCAGATGGATACTACGATGGCAGTGATAAATGCTGGATTGTTACAACAAAAGTACGCGAAATTATTAAACGTTTTGCGGAATGTAATAATTATAGTGTCGAGTTTACACCAATGTTACGCGAATCCCTTCATCAAAAGGGTTTTATGTATAGCCCGAATGAAACGAAGTTTTCGCAAAGTATACCTGGTAGAGCCAACAAGCGCCCGAGAGGGTATACGTTTATAATAAAAGAGGAGGAGAACAACTATGAAAAATATTGAAGAAAGAGCTTACCTTCTACAAGGTAAGGATAAAATAGGAGTGACAAATGATATAAATGATTTAGCGAAAGTGCTGAGCGAACTTAAACCAGGGCATAGTGTAAAAATTGAAGCTGGGTTTAAAGAAGAACTGTTAGATAAGCAAAACACAGTTCTTCGTATGGATTCTGTAATTAATGCTCATGGTCAAAAGAAAATTCTTCTTCCTGAAAGGAATGTGGATTATAATCTTGTAGAACGCAACCTTGATCTACAACAATTTCGAAAGTTTTACAAATTTATTGAACCGGAGCAGGATGCTGAGGAAACTGAACTCTTTGGAAGCCTGATTGAAGGGAGTGGTAAAGATGATAAATAACGAGTTGCTGACAACGAAAATGGTTATTGACGAGATCTTTGAAGGCTTGATAAAATACAGTACTTTACTTCAGTACGTCAGGGCTCGTAAAATACCGGCTCAAAAGATTGGCCGACGATACTTATTCAGTCGTAAGGCCATGATGGAATGGCGAGAGCGTAACTTCGGCCAACAAGCACGCGTGAAAATGCCTTAAAAGACAGGAAATAAAGCGCCGGCATAAAGCCGGCGCTTTATTATTGAAAAGGAGAAAGTAATATGCCTGGAAGTATAGTTGAACTCGGAAACAATAAGTATAAATTGGTTGTGTCATGCGGTTACAAGAATGGTCCGCAGGTTCGCCGCTGTAAAACTATTGAAGCGCGCACGAAAGCGGCTGCTAATAAAAAACTGGCAGTTTTTTACGCCCAAGTTCAAGCTGAGATGAAAAAAACGCAGGGACAAAATATGAGCCCTGCTGTACGTAATAAGTTGTCTGTTGCTGATTTGGTGGATATATGGATAGAAAAATATGGAAATACGTTGAGCCCGACAACAGTGCAAACCAATAAAATCAATATCAAAAACAATATTTTGCCATACATTGGAAAGTGTCAGGCAGATGCTATTAAAGCAGATGATGTTTTATGGCTTATTGACGAACTGCGTAAACGTCATAAAATGCGTGACCCTAGTAAAAAAATATCGGAAACAACGGTGCATGCGGTATATAAATTATTACGTTCAATTTACAACCGATGCATAGAGTGGGGGATAGTTGATAAGAATCCCTGTGAAGAAATACCGGTTTATCAACGTCCGAAGCCGGATGAGAGTAAGACGCCTTTCTATCAGCATGATGAATTTAAGCGTTTTATGCAGGCGGTGCAAGAGTTGAAAGATACACCAACAAACGTGAAGCAAAAACTGCTGCTGTTTTTGGCGTTTCAAGATGTTTGCAGGCGTGGAGAGATGTATGCACTGACATGGGAGCGAGTAGATTTTGAACAAAATATCTTAAAAATTGAAGAAAGTGGCTACTATGTGCCGGGAGAAGGTATAAATACCAAAGAGCCAAAAACAAAATCTTCAAAACGTGAATTGGCTTTTGGCGCACGAATAAAGGAACTGTTTCTCAAACATAAAGAAAATCAGGAAGCACATTTAAAGCGTAAAAATTTAAAGAATCCGCATAATTTGATTTTTGTAAGAACACGTGGGATAAAACCTGGTGAAAACGTGAAAATTTTAGACTTGTCATCATTTTATAGTTGGTTGCAGGATTTCATTGCTCGGAACAATTTTAACCATATGACTGTACACGGTTGGAGACATATGGGTGCAACTTATTCATTGGCAAGAGGTGTTGATATTGGTACTGTAAAAGACAATATGGGGCATAGCGATTTGAAAACAACGTCGAGATATTTGCACCCGATAACGGCTGCCAAAAAAGGTGCTGCTAAAGAAATGGATAATTTAATTGATGAGACAATTACTGAAAATAATGAAATTAACAGCCAGTGCTAATTTTAGCACTGGCTATAATTTTTCGTTTTAATAATTATTTGAGGTAATTTTTAATCATTTCAGATGGCTGCTGATGATTTGCGTACAAATAAGCACCTGAATAAGCACCTGGATTAAAAAAGCCTGTTTCGGGAATTCCCGAAACAGGCATAAATACTGGGGTTGCGAGATATGTAAAAATTCTTGGTACATAGCTTGGGAAGCTATTGTTCTACCACTGAACTACACCCGCATATGTAACATTTGTACTTACACATTATAGCACAACTCTTTAAAGCATTGCAATACATGGGGGCGAAATGCAGTGAATTCTCATTAGCTTAATAAAAGCCAATATACGAGTTTGCCTAAACTAACTCAATATTGTATAATAAAATCATTATTGTAAAGAGGTGAACTGTTTGGATATTAGGCAGTTAGAATTTTTTGTTGCTGTTTGCGACAGGGGAAGTATAAATAAAGCGGCTGACTGTCTCTTTACAACTCAGCCAAATGTAAGCAAAACTATTGCCGGGCTGGAAGCAGAACTTGGGCGTACGCTGTTCAGACGCTCACATAAGGGCATGGTATTGACGCCTTATGGCAGAACTATCCGCCAGTATGCAGAAGAAGTGCTCAGGCATGTTAAGCTCATTCAGAATGTTGCCTTGCCGGGAGTACGCGGCAAGTTTTCGCTGGCAAGCTATCGCAGTGATGTGGTGGCTGCACTCTTGAGTGAGTTTTATAACGAATATAAAGATACGGTTTTGCCGGAATATCATCAGGGTTCGCTTGAAGAAATTACCGATAATGTACAGAAAGGCATTTGCGAAATCGGTATAGTATATGTGGCGCAAAAGCAAAGACAGATTTTTTCGCATATCCTGAGGCATAAAAATCTGGTGTTTGAAGAACTGGGCAGCATGCCGATTTGTGTGTATGTCGGTCCCAACAATCCGCTGTATAAACAGGATTGCATAGATTTTGCTGATTTAAAGAAACTGCATGTTATCCGCGGAGTTAAAGATTTCTTTTCATTAGAGCATCATTTGGAGCATATAAATGTTGGTATTGCAGAATTTACAGGAGTTGCCGATGCTTTTTACACTAACAGTGAGGCGGTTATTTTAAATCTGTTAACAAATACTGATTTATGCCTGATTGGGATGGATTCCAAAACCAAAAAATATGATAAATTTAATATTAAGGCAGTGCATGTAAATGGCAGTGAGGGAATGCTTACAGTTGGTTATGTTTATGCAGAAGGGCAGGAATTAAGTTTTTACGCCAGAACGTTTGTAGAAAGGTACAGCACCACACTATAACTTTTAGTTATAATGTGGTGCTTATTATTTTGTATTATTTCTGGATGCTGCTGATATGCTAAAATAACTACGTTATATTTTTAAAAAGGGGGATATATTTATGCTAAAGAAATTTGCAGCAGCGGTGCTTGGCTGCGCTCTTGCTGCAGCTATACTCGCCGGATGTGGTTCAGATGCTTCGAGCAAGGCTGAAAGGCCGAAGGATGAGCTGGTGTTTGTAAATTATCGTGATATACGCGATTTAAACCCGCATTTATATGCCGGAGAAATGTATGCACAGGAGATGCTTTATGAAACTCTGATTACCTTTACTCCGGATGGATTTAAAGGTGTGCTGGCAGAATCGTGGGATATCAGTCCGGACGGAAAGGTATATACTTTCCATATCCGTGAAGGCGTAAAATTTTCTGACGGTGAGCCGTGTGATGCTTACGCCATTAAAGCAAACTTTGACGCAATCCTCGAAAATAAAGACCGCCATACATGGCTGGAGATGATGCATGTACTGGAAAGTATTTCCGCACCTGATGCGAAAACTTTTGTAATGACTTTATCCAAACCTTATTATCCCATGCTGACGGAACTTAGCGTTACCCGTCCGTTTGCCATGATTTCTCCTAAAGCGATGAAAAACGGCAGCACTAAAAACGGTGTTGATAAATATATCGGTACAGGTCCATATGTACTCGGAGAAGTTGTTACTGACGAATACGCAGTGTTTGAAGCTAATCCCAATTATTGGGGTGAGCAGCCAAAGCTGAAAAAGATTCTGGTGAAGGTTATTCCCGATAACCAAACCCGTGTTATGGCCTTGGAAAAAGGCGAGATTGACCTGATTTTCGGCAAAAATATGCTGGATGTTGATTCTATCCGCAAGTTCAAGGATAATAAAGACTTTACGGTAGCTTTGTCTGAACCTACCTCTACCCGCCAGATTGTTTTAAATACCAATAATGCGGTGCTGAAAGATATTGCCGTGCGCAAGGCATTGCAGCATGCTACCAATAAGCAGGCCATTTCCGATGGTATTTTTTATGGCGTAGAACAGCCTGCCGATACTTTATTTTCAAAATCTATTCCGTATTGTGATATTGGCTTAAAACCGTATCAGTATGATGCGGCACTGGCTGAAAAAATGCTTGATGATGCCGGGTGGAAAAAAGGTGCCGATGGTATCCGTGCAAAGGACGGACAGAAAATGGAATTGGGACTTTTGTATAACAGCGACAGCGTTACCGAAAAATCCATTTCCGAATATTTGCAGTCTGAATACAGCAAACTTGGTATTGTGCTTAATATTTTCGGCGAGGAAGTACAATCCTACCGCGATAAAATGAAGGCCGGCAATTTTGATATGGTGTTTAATATCTGCTGGGGAACTCCTTATGACCCGCAGTCCTCACTTGCAGCCATGAGAATGCCTGTTTACGGCGATTATGCGGCGCAGCAGGGTTTGAAGGACAAGGCTGAGATTGATAAGGCGATAACCGATATTATGGTATCTACCGATGAAGCAAAACGTCAGGAACTTTATACCTACGTACTGACCCGTCTGCATGATGGTGCCGTATATCTTCCGCTGACTTATGAATGCAATAAGGCTATTTACCGTTCTGACCTTAAGGGAATGCATTTTACCCAGACTCAGTACGAAGTTCCTTTCCATGATATGTATATTGAATAGTGTATCAGCCGGAGGGTCTCTTTGATAAGGGACCCTTCCGTGTTTTAACGAGGTTATTATGCAGTATTATATTATTAAAAGAGTTCTCAGCGCAGTGCCATTGCTTTTGTGCATTTCTTTTGTGTGCTTCTGTTTTATAAGTTTGATTCCATCCGACCCGGCGGAGGTTGCATTGCGTGTCCGGCAGGTTCCCATAATTACACCGGAAGCTGTGGAAGAAGTACGGCGTGAGCTTGGGCTTGACAAGCCCTTTATGGTGCGTTATTTCGATTGGGTGGTTAACTGCCTGCATGGTGATTTTGGCATTAGCTATACCAATCCTTCGCGTACGGTTGCAGGCGAACTTCTGCGGTGCATGCCTGCTACATTGATTCTGGCAGGAGCCTCTTTTGTGATGGTTCTTGCGCTCAGCATACCTATTGGTTTTTTCTGTGCTGTTTATAAGGATAGTTGGTTTGATAAGATTATGCGCGGTTTTATTTTTATGACTACCGCTATGCCTGCTTATTGGATTGGCCTGCTGTTGATGTGGTGCGTATCCATCAAACTTGACCTTTTGCCGACAAGCGGCAACAGCAGTTTTAAACATTTGATTCTGCCGGCGCTTACAGTATCGCTTACATATATATCCACATATATACGCCTTATCCGCAACAATATGCTGGAAAACATGAAGCAGGATTATGTTCTGTACGCCAATGTACGCGGCCTGCCGCAACGCCTGATTTTAACAAAGCATATTCTGCGCAACTCCATGCACACCTGCTTTGTGGCTATCGGTATGAGCATACCGCAGCTTATTGCCGGTACGATTGTTGTAGAAAATGTTTTTGCCTGGCCGGGGCTTGGAACGCTTTGCATAGAATCGATTTTTAACCGTGATTATCCGATTGTGCAGGCTTATGTGCTGCTCATTGGCGCGCTGTTTGTTGTTTTTAATCTGATTTTTGATATTTTGCAGACAGTTATTGACCCGCGTTTGCGCAGGGAGGTGTCCTGATGCTTGAAAGATTTCTGCATAACAAAATGGCGATGACAACAACGGGTGTAATTTTGTTTATTGCAGTGCTGGGAATTTTTGCCCCGCTTATTGCGCCTAATGACCCTTATGCCAATAATATCATGAATAAATTTGCGCCTGTGAGCGCACAATACCCGCTTGGCACCGACCAGCTCGGCCGTTGTATACTTTCGCGCATGCTGTACGGTATCAGGCCTACTTTGGGCCTTGCCATGCTGACGATGATTGGCACAATAGGGCTCGGCGGGTTTATGGGGCTTGTGGCAGGCTATTTTAAAGGGCCGGTTGACGAAATTATCATGCGCGTTGTAGACGTAATGCTTTCTTTCCCCAGTCAGATAATGGTGTTTGCTGTTGTTGCGCTGCTGGGTATTGACGTGCGCAATGTAATTTTAGCCAATGTGTTTATAAAATGGGCGTGGTATGCCCGCATGATACGCACAGCGGTTGTGCAGTACAGAGATTGTAATTTTGTGCAGTTTTCGCGCTGTGTCGGCACGCCGGAATGGTTTATCCTTTCACGGCATCTTCTGCCCTCCATTACTGCTGACCTTGCGGTACTGGCAACGCTTGATATCGGTTGGGCAATAATTAATATTTCTACCCTTTCCTTCCTCGGCCTGGGCGTTCAGGCGCCTATTCCGGAATGGGGAGCCATGCTTAACGAAGCCAAACATGTGCTGACAACCAACCCGTCACAAATGTTTGTACCGGGTATTGCCATTGTTGTGCTGGTTACGGCATTTAATCTGCTGGGAGATGCGCTGCGCGATGTGTTTGACCCGAAGGAGGCTGCCTGATGGTAATGCTGGACGTAAAAAATTTGAATGTTGTACTTAAGCATAAAAATATGCAGCGGGTACTTGTGGATAATGTCAGATTCACGCTTAATCAGGGAGAATGTCTGGGGATACTTGGCGAATCCGGCAGCGGCAAAAGCCTGACAGTAAAATCTGTGCTGGGTCTTTTGGATAACAGTTTTGATATAAGCGGGCAGGCTGTTTTTCAGGGCAGGGATTTATTGCAGGAAAGCACCGAATCTCTGCGCAGGCTGCGCGGCAGTAAAGTGACAATGGTGCTGCAGAACCCGATGACCTGTTTTGACCCTTTATGCAGGGTGGGCGAACAGATTGCCGAAACCTTTGTGACGCATCTTGATTTGAACGGCAAGCAGGTATATGAAAAATCGGTAAAAATGCTTGAAGCAATGCTTATTCATTCTCCGGAAGAAGTGCTGGAGAAATTTCCGCACCAGCTTTCGGGCGGTATGCTTCAGCGTATTATGATAGGCATCGCCATGGCTATGAAACCAAATTTGCTTGTAGCTGACGAACCTACAACGGCGATAGATGCCATTACGCAGTATGAAATATTAGAAGAATTTTTGCGTATTAAAAAAGAAGGCAATACTTCCATAATATTTATTACGCATGATTTAGGGGCAGTATCCCGCCTTGCGGATAAAATTATTGTTATGAATAAGGGCAGGATTGTTGACGAAGGAAGTTTTGAACACATTTTAAAAAATGCCCGCGACCCTTACACAAGACTGCTGGTAGAAAAAAAGAGCGCGGTAATGCAGCGCTACCGCAAATTTATAGATAAGCCTGCGGAGGTGGAGTAAAGTGATTGATTTACAAAAGATATGTGTTAGTTTCCGCAGCGAAAAGCAGACTAGCTTTTTTGGCAAGGAACGCAAACAGATTTTGTTTGATGTATCGCTTAAAATTCCGCAGGGAACATGCTTGGGCATATTGGGCGAATCAGGCAGCGGCAAGAGTACCCTGGGCAGGGTTATCTGCGGTATGCTGAAGCCTGACAGCGGCACATATCTGCTGGAAGGCACTGATGTTTATGCCGGTAAAAACGGCAGGCGGCTTCTTCAAAGCAAACTCAGCATCGTGTTTCAGGATTATACAACTTCGGCCAATCCGCGTTTTAGGATAAATGATATTATTTCCGAAGGAATAAACGTATATAAAAGGCGTACCGGCGCCAAAATCAGCAACAAAGAAGAAGTAAAACGGCTATTGGAGCTGGTCGGGCTTGATGAAACTTTTTCCGGAAGATTTCCGCATCAACTGTCCGGCGGGCAGCTTCAGCGTGTATGTATAGCAAGGGCCGTGGCCTGCCGCCCGGAAATAATACTTTTTGATGAGGCGATTTCTTCGCTTGATGCACATACGCAGGTGCAAGTAATGGATTTGCTGGCAGAGCTGAAAAAAGAGCTTAACTTAACCTATATTTTTATAACACATGATTTAACTTCCATTACTTATTTATGTGATGACGTTATGTTTTTAGAAAGCGGCAGGGTTACAGAGCATATCAAAGTTGAAAATATCGGCCGTACCAAAGACCCTTATGCCAGAAAGCTGCTGCATTCCATTATTGAATTTTAGAGGAGGTGCTTTTTTGAAAAAAACATTAATACTTTCTGCGGCTGTGGCACTTGGCGTAACTGCCTCTGCCGCTGCAGCCAATCCGTTCAGTGATGTGCCGGAAGGACACTGGGCCTATCAAAGTATAAATAAACTTGCTGCGCAGGGCGTTATTGACGGTTATCCGGATGGTACTTACGGCGGCGATAAGCTGTTGACCCGTTATGAAATGGCACAGATTGTTGCCAGGGCAATGGCAGGCGGCGCTGATGTTGATAAACTTGCAGCCGAATTCAGTGATGAACTGGACAGCCTTGGCGTGCGTGCAGCCAATCTGGAAAGGAAAACCGATAATGTAAAAATTGCCGGACAAATACGTATGCATTATGCCGGTTACAGAGATGGCGCAGATAAGCACTGGAATACCAACAGCAGTTCTAAAATACGCACACGTATTTTTGTAACCGGGCAGATAAACGAAGACTGGAGTTATAACGGACGTTTTGAAAATATCCAGAACCTGCGCAACAGTACCGGCGATGATACGCTTGAACTGGACCGCGCTTTTGTGGAAGGCAAATTAGGCGGAGTTAAATTGCGGTCAGGACGGACATGGGGTTATTTTGGTGAAGGCAATATTTTTGATGAAAACCTCGATGGCGTTATAGCTTCTTATGGCAAGGATGTAAAAATAGAAGCAGTTTATGGCAAAGCACCCAAACAGCTTGGCTGGGATTATAAGGATGTTTACGGCGGGGCAGTGAGCGCTTCCGTGAAGGATTTAAAACTTGGCGCAGGTTATTATAAATTCGGTGATGCGCAGGCTGCATACTCCAATGACCCGGATAATGCAATCTGGCATGCAGATGTTTCTTATAAAACCGGCGATATTACTTTGGGTGCGATGTATTTGCAGTCTGATGAAAACGACAGTGCCGGTGATGATAATGGGTATGTAATAAGCCTTAATTATAAAGGTGCAAAAGCTGCCGAGCCGGGTTCTTACGGCATCAATGCACAATATTTTGACCAGGCCGGAACCACGGCTATATCACACACCATGAACGGCGAATATCCTTACAGAACAGCTGCCACTAATGCTGTGGAAGGTTTTGATGGTTACAAACTTGCCGGTTACTATACTGTGGCTAAAAATGTTGTTGCCGGTATAGAATATTTTGCGCTTGAAGGAAATAAATCAGGGGAAGATTATGATACCCTCTGGACACAACTGATTTTTACATTCTAAAAAATAAAAGCCGTATTCCATGAAGCAGGAATACGGCATATTTTTTTATTGGATGGCGGTTGTTATCAAGCGCGGCTGCAATTTGCTTCGGCATGGCATAATACGTCGTGCCGGTATAATAAATGCGGTGTCAGCATCAAATGGCTGTAAATTTTTAAGTTAGCACTTGACAACTACATTAAAAAATAGTATAGTGTTCTCAAACAGGAACAATATATAAGGGGCTGAATGAGGGGAATGGAAATCGTAGAACGCTTGATGTACTTTAACCTTACACGCCAGGAGGCAACTTTATACCTGCTGCTGTTAAAAGCCGGACGCCTTACGGGGTACGAGGCTGCCAAGCAGACGGGTATTTCGCGCTCTAACACTTATACTGCTTTGGCAGGGCTTGTGGAAAAAGGCGCAGCCTATATTATGGAAGAAGGCAAAGTAACGCGTTATACGCCGGTAGCGCCGGAGGAGTTCTGCAATAATAAAATACGCCGCCTTACAGAGCAGCGCAACCAGCTTTTAAAAGAACTGCCTGGCGTGCAGAACGAAGCGGAAGGCTACATTACCATCAAGGGCAATGCCGAAATTATCAGCAAGCTGCAAAATACGGTGCTTAATGCGCAGGCGCGCATTTATGTATCGGCAAATGCCGCCGTTATGGAACTTTTGCGCAGCGAACTGGAAACAGCATTAAACCGCGGTTTGAAGGTAGTAGTTATTACCGGGCACGATTTTCTTTTGCCGGGCGCAATTTGCTACAACACTGTAAAACAAAACGGGCAAATCAGGCTTATTGCCGATTCGCATACGGTGCTGACGGGCGATTTGGACGACGGCGACAATTCAACCTGTTTATATTCCTGCAAGCGCAACCTTGTTGATTTGTTTAAAGATGCGCTGAAAAATGAGATTAAACTGATTGAATTGCAGAAAGGTGAGAATTGATGGCTGAAAAAATTCCGTTTGTAACTAAAGAACAACTTGAAGATATTGCATCACAATATGCTACGCCGTTTTATCTGTATGATGAAAAGGGCATCCGCGAGACGGCACGCCGCGTAAACAAGGCTTTTGGCTGGAACAAGGGCTTTAAGGAATATTTTGCGGTTAAGGCTACGCCGACGCCGGGCATTTTAAAAATTCTGCACGAAGAAGGCTGCGGCGCGGATTGTTCTTCTTACACCGAACTTTTAATGGCGGATGCCGTTGGTTTCAAAGGCGAAGAAATTATGCAAAAAAGGTGATATCATGTTTTCTTCTAATGATACACCAGAAGCAGAATTCCGTTATGCAAATGAAATCGGTGGCATTATCAATCTGGATGATATTACCCATATTGATTTTCTGGAAAGGGTAGCGGATATTCCGGATACCGTTTGCTGCCGTTTTAACCCCGGCGGGCATTTTGCCATTGCCAACAACATTATGGATAACCCCGGCGATGCTAAATACGGCATGACCCGTGAGCAGCTTACCGAGGCTTACAAACGCCTGATGGAAAAAGGCGTTAAACATTTTGGGCTGCATGCCTTTTTGGCAAGCAACACCGTAACCAACGATTACTATCCGGAACTGGCGCGCATTTTATTTAAAGTGGCGGTGGAATTAAAAGAAGAAACCGGCGCTTCCATTGAATTTATCAATCTTTCCGGTGGCGTGGGCATTCCTTACCGTCCGGAACAGCCGGAAAACGATATTATGGCGATTGGCGAAGGCGTGCGCCATGCTTTTGAAGAAGTGCTGGTGCCTGCCGGTATGGGCAACGTAAGGCTTTACACGGAAATGGGACGCTACATGCTTGCTCCTTACGGTGCGCTTATCAGCCGCGTTATTCATCAAAAGCATATTTACAAGGAATACATTGGGCTTGATGCCTGCGCTGCCAATCTGATGCGCCCTGCTATTTACGGCGCTTATCATCACATTACTGTTATGGGCAAGGAAAACGCGCCCTGCGACCATAAATACGACGTTACCGGCGGTTTGTGCGAAAACAACGATAAATTTGCCGTTGACCGTATGCTGCCGGAAATCAATATCGGCGATTTAGTGTTTATTCACGATGCCGGCGCACATGGTTTTGCCATGGGCTACAACTACAACGGCAAGCTGCGCAGCGCGGAACTGCTTTTAAAAGAAGACGGCAAGGTAGAGATGATTCGCCGTGCGGAAACACCTGCCGATTATTTTGCCACCTTTGATTTTACAGGTTTATTTAATAGGGATTAATGTTAAAAACTCCGGTGTTTATTTTAACGCCGGAGTTTTTGTTTGCCGAAAATTTTGCTGTATGGTATGATTTTGTATAGTAGAATTCGGGGTGATAGACAATGATTGATTATGAATTACAAAAAATATTGGATAAAATTGTTTTGCCACCTGTATATAAAGATTCAGGAAAAGAATATTATCTTGACCCTATTAGGCAAAAATTAATTTTAAAAACACCTGAAGAAACTATACGTCAAAAGATAATACAACATCTTTTAGTTGATAAGAAAGTGCCTAAAGATATGATACAGGTTGAAATGTTGCTGTCCAAATATCAAATAAAAAGTAAAAGAAGGGCAGATATTATAGTAGAACGGTTGATTGAATCTAAAAAGGAAATTTCTACATTAGCTGTTATAGAATGTAAGGCGCCTGATGTAATGATTGGAGACAATGCGTTATACCAGATATCGGATTATGCTGCGAAATTAAATGCAGAATATGTATGGGTTACAAATGGAACTGTTTCTGTTGTTGCAAGGTACGATTTTGAGAAAGACAGATATATTGATTTAAAAGAATTGCCTGATTATAATGCAATGCTTAATGGAATAGGGGATATTTTGAAATCTCCTGAACCTAAAAAACGTTTTGCATTTAAAGATCTGATTAAAAATCAGGATTATTATTGTGAAGACTATACGTTTTCTGTTGATACAGCAAGAGGGTTACGTCCATTTTTAACTAATCTTTTTGAATGTTTGTTAGATAAATCGCATAAAATGCCGGAAGGTCAGTATAAGCATTTTAAATTACTCAAAGATTACGGCATTCGTTATCTTTCGTGTGGAACTGCTTCCGGTGGAAGTTATGATGGGGATTACCGTTCATTTTTAATTGAGTATAAAAACAATACGATGTTTGTTAATTTAAGCTTTTTTAATTACGGTACTCATACTATTCTGACGGTTTCGTCTGATAGAGGCGGAACAATACCACATAACGCTTTGCAATATAATGTAAATTATATTATCCCGGTTGGAATAGAATTCAGATTTCCGCATAATGGGCGTATTGCTATTGGCAAAAAAGGTTGTGGTAAAGCACAGGAATTAAAAGAACTTATAGCAAAGGAAGCGCCTGAATTATTGGTTGACGGTAAAATTTATATTGGAACGCTGTATAACGATAAATTATTATATTTAGACCAACCAGAAATGATAAATTTTGTTGAAAGAATTTTGACTTATGCTTTAGTACGTGATGAATTTAGAGAGATAAAGTTAAAGGAGCAATAATATGGCACTTTTGGAATATGCTTCGCTGATGACTGATGAAATAAGGCGCGTGCCGCTTGAAGAACTTAAAACACGCCTTGCCAATTTCCGCGCGGCGATGGACAGAGAAAACCCCGGCTGGCAAATGGCTGTGGTAAACGATAAAGTTAATATGTATTATTTTACCGGCACGATGCAGGAAGGCGCGCTTGTAATCCGTCCGCAGGACGAAATTTTATGGGTACGCAGAAGCTACGACCGTGCGCGCAACGAATCGCTGCTGCCGGATATCCGGCCTATGCAGAGTTTCCGCACTTTGGCGGAGTTTTACGGCGCTGTGCCGGAGAAAATGTATCTGGAATGCAAAAAGGCAACCGTTGAATGGCTGAATATGCTGCGCAAATATTTGCCGTTTAAAGATTATGCCGATATTGATGCGCTGCTTTGCAGCCTGCGCCTTACCAAAAGCGCTTATGAACTTGATTTAATGCGCCGCAGCGGTGCTATTCACCAAACGGTGCTGGAACAGCTTGCGCCTAAAATGATTACGGAAGGCGTAACGGAAGCCGAACTGGCGGTGGAACTTTATTCCGCCATGCTGCGCCGCGGTTCGCACGGTATTGCGCGCATGAACCTGCCTTTGGGCGAAGATGTTATCGGCGTGGCATCTTTTGGCAAAAGCGGCCTGGTGCGCACTGCGTTTGACGGCCCCGGCGGTACGGGCGGCACCTGCATTGCGGTGCAGAGCATTGGCTCGCCGTTCCGCAAATTAAAGGCGGGCAGGCTGGTATACCTTGATATTCCCTGCGGCGTGGAAGGCTACCATACCGATAAAACGATAGTATATTATTTTGGCGACATTAATAAAGACCCCAACCGTGATTTGATTCTGGCGGCGCATGAACACTGCCTGATGCTGGAGCGTTTTGCTGCCTCTATGTTAAAACCGGGTGTAGTGGTTGAAGATATTTACAATGAAACGATGAAACATTTTGACGAGCGTTTTGCCGGAGGCTTTATGAACGGCGGCAAGTTTTTGGGACACAGCATCGGCCTGACCATGGACGAAAGCCCGGCGGTTGCCAACCGCTTTAAGCAGGTGCTGACGGAAAATATGACTTTTGCGCTGGAGCCTAAAATTGCCCTGCCGGGCATCGGCATGGTAGGCAGCGAAAACACGTATCTTGTAACTCCGCAGGGAGGCAAGGCGCTTACTGGTTCTCCGCATAAGCTGCACTGCATTTTTTAAAATTTAAAATAAAAAACAACGGCAGCAGCCTTAATATAAGGTTACTGCCGTTTTGTTATGTATCATTTGAAGCAGAAGAAAAGCCCAAAACGGGTTACAATAAAAATATAAATGCTATGCCAGCGTTTCCGAAGAACACAATCCGGCCAGTGCAGGCAAATCGGTGACGGTTATTTTTCCGCGCCCGGTGGCGATAATATTGCGGCTGCGCAGATGCGTCAGCCCACGCGTAATATGCACGCGGCTTAAACCCAAAAGCTCCGCCAGAGCATCCTGCGTAATATCAAGCGAGGCAGAAGGTGCAGACTGATTGTTTACAGCAAGCAGGTACAGTAAATTACAAATTTTAACGAGCGCGGAATTATATTCCTGATGGATGGTTTCAAACAGCAGGCGGTTGATATACATGGCATGCCAGTTGGCAACCTGCTGCGCCAGTTCTGTATTGGCAGCAAACATCTGCCCGAATTGTTCCTTGGTAAATTCAAGTACCTGCATATCGCTTAAGGCTTCGGTTACAAGCGAAAGTTCAATTTTAAAATCGCAGGTATGGTAACCGGGAAAAACTGTGCCTGCGCCGTGAAAGCTGATGATTTTACGGCGGCCGTTTTCATGGTCGGCATAGTTCATTGCTGCGCCGCTTATAATATAATGGAACAACCGGTGCGGCTGACCGGGCTGCCACAGGTATTCGCCTTTGCGGAACTGCTTTTTTAAATGGGGCTGCGTAAGAAAATAATTGTAAAAGCGGGAAAATTCTCCGCAGAAAAAATAACGCGGTATCAGCATTTTGATGCCTCCGGTAAATATTGTTACTTAAATTGTAGCACGGCGGCAAAGTATGGTAAACATAAAACGGGAGGGATTTTTTATGCAGTACAAATGCAGAGTAACAGTTATTGACAAAAAATGTTTTGATGATTACCAAAAGCAATATTTGGCAGATCCCAAAAGCGGCGCCTGCCCGTTTTATCATGTAGGCGATGAGTTTATTTTTGAGCGTTACGGCGGTGAAGATACTTTCTGGCGTGCGGGCAGCGGTTCCCAATGTGCCGAAGCGTGGGACTGCATCAGCCGCTATGTTTATACTGCGTTGCAGGGCGGCAGCATTATGCGCGGCTGGACTAATGATGAGCATATGATGATTGCTTGCTGCAATGACGGCACGAGGCCGGTAATTTTTAAAATTGAGCGCCTTGATTATCTGGTGGTTAAAATTGAAGGCATGGTTTGCGAAAACTGTGCTGCCAAAGTAGAAAGTGCGCTGGCGCAGATTGCCGGAGTTACAGGCGTAAAAGTACGCCTTGATAAAAAATGGGCAGAGGTTTACTGCGATAAAAACGCTGCCCCGGATGAAAATGCATTAAAGCAGGCAGCAGAATCTTGCGGCTATAAAGTTATAGGCATTGATTAAAAATAAAAAACAGCATAAAAACAACGGCAGCGGTTTTAAACTGCTGCCGTTTTGCTATTTTCTCATTAATTGTTCAAGCTCTGATGTTTCTGAGGCATAGCCTAACACATATAAGGTATCGCCGCTGTGCAGGCGGGTATTGCCTTCGGGGATCAGTTCTTCGTCGCCGCGTTTAACATCTACCAGAAGTGTATGGCGCGGCCAGTTAATTTCGCGCACCAGGCGTCCGTCGGCAGGGCTGCCGGTATCAACGGTAAGTTCAATAATGCTGCGCTCCTGTTCGGCATGGTTGGCTTCCAGTGCCTTGGTGTTCTGCAAAAGGCGCAGCAAAAGTTCTCCGTAAAGCGGTTTGGCCTGCCACAGTTCTGTTGTGGCAAACGCTGTCAGTGATGCCAGTGCCAACGGCAGCAGGTGCAGGAACGAGCCTGTCATTTCCATTACCAGCACGGTGGCGGTAATGGGCGTGCGTACAGATGCCGTAAAAAATGCCGCCATGCAAATGATGATAATGTTTGCTTTATAAGCTGCTGCCAAAAAACTGGCCTGCGTAAACAGGGCGGCGATAACGCTGCCGATGAGCCCGCCGGTAACAAGCGTTGGTATAAATGCGCCGCCGGGCAAACCGCTGCCGAAGGCCAGCAGCGTCAGCACTACTTTGGCGGCGGAAAAAAGCAATAGTACAGTCAGCGGGTAATTGTTGGCGGCAATATCGGTAAGTAAATCGTCGCCGCCGCCCAATGCTTCCGGCAGGTAAAAGCCGACAGCGCTTGTAACGGCAAGCAAGAGAAAATTACTTAAACAGGCGTTATTTAAAAAGCCTGCTTTATAGAGCCTGCCGCTGTTTAAAAGCCCGGCGTTGAACCATAGCCCCAAAATGCCGCAGATAATGCCTGCGGCAATGATTGCCCAGTAATCGTCAAACTGCATCAGTGGCAGTCCGGTAAAATCAAAAACTGTTTCGCGCCCCAGCATAATGCGGCTGACCAGTGTGGCCGCAAGAGAGGCGGAAAGAGCGGGAAAAAGTAATAAGCCGCTGAAATTATGGTTGAGTTCTTCCAGAACAAAAATAACTCCGGCAAGCGGAGCGTTAAAAACAGCTGCCAGTCCTGCCGCCGCGCCGCCGCTTAAAAGATAGCGTTCTTCTACGCGCGGGCGCGCTAAAAGGCGGCTGATGCCCTGCCCGGTTACAGCGCCCATTTGTATGGAAGGGCCTGCCCTGCCCAAAGAAAGGCCGCTGCCTATGGCGATGGCGCAAGCCGTAAATTTAACAAGTAAAATGCGCAGCCAGTGCAGTTTAAAAACACCGGCAATAGCGCCCTTAACCTGCGGGATGCCGCTGCCGGCCGCCTGCGGCTCTGCTTTTTTCAGCCACGCTAAAACTGCGGCAACGGCTAAAAGCGCCAGGCACCACAAAATAACGGCGGCAGGCGTTGCGTCGTCTGCAAATATGCTGTTTTGCAGCATTTGGCGTAAACTGCCTGCGTAAATCAGCGCCAGGCGGAAGATGCTTATAATAAATCCTGCCGCAATGCCGGTAGCAATGCCTTCCATGCACAGGCGCAGACGGAAATAACGGGCATTGTTTAACAGTTTGTAAGTTGTTAAAACCCTCAGCCTTGCGTCCATGCTTCCTCCGTATAATCTCCACGTGCGGTTATTATTTTATAACCGATGCTGCCGACTTCTTCTTTAAGCAGCTGCAGTGCTTCGGCAGCCTCGGCGCCGGTATGCAGTTTGTTATCGTACAGTAAATATTTGCTGCGAACATTGGCCGGCGAAAGGTTGGGCATTATTACGTTGGCTCCTGCCTTAATGCCAAGTACGCGCCCGCCGGGGCAGAGCGTGCCAAGTGCCGTTGTTGCCGGCAGCAAAACGTGCGGAAACAGCAGGCGCAGAACGGCGAGCATCACCAAAGTCAGTTCCACGCTGCCTGCGGGTTCATTTTTAAATGGCGTATCGTGATGCGGAATAAACGGGCCGATGCCAATCATCTGCGGGCGCAGCTTTTGCAGAAACATAAGGTCATCTGCGATGTTTTCTGCGGTTTGGTGCGGTGAGGCGACCATAAAGCCTGCGCCTGCCTGATAGCCAAGTTCTTTTAAAATATACAGGCAGTTTTGCCTGTTGGCGGCAGAAAGTTCCGCCGGGTGAAGTTGGGCATAATGGTTAAAATCTGCCGTTTCGTGGCGCAAAAGATAACGGTCTGCACCGGCATCCTTCCATAATTTGTAAGTTTCGCGGCTGCGTTCGCCGATGGAAAGCGTTACGGCGCAGTCCGGATGGTTTGTTTTAATGGCGCGCACTATGGCAGCGATATCGTTATCGCTGTAAGTATAATCTTCGCCGCCCTGCAAAACAAAAGTGCGGAAGCCAAGCGCGTAACCTGCGCGGCAGCATTCTAAAATATCTTCCTGCGTTAAGCGGTAACGTGCGGCGTTAGTGTTGCTGCGCCGGATGCCGCAGTAGTAACAATCGTTTTTGCAGTAGTTTGTAAATTCAATCAGCCCGCGCACAAAAATATTTTTGCCAAAGCTGCGCTGCGCCGTTTGCCGGGCCAGCGTAAAAAGAAGATCTTTGTGCTGGCTGCCTTCATTAACAAGCTTCAAGGCTTCTTCGCGCGTAAGCGTATGGGTATGGTTAAGTTTTTCTATCAGTAAGGCTGTATTCATAATAATCTCCTTTAAACATCTTTATTATATCATTCTGCCCTGCGCTGTTCCATAAATATAGCAGGATTTTCATGCTTTATGGCGAAGTTTATAATATTAATTTAATGTTGATTTTCCGCTGAACGTAATGGAGGCAAAGAAAATAAAATGTTTGATAAGGTTTTGCTGGCTACTGATTTAAGCGAAGAAGCCGATGGGCTGCTGAATTGTTTTTACAGTTTATGCCCTGATGTTGATACCGCTATTGCGGTTGCACATGTGTTTAAGGATAAGGATGATGCCCGCCCGGACAGCAGCGCCTTTAAGAAGGTGCAGAGCCGTATGCGTGCGCTTGTAACTGAACTGCGCCGTGCCGGTTATGAAGATGCGCGGGAAATTTACCGCAGCGGCGAAGTTTTTGAGGAGCTGACAGATATTGCCGAAAAAGAGGACGCCGGTCTTGTGATGGTAGCTTCTCACGGCAAGGGCTTTTTTAAGAGCGCGCTTTTGGGCAGCACTACTTTTGATTTGGCGCGTGCTACCGACAGGCCGCTGTTTGTATCTAAACCGGTGGAAAACGATGCCGAAGAAATGCTGCAAAAAAATTTGCTGCACCGTATTCTGGTGCCGACCGATTTTTCGCTGAAATCTTTATCGGCGTTGGATGTTATCCGCATGCTGCGCGAACATATTAATGAAGTTGTATTTGTACATGTTGTTGAACGCAGCCGCAGCCAGTCTGATTTAGATGATAAAATGCTCACGGCAGGCCGCCGCTTGCAGGAACTGGTTGATGAAATGAAAATTTTCGGCATTGAAGCTACCTACCATGTTCGTAAGGGCGCAGCTTCCAAAGAAATTTTGCGCATTGCCGAAAAAGAAGACGTTTCGCTGATTGTTATGGCTAAAACAGGCGCTGGTCTGGTTAAGGGCTTGGTAATGGGCAGCACGGCGCAGAATGTAACTTTAAACGCTGAGCGCTCGCTGCTTTTGCTGCCGCCGGAAAATGCAGCGGAAGAATAAAGAAAATTTAACGCAAAATACTTGACAATTTAGAAAAATACAGATATACTGTTACTTGCGGCTGATGCCATAGCCGCAAGTTTTCTTTTGCGGCGACAATTTAATAAAAACCTACATTTTCAACACGGAGAGATGACCGAGTGGTTGAAGGTGCACGCCTGGAAAGCGTGTGTACGGGAAACCGTACCGAGGGTTCGAATCCCTCTCTCTCCGCCACTTAAAAACTTGCCGCGTAAGCGGTTTTTTTATTACTTCTTTGCAGGGCTGCAGATGGCGGGTCCTGCGCAATGAAAGCCCGTGAACCGTGTCAGGACCGGGAGGGAGCAGCACTAAGCGGATACTTTTATGTGCCGCAGGGGTGCCTGCCCCTGCAGCCCGCCGGGAAAATAAAGAAAAAAGAGCTGCCGCCCCAAGGGGCGGCGGCTCTTTTTTTGTCATCGGTCGACGATTGCTTCCCTGCACACAAGAAGGCCCCAGATGCG
>ENA-OROS01000559-OROS01000559.1-human-gut-metagenome-genome-assembly--contig:-NODE-559-length-23355-cov-9.750386_pt1 | contig 23355 bp, 13 predicted proteins | sample MGYA00242134_ERZ509059 | MGnify/ENA primary metagenome ERZ509059 (study PRJEB26280, sample SAMEA2338753) | human gut metagenome | biome: human gut; feature: human-associated habitat; material: faeces... | reverse complement strand
CTCATAGGTGTGGTGCAGGATTTCCTCCGGGGGCTGGCTTTTCAGCCAGTCCCGGAATTTATCCTGTTCATCAGACATTTTCTCAAAAAGAGCCGTATTCCAATCTGTTGCATTCATAATCATCGTACCTCCTCGTGTTGTTTTGGTTTCTTTTCAAGGCTGCGTGGTGGCACAGGGCGTTTCAGGCTGTCCAGCACCGAGGGCCGCGCACTCTTGGCAACCACAGTTTCCGGCTGGGCATGACCCTTGCCGTCAATGTTCAGCAAGGTGTCCAGTTCCACCAGACGGGCGGACTTGACCCGCAGATCGTCCTCAAAGGGGAACGGCTTTCCTACTTCCTCCTTGGCTGCGGCCTGCTGCTGGTAAAGGTTCTCCAGCTGATTTTTGACCGCCTCCAGACGCTGGGGCATCTGCGCCAGTGCGTTGTCGATACGGGTAAGATTTCCGCGCGGGTCTGTACCAAGAGTTGCCCTGTGGGTCATCTGTCCTTTCAGCAGGAGCGTATATTCCTGTTTCCAAGCGGAAAATTCCACGGACATGGCATAGCCCCGGTAGCTACCGATCTGCACCGGATCGGAGGTTTTGACCTCCTTGCAGGCATCCAAAAGGGCAGCACCGGCGTTCTCCTTATCGGTCAGCAGGTCTCCACGGATCTCCATACCGGCAAAGCCATCTGCCGGGTGTGGGTGCGTGGCCAGTGTTTCCAAATCGGCTTCAAATCCCTGGATATACCCCTTGTTGGTTTCGATTTCCTGGGGGAAGTATTTGAGCAGCTGGTCCTCCAGACGGTACTGCTTGCTCTGATGGTCGGCTTTCATCAGCTTCAGCTTGGCAACCTCCACATCCAAATCCATGCGTTCCTTGATACGGGGGTCTCCGGCACACAGGGCCTTGATCTCGGCAAAGGAAAGCGCCGTTTCATCCACATCGTCGCAGCTTCTCACAGGCGATTTCGAGGTCATAATCTGGCTGATGAATTTCTGTTTGTTTTCCACCGTCTGCCAGAGGTAGGCATCAAAAGTTCCCTCCGTGACATAGCGGTACACATGGACAAGAGGGTTCTGGTTGCCCTGTCGCTCAATACGGCCCTTGCGCTGGGCAAGGTCTCCGGGCCGCCACGGGCAGTCCAAATCATGCAGCGCCACAAGGCGGTCCTGCACATTGGTGCCTGCGCCCATCTTGGCGGTGCTGCCCAAAAGGACACGCACCTGACCGGTGCGGACCTTGGCGAACAGCTCCTTTTTCCGCACCTCGGTGTTGGCCTCATGGATAAAGGCGATCTGCTCGGCAGGCATCCCCTGGGCGATGAGCTTCTGGCGGATGTCCTCATAGATGGTAAAGGCAGGCTCCGGTTCATCCAGTGGGATTGCTTCTTCCAACCCGTGAAGCAGCGGATTGTCCAGCTGTTTGGCTGCCTTTTTGGAGGGAGCTGCCTGGGGCGTGGAAATGTCGCAGAACACCAACTGGGTCAGCTTGTCTGCATCCCCGTCCCGCCAGATCTGCATGATGTTGTCCACGCATTGATTGACCTTTGTGCCAGGTTCATCCGGCAGCATCTGGTTGACGATCCTCTGGTCCAGTCCCAGCTTGCGGCCATCCGAGGTGATTTTGAGCATATTGTCCTGGGACGGGTCAACGGTTCCGCTGTGTACCAGCGATGCGCGCTCCGAAAGGGTCTTGACCATTTCCTGCTGATGTTCGGTAGGCTGCGCCACGATGTTGTGGTATTCCACCTCCGGGGTGGGCAGATTCAGTTGGTCGGCAGTCTTAATGTCGGCCACCTCTTTGAACAGGTTCATCAGCTCCGGCAGGTTGAAAAACTTGGAGAATCGAGTGCGCGCCCGATAGCCGGTCCCTTCCGGTGCCAGCTCTAATGCTGTGACGGTCTCTCCAAATCGGGAAGCCCAGCAGTCGAAGTGGGTCATGTTCAGTTCTTGCAGGCGGTCATACTGGAGATACCGCTGCATGGTGTAAAGCTCGGTCATGGAGTTGCTGACCGGTGTGCCGGTGGCAAAAATCACGCCACGGTTTCCGGTGATCTCATCCATATAGCGGCACTTGGCAAACATATCGGAGGATTTCTGCGCGTCCGATGTTGATAAGCCTGCCACATTCCTCATTTTTGTGTATAGAAACAATAGTGATAGGTAATCCTTTGGACGTAGTATGTGGCCGCAGGCCACATACTCGTTTCCTCTGGATTTTCCCCCACTCCACGCCGGGCGTGCACCTTTCAGCGCACCCGGCCTACCATCAAACTGATTTACTTTCTTCCTTCAGATTTCAATACCACTGCACCCTCACAGGTGCAGCGTACTCACAAATTTCACGGTTTGAGTTTTTCTCGGTATTTCATAATTTTGCGTACCACCTTTGCGTCCAGCTCAGGCGGTATTGGGCTGTTATGAACCATGCGGTGGCATGATTCGCACAGCCATGCCAAATTGGGAACTTTATTGATTCTTTCGATTGGAAGCTGGTTGTCGATGTGGTGACAGTGTTTTGGAACCGTTATGGAAAATGGTTTTCCGCAGCATTTGCACTTTCCCTTATCCCGGTTATAGGCGTATTCCCGGTTCATGAAGTATTCAAAGTTTGTTTTCCAGCCCTTTCCGTCTGCATAGCAGGCGAGAGCAATATCTTCCGGGGTATTGATGGATGGCCGGTCGCAGGGCAGTGTTTTGTGCTTGTTTCGATAATTGACGTACCGCCTGCGGCCTTCCGCCGTGTAAGGGGTCATCTTCTGGTCAAACGGCTTGCTCTCATGCCGGCTGTGCGTAATAAACGCATAGGTGATTCCAAACCATTTTCCCTCGATGGGAATTGCAAAGGTTTTGCTGTCATATCCTTCGTGCCTGTGCGGAAGATTGCAGAGTGTTTTCAGCTGAACCTGCATCTGGTTATACTGTTTCGGGAACAGCTTTTTCCAAACGGCCAGCGCCGCATTGTTTACCCTACGGTCGATTGCATGATAGGCGTGTGAGCAGATGGATGGCTGGTAATATTGCGCCAGCCCCAGAATGATGGAATTCACATACTGTATCTGGGCGGCCTGTGTGTTGGGCTTTGAATATAGCTCAATACGGTGTACCTGTTCCAGCAGACTGGCAATCTTTTTAGACAGCCGTTCCATATCCGGCAATGGTTTTCCCACCAGATGTTCCGTCCACGTTGCAGGGTCAGGCGTTTTGCGCTTTCGCTCCGCCTTGACGATGTAACCGAGAAAATGTATCCCTCCCTTCCGTAAATCGGTCACATAGGTCTTTTCCTGCGACAGTTCCAATTTCAGTTTTTGCCTAAAGTATTTTGTCAGCTCACGCTTCATACGGAACGCTTCCTTTTCCGTAGAAGTCAGCACCACCCAGTCATCGGCATAACGGAAGTTATACTTTGGAGTGGTTCCTGCCCATTTCAGCCTTCGGGTATCATTGCATTTGTGTTTGCATTTACGATGCGGCTCCATGTAGGTTCGCCCCACATACCAGTCAAAGTCGTTCAGGTAAATGTTCGACAGCAGAGGGGAGAGGATTCCTCCCTGCGGTGTGCCGGTTTCCGTTTTGTGGTACAAATCCCGTTCGATATACCCGGCTTTCAGCATTTGGCTGATGATTTTCAGCACCCGTTTGTCATGGATGCCCATTCGCCATACTTTTTGAAGCAGTATCCGGTGGCTGATGTTGTCAAAACACCCTTGAATGTCACCTTCCACTGCCCATACAGCCTGGTAGGGGGATTTACACCCGGCATTGATTACATTGATAATGTCCCGGATTGCGTGCTTTTGTGCCCGGTAGGGGCGGAAGCCGTAGCTGTGCGGATAAAATCTCGCTTCGCATATTGGCTCTATGATTAGCCGCACACATTCCTGTATGATTCTGTCCAGTACCGTAGGGATTCCCAGCGGCCGCATTTTGCCGTTGCTTTTTGGAATATATTCACGGCGGGCTGGTTTGGGCTGGTATTTGCGAAAACACGATTGAATCAATAAAATCAGTTCATCTTTTGGCATTTGCAGATATTTGTCCATTTTCATCTTGTCCACTCCGGCGGTTTTACTGCCCTTATTGGACTTGATGTTATGGATGGCGGTCACAATGGTGACTTCGTGCGCCATTGCTTCCACCAGTCCGGTGAACGAAACGCCTTGCCCGGATTTCTCATAGAGCATATCCTGAATGGCTTTCAGTTCCGTTTCCGTTGAAAATCTGACGTTCAAATGCACAAGGCTTTCACCTCGCAGTTCGTCACCCATCTTTCAGGGAGTTATTGGATTTTCGTTTTGTGAAATTTGTGAATCAGTTTGACTCGTACCCTTCGCCGTGGGACATTTCAGCCCCGTGTAGCTGGCGTTACCCAGCCGCAGACTACTATGGTACGGCTGATTTCCTGTATTCTTCATTGTGCTGTAACACTCCAAATACAGGCTCTCAAACGTTCCTGAATCTCTATCCTTGCGGTCATTGCTGACCATTGAAACCCTTAGGCCGCTACCTTACACCGGGAAAATCTAACCATGCTTTGAACCACAGTTTCTGCATGATTCCGTGTAGACATTTCATTCCACAGGGCATGTGCGGAAAAACCAACCGCACACTCTTTTTCCAATTTTCACCCTTTCGGATGCCGCTTACTCTTACGATGCTGCATAGCTTTCACTAACGGATAGCCATAGGTTTCGGAAGCCCGCACCATTATTTTCCATGCCCTCTTGCAGGGGTTTAGGTTTTCAGGTTACGACTTCACCACGCTTTGTACCCTGCATATTTACAGATGTGCAGCGCACAGTGGAGTATTAGCTCTCGTACTGCCTGCGGTTTGACAGACCGCTATGGGATTGCTCCTTTCCGGCATTGGTTCTGTACGGCAGGGGAATTTCACCCCTGATTTCGAGATTCAAATTCTCTGTGATATTTTCTTATTGCTAAGTGCAATCACATGGCGCTGTTCGTCCTTGCTGTCAACAAGGGCTTATGCGCAACGTTTCGCACGGTTTTTATAGTTGTGGGCCTCGTCCACAAACAAACGGTCCACACCCAGCTGCTCGAAGGTTACCACATCGTCTTTTCGCCCTTCGGCTTGCAGCTTTTCCAGTCTGGCTTCCAGAGACTTTCTGGTACGCTCCAGCTGCTTGACGGTAAAACGCTCGCCGCCGCTGGCCTGTACCTCTGCAATCCCCTCGGTGATCTCGTCGATCTGCTCATAGAGAAGCCGTTCCTGACGCTCCCGGCTGATGGGGATACGCTCAAACTGGCTGTGTCCCATGATGATGGCATCATAATCACCCGTCGCAATACGAGCGCAGAACTTCTTTCGGTTATGGGTCTCAAAGTCCTTTTTGGTGGTGACTAAGATATTGGCGGAAGGATAGAGGCGCAGAAACTCCGACGCCCACTGCTCGGTCAGGTGGTTGGGAACCACAAAAAGAGATTTCTGGCACAGTCCCAGGCGTTTGGCTTCCATCGCAGCGGCCACCATCTCAAAGGTTTTACCTGCGCCTACTTCATGTGCCAACAGGGTATTTCCTCCATACAGCACATGGGCGATGGCGCTTTTCTGGTGTTCCCGCAGGGTAATGGCCGGGTTCATGCCGCCAAAAGTGATATGGCTGCCATCATACTCGCGGGGACGGGTAGAGTTCATTTCTTCGTTGTACTGGCGCACCAAAGTCTGGCGGCGTTCCGGGTCTCTCCAGATCCAGTCCCTAAAGGCTTCCCGGATCGCCTGCTGTTTTTGAGCTGCCAGGGTGGTCTCCTTGGCGTTCAGCACGCGGCGCTCTTTTCCGTCTGCGTCCTCTATGGTGTCATAGATGCGGACATCCCGCAGGTTCAGGCTGTCCTCTAAAATCTTGTAGGCATTGGCACGACTGGTCCCATAGGTGGTATAAGCTGCCACATCGTTGTAGGATACAGGAGATTTCCCCTTGATCTGCCATTCAGCGGTAAAGGACGAATAGTTGACCTCGATACTGCGCTGGAGATAAAACGGGGTGTTGAAGGTCTCGTACATAAACTGCTGGATGTACTCTTTGTCGATCCAGGTAGCGCCCAGACGCACCTCGATCTCCGACGCATCCAGGTCTTTGGGCTGGGCGGCGGTAAGAGCTTCCACATTGACTGCATAAACCGGGGCCTGCTGTGCGGCCCGTTGCGCCTGACGCAGTTTGCGGCGTACATTGCCGGAGAGGTATTCATCAGCAGTCACATAATGGGGTGTGCCGTCTTTCTCCAGCTGTCCCGGTACACGGAAGATTACGCCTTGCAGCTCTCCGGCCAGTTCTTCTTTTGTTTTTCCGGTAAGCTGGCTCATATAGTCCATATCCACGCAGGCTTTTTCCGAGATGGACACCGCCAGTGCTTCACTTGCCGTATCCACCACAGCCACCGCCTGATGGGGCTTGATGGTCCGCTTGGTGAACATATCTGCCTTGCGTTCCAGCTTTCCGTCCTCGTCGATGACTTCCAGCGCACAGAGCAGGTAATAGGAAGAATCGTCTGCATAGGCCAGACGGTTTGCACGGTCATTGATGAGACCGTATTTGGCAGAAAAGCTGTCATAGAGGCTGTTCAGTTCCGCCTGCTTCTCCCGAATGGTGCTGTCCGGAACCGCTGCATCCATCTGAAGGTCGATCAGTTCCTGCACACAATCACGCAGTCCCACAAGACCTTTTACACGGGCTTCGGCGGTGGCGTTGAGGTCAGGGCGCACCATACGGCTGTTTTCCCGGTAGTACACCTGCCCGTCTACAATGGCATAGGAATAGTTCTTCACATTGGGGTCGGCAGGAATGGAGGTGTCAATAGCTTCGCCTTCGCCCAACTCCGGCAGCTCTGCCTCCTGATAAGTGCCATGAATATACTTCACCGCATCATGCAGCTGGTCGGAAAGCTCCAGTCCCTCGATAGGGTTCACGGTGTAGTCCATACCATGAGCAGTGCTTACCGGCTCCTGTCTGCCCAGCACCATTTCCGGGTGGTCGATAAAATACCGGTTGATGGCAAATCCGCCCTCCGTCTGTCCGGTTTGAGTCCATTCCGGCACGATGTCCAGCGGGCGGTCCCGCTTTTGGAGGAAGATGATGTCCGATACCACCTCGGCACCGGCATTCTTTTTGAACGCGTCATTCGGCAGACGGATAGCTCCCAGCAGCTCAGCACGCTGGGCAAGATAGCGGCGCACGGTGGAATCCTTGGCGTCCATGGTATATCGAGAGGTCACAAAAGCTACCACGCCGCCGGGACGCACCTGGTCGAGTGCTTTGGCAAAAAAGTAGTTGTGGATGCTGAAATTCAGCTTGTTGTAGGCTTTGTCGTTGACCTGATACTGACCGAACGGCACATTGCCGATGGCAAGGTCAAAGAAGTCACGCCTGTCTGTGGTCTCAAAGCCGCCTACTGTGATGTCCGCCTTGGGATAGAGCTGCTTTGCGATGCGCCCGGAAACCGGGTCCAGCTCCACGCCGTACAGACGGCTGTTTCGCATTTTCTCCGGCAGCATACCAAAGAAATTGCCCACACCCATAGACGGCTCCAGAATATTTCCGGTCTCAAATCCCATACGGTCCACCGCTTCATAGATGGCCTGAATGACCGTAGGGCTGGTGTAATGGGCGTTGAGGGTAGAGCTTCTGGCGGCAGTATATTCTTCTGGGGTCAGCAGCCCTTTCAGCTGGGTATATTCCGCAGCCCATGCGGGCTTCTCTGGGTCAAAGGCGTCGGCCAGACCGCCCCAGCCCACATATCGAGAAAGAACCTCCTGCTGTTCGGGGCTTGCCTGCTGTCCGGCAGCTTCCAGCTCTTTCAGCAAACGAATCGCATTGACATTTGCCTGGAACTTGGCTTTCGGACCGCCTTCGCCCAAATGCTCATCGGTAATGCGGAAGTTTTTTGCATTGCGGCGCAGGTTAGCCTTATATTCCTCATAAGATGCTTCCTCGGCAGCTTTGGCATTGGGGAAGGTCTGCCACTGGCCATTGACCTGAATGGAAACCGGGTGTTCGTCCAGCACTTCCTCAAAGGTTTTCTCCGGCTCTGTCACAGGCGCTGGTGGCTCCGGCTCCTCGATATGCAGTCGTTCCACCACCACATCATAAGGCAGATTGTTCTTATCGCCCGGATAGACGGCCATGGTCTCGGAATGGAAGGTCGGGGATTCGGTAGCCGGTTGGGGCTGTTCCTGTCCCAAACCGTCCTGCTGACGGGCGTACATCCCGCGCAGCAAAGGTGCAACCTCATCCCAGCGGAAATACAGCATAGCCAGACGCTTTTCCTCTGCATCCATGACTTCCAGCTCTATGCCCTGTGCCGTGGTACGGTAATCGGCAATATCGCCAGTCTCCAGATTCAGTGTCTCGATCTCACCGGAATAGGCTCTGCTCAGCCAGTAGGCGATCTCGCTGTTGCTCCTGCCGGATTGCAGCAGCGTGGAAATCTGCTTTTTATCCGCTTCATCCATCAGTCCATGAGCCAATACATCCCGCAAGTCCTGATCTGCCTTGTCCGGGTCAGTAGGAAGAAACTCGGTATAGTAAGCATTGCGGCGGTCTGCCCGAAGCAGCTGCTCGAACTGTTCTTTGCGCTCTGCCCGGTAGATGGGATATACCATCCCGGTGGGCAGAAGCTGTACGGTGTCCTCCCGCAGCTCTGTGATCTGATAGGCGTCATCCTCGATATACACGGTATCGCCCACGGCATAGACCGGGGCGGCTGGGTCATAGGAGGTTCTTTGCGGAACTGGGCGGCGAACTGCGTCATATTCCTCATCGGAAATGGAAACTTCGGAAGTCTGCTCTGTCTCGGCATCTGCGATCTGCTCTGCATCTGACATCACCTGTTGGATAAACGGGGCATTGTCCAGTTTTTCCGGGTCTGTCACCTGTCCGTTGACGATCCCTCTTTCTTCCAGAGCTTCCCGGATGGCGATTGGGTCGATGTCGTCAAAACGGTTCTGTTCTTCTTCGGTATAGAACCGGTCCTCCTGAATGAGCTGGGCAAGCCTGCGCTGTACCTTCGGCCAGGGCAGCTGCGTTTCCTCCGGGCTGCCGGCACGGACAACGAACAGGCTGTTGCTGTTACTGCCGCCGTATTCCTGAGCCAGCCATGCGGCGGTATCTTTTTCTCTTGCATGGTCTTTCATATAGCGGATAACAGCGTGTTTACTCTCGATATTGCCGTTCCATGCACAAAGGGCAGTATCAATATCTTCCTGAGAAAGAGGGCGCAGAAGCTCATGGAGCTTTGGATAGGTTTCGTCGATCACTTCCCGGTGCAGACGCTGGCGGAACTCCGGCACATCCGAATAGAGTCGGATCAGCTCCATATCCTTAGAACCAAGGACCGCACGGCGCACAGCGGCATTACCCTCGATGACAGCATTTTCACGGTCAGAATGACCGCAGGCATTGCGGTATGCGGTATCCTCAGAAATGGCGGCAGTCACCACAGGCTTATACTGCTCAAACTGCTCCCCAAGGGTAGGCTTTGGCGTTTCTTCATCCATCTCCGGCTGCTGGGCTTGAATGGCATCTTCTTCGGCCTGTTCCTGTTCAGACTGGATTTTGTTATACTGCGCCTGTTCCTGTTCGGTAAGATAGCGGCCTTTCTGAACAAGAGAGGTAATGCGCTTGGCAACCTTTTCCCAGTTCAAGTGAACATCCGGGCAGTCCTGCTTTTTATAGTGCAGTCCTTTCCCATCGTGATCTTCGCCGCTGTGTGTTGCGCCGGACAAGGCATGAGAGCGTCCGCCAATGCCATACTCGTCTTTGAGGAATCTTACTTTCTCCTTATCCGTATGGTTTTCCATGAAGAACGCATAGATACGGCCTTTTCCTCCGGCGAAACTGCTTCCGCCGGTCATGGCGGCGTCGATCTCATCCTCGGTAATAAAGTGCTGGACGGTTGGCACTTGGGAAAGCTCTGAAGAAAAGGTCCTGCGGGGCAGGTCAAGGTCCTTCAGGTTCTCCCAGATCTCCCTCGGTCTATGATAGTGAAAACGCAACAGGTCACGGTCCTGCTGATAGGCAGTCCAGAAGGCGGCGTATTCTTCCTTGAGGGTCTGGCGGAAAGCCGGTTCACTCAGCTGCTCCGTCAGGCGGCGGGTCTCCTCCGGGAAACCATTGCCTTTGATCTCTGACAGGCAGGACAAATATCCGGCTTTTCTGGCGTCCTCACTGAGATCGTGATACAGATGCCAGAGCTTTTCTGCAAGGAGGGAGCGTTCATAGCCTGCCGCTTCTGCAAGCTCTACATTGGAGGCAAACTGACCACTTTCCAAAAGCTCCCCGATACGCTCTGCGGCACTCTCCCAGGAAATGACCTGGGCAGACCTGTCATAACGGACAGACTTCCCGTGGGAAAGATGGATACCATCCTCGGCATACCATGCGCTCACACTGCCAAGGCCGTTGCCGCCGTGGTACAGCGTTTTCAGTATCTCGGCAATCTCAGCGGTGGTTTTCTGCTTTTCAAAGGCTGCAACCACACGCTCCCTTTGACGGTCTGTATTGCCTCCCAAACGCAGCACATGGTCAATATCATTTTGGGCAAAAGAAAAAGCAGAGGATGTATGCGCTACATTCTCTGCTTCATCTATGGATTGGATCTGCTCCGCTTCGGAGAGGAACAGGTTTAGGGTCAGCTGTTGATAAGCTCCGCCATCAGGATTTCCTCGGCCTGAGCTTTGCAGGTGTTCATCAGCCCCACCCACTTCATGGGATCGCTGGCTTTCAGTTCCTCGGTGGCTCCCGCTTCCTTCGCCAGCTGGGGCATCATCTGCTCCAGTCTGCTCTGGGCGGTCTCGTCGATCTCCAGAAGGTGCGGGTACAGCTTCTCGCTCAGCAACATCTGGTTGTAGAGGATGGGACGATGTTCCTTCAGGTAGGTTTTCCTCATCCTGCCGTACTTGCCCAGGGGTTTCTCCGGCTGCTGGCTCAGCTTCAGGTCGGGAATCAGATAGTCTCCGTTCTGGATATAGGTCATGGGATTGTTCATCTTGTTTGCTCCTTTCTTGGTTGGCTTCGCGCTCTGCATTTCGGACGGTAACGCCGATCTGCCGCAGCACCTGCTGGTTGATCTGGCTGACCGCTGTTCCCAGCGCCCCGATGGTGGACGGGGTGTTGAAATCAAAGATCGCCATGAAATCTTCGTGGTCGAAGTAGCGTTCCGGCTCCAGTCCACAGCGGGACATCAAAGCGTAAGTGATACTGACAGTGGCTGCTGCCTTGAACTGTACTCCGATGTTAAACTCATCATATTCCTCCAAAAAGGAACCGTCAACGATATAGAAGAAGTCCTGCTGATGCTCCGTCCAGTATTCCTCAGCCAGTTTTCCGGCTACCTCTGTGAGCTGTCCGGCAAGGTCATCACCGGAAACATCATAGGTGCGCTCAAGCATGGCCTGCACCGAATCCAAATGGCGCTCCTCCAGCTGCCACAGCCAGGGAGTGCGGGAATGTTCACGGGTTCCGGTGTCGGAAATGTCAAAGACATAACGCAGGCGAGGTCTGTCCCCGGAATCGTCCACCAGAGCGATCCCTTTGGAACCGCGCCTTACATACCGGCCCATCTTTTCATTCCATAAATCGTACTCCGCACAGGCGGTAGCGTCCGGGCGCTGGGCGTAGATCATCAGCTGCTCATGGAACGGGTACTTGTAAAGTCGGGCTGCCGTAGTAAGGAACCCTGCCCATTCCTGCCAGCTCCCCGTGAGCTGCGTTGTCACCTTCTCCGCCATCTGTGCATATAGTTCAGCTTTGGTTGGCATGGTGTTCTGTCCTCCTTTCGGTTTTTGGGTAAAAGAAAAGCAGGAAACCTAAACGATTTCCTGCTAAGTAAAACTGTGAATATTACATTTTAGTTATTTAATATCTCTGCAATCGTGTTTGGTGCATATTTATTGAGTTCATGTCCTGCATTTGGAACGATGTGCAAAGTGGCTTGGGGTAGCAGTTCTTTTAGCCTTTTAGAAGCCTTTAGATTGGCAGCATCCTTTTTGCCACACAAAATTGTCACTGGACAACGAATATTGTTTAATTGAGAAGTAAAATCCAATGACCGCATAGAGTGAGCCAATTTTATGGTGCTGCTTTTTGATAGTCCCATACTTTCAAAAGCCTTGTCTGGCATACAACGGAAGATAAGATTTTGAAAATCTATCAGTAAACTTGGAACTTTATATTGTGCGCCAATCAAAACCAGCGAAGCCACTTTTTCTTCATGCCGAATAGCAAAATCAATCGCAAGAAGCGCACCTAACGAAAGGCCGCAGATACGAAGCGGCTCTTTTACTTCTGAATACCGCTGTTCTAAATCGCCCAAAATCTGCGAATATGATATTTCATCTTCTGCTGAAGAAAAAAGTTCTGGGCAATCGACATCGGAAATTGATAGTTGTTGGACTACTTCTTTCCAGTCCTGTGCAGTTTGTCCCAACCCGTGTAAAAGAACCGTTTTCATTAAACACCTCCTAAGTTCAAGATAATCATCAATGCACAAACAAACTGGAATTGTTTACTGTTTCTTCTTTACAACAAAACCAATAACGAACAAAATAATTGCAGGAATTACCAAAAACAAAGCATTTACTAACACCCACAAATAAAAAGGTGCAGAGTTTAGCGATGTTGAGTATTGAGTATAATCAACGATGCTCTTAATAACAAATACAATCAACAGAATGAGACTCACAATGTTGCATATCATAGGTACTTTCTGTTTCATTCTAAACACCTCAATAAATTATTGTTTGTTGCTTAGATTATACTTCATCCATCTCTCTAAGTATAGTGGGATATTGTGATGAAAGTGAGAGAAATCGCTTATTCGTCAGACAATTTCTCTCACTCTATTTTTTACACGATAAATTTACTGGTCAAAATCCGGGTACAGCTCCAGCTGGGAAAAGTCCTCATCGGTCATCACGCAGAGCTTCATAAGGGCGCTGTCGGTCAGCTCACTCAGTTCCGTTTCCTCCGGTGATAGCTCGCCGCGCATCTCACGCAGGCTGTCGATCAATCCGGTGCGGCTACCGGTATTGTAAATGCACATCAGGTTCATTTCCTCAAAAGTAAAGTTTCCCATATCAAATCTCCCTTTCCGCACTCTTTTTTGGCGCTATCTTTTTGTGTTCTGCCTTGGGCTGGCTTTTCAGCTGCTCCATGACGGACTTTTTCTTTTCCCGTTCCTCCCGATGGGCAGCGGCAGCCAAATCCATGAGGGAAATGGGCTGACCGTTGCGGGCCTGCTGTTCCAGCTCTGCCACCGTAGGCTCTTTTGCGCCATTGTTGATGATACCGTCGATCATGCCGTAATCGTCCTCCACGGCCATCTCCGCATTTTTCAGCGGATTTTCCGGCAGGAATCCGTGTATCTGGGTAAAACCAACACTGTCACAGTAATGACAGGATACCTTACCATCCTGCTTGATCGCAACGATGTCACTGACACTCATAGAAGGGCTGTGAAAATCCGCCGGCTTTTGCAGATTAAACTGCTCATATAGTTTTTCCAGCTGCTCCGGTACCGTGCCAGACTCCCTCAGCGGAGCAGTGTAAATGAGATCATAATTGCTACGGTCTATGGAAATGTCATGGGACTTTAGCCAGTCCAGATTCATAAAGCGCACATTCTGCGGATCGTCACGGCTCACCTGATAGATGGCAAAGCAATCTCTGTTCTGAGCAAGAAATGCCTGTTCCCGTTCCTGCTGATGTTCCTGGCGCTCCATGACCTTTTCGTGGAACTGAGGGCTTTTCTCCCATTCCTCACGGTCCACACCGAAAATGCCGCCATGATCCATGATTTCCTGCGAGTCAAATACCATACTCTCCGTATTGTCCTCATGCAGCACATAGACAGTCAAACCAGCGGCATCCAGTTCCAGCGCCCGTTCTCTGGTGACAGGGAGCATCCCATCATAGAAGTATCCGTATTCCTGCATATCCGGTGTGGAGACCTGCTCATCAGGCATAGGGTATTCATCCAGCGCCTGCTCTTGTGCTTCCGGCAGCTGAGAAGAAGCAGCCATCTGACTGGCCTCTGCCTGCATCTGCTGGTAGGCAGCTTCCTGCAAGGTCTCAATCATGGACAACGGTGCGTATTTTACCGAGTCTCTGCCCAAATCGTTGTCATCACAAATCTGGAGAACTGCCTTCATGCGGGAAATCTCCGGCATATCCAGCTGACCACCATCCAGCTCTTTCATGGACGCGGCATCGTAAAGGGTATAGTCCCAGCCGCTGTCACAGGATTGGATATGAAGATAGGTGGCATCGTCAATCAGAAACAAAGCCTCCTGCTGGTTGGCATCCGCCCCCAGCACTTCCATTTCTGGCATTGCCGTAGCCAGTTCCTTTACCGCTTTTTGCACCAGAGGATTATCACGGTAATAGTCGATTGCCTGGATGGTGTCCAGGTCAATGGTCTGGCCGGTCAAAATCGGAAAAGGTCCTTCATAGTCGCTTCCGTCTTTCAGCTCAAAACCAATGCCCTTGATCCCGTTCATTCGTTCTGCCGGAATCTCCTGATAAATGCGGATTGCTTCCTCCAAAGACAGGTTATCGTGGTATTCTCCGAGGTTTGGAAATTCCATGCACTCTGCTACATAGTAGGTCAGATCGCCGGTCTGCTGTCTATCAGATACCTTAGCGGCATCTTCTGGCTGCTCTATCGGGGCGGGTTCCGGCTCTACCTTTGCATGAGGGTCGATTCCGCGCTCTTTGCAGATTTCCTTATAGTGGCGCTCAATGTCGGAGATCAAAGTGCCGGAGGTTTTGTTGATGGTCTCCAAACTGGCTCTCAACTCTTTCAGTTCCTTGCCCTGACTCCAACTGGCAATATAGCCAAAGCTGTTTTCTCCTGTCTCAATTCCAAAATATTTGCAGACTGCATAGGAGATGCTTTCAGCCTCCACTTCTTCCGTGTGACGGTTTTTGATTACCTGTTTTTCTGCGGTTGCATCTTCCTCAACTGCAAGACCCCATTCAAACTGATTTTCGTCCACATAGCGCCAATCCATATCAGAAGCAAACTGTTTGGCTTCTTTTTCTGTGGCAAAATCCAACTTGAAATCATGCTTGGTTCCACCTTCACTCTCCAGCACAACCTTCCATGACGGTAGCATTTCATATTTTTTAGGGTCATGGAGCTTGCTGTGGGCAATCTCATGAACCGTGGCCGAAACTGTCTGCACCTCACTCATGCCCTGACGAATGGCAATTTTCTGATGATCAGCAGAAAAATAGCCGTCCGTATCAGCGGCCATTGCTTCAAAAGTAATCGGCACCGGTGCGCTGCGGCGCAGGGCCTCCATGAATGCCTCATAATTTGGCACATTGCCGGAAAGGGAGGAAGCAAGCTCCGGCAAAGGTTTCCCGTCGGTCTGACTCACATCAAAGACCTTGACAGGGCGAAACATGGGAATCTCGATTTCTTTTTCCTCTGTGACGATCTTTCCGTCTTTATCCAGAATCGGAGCCTTGGTATCTGGGTCCAGCTTCTGCTCCTCGATTTTCTTCTTATACGGTGTGGGAGCGATGATGGTAATGCCATGCTCGCCCTTTTTTACATGACGCTCAAACTGGTCTTTCCACTTATTGTATCCGGCTACCAAAGTGGCATCCGGCTTCTGCATATAGATGAGCATGGTGTTGTTTACCGAATAGCGGTGAAATCGGGACATGACGGACAGATAGCGCATATACTTTTCGCTTTCAAACAGTTCTTTGATGCCCTGCTCGATGCCATCTGTGATTTCCCTTAGCCGTTCTCGGTTGGTGGGTTTATTCTCAGCCATGATTTTCAATCTCCTTTCCAAGTGTGTGATTTCTGCTGTGTGTTCTGCAATCCATGCCTTTTGTTCTTCTTCACTTTCATAAAGAAAAAGGTCCAGCAGGTACTCTACATAGGTTTTCTTCTGGATTGCTTCCACAAAGCGGGGGTGCGGTTCTTCCTCCGGTGTCCTGGGAGAACGGTCGGCTTCCCATTTTTTCAGCAGATAGTAGTAATCGGACAGTACACGGTAACAGCGCTGTCGATCCTCCCGAAACTTCTGTGCCTCGTTTTTTTGCCGGACATATCTCCTACGGGGCGGGGCCTGACTGTCATAGATCAGGCCAAAGTCCTGTGCCAGTTTCTCCGCCGCTTCTTTTGGGGAGAGGTCAAAGAGCTTTGCGGTAAAGTCGATCACATCCCCATCTTCACCGCAGCCAAAGCAGTGGAACCGCTGGTCTACCTTCATGCTGGGGTTCTTATCATCGTGAAAAGGACAGCAGGCCATGCCATTTCGCCTGACTTTTATCCCATAAAACTCTGCCGCTTCTCTGGTGCTGACCGACTGCTTGACTGCTTCAAATACATTCTCTGCCATGTGCCTTTAACTGCCGGACTTTTTCACAGGGGGCTGGTATCCGGCGGCTTTCGCACGCTCACTGGCAGCTTTGCGGCGTTCTGCGCTGTATGGCTCCCTGACTGATACACACCGCTTAGGGACGGTAAAGTTATGGGCGTCCTTTCGGGTGATCTGGTCGGGGTGCTTTTTTGCCAGCAGTTCCAGCTTCTCCATCAGACGGGGATCGTGGGTGTAGACCTCAGCCATTGGTTCTGCCTGGTTATAGAGGAGAATGGTTTCCCGTTCCACTAAAGAGAGCTTCATCGGCTGCCTCCTTTCCGCTGGTCAAATTCCAGCTTGAAATTGGCATACTGTCCATCGTCCTCCAAAACCACAGTGGCATCGTAGGTCTTTCCGGTTTTCTCCGAATATAGCCCCGTCACACGGACACAGCCATCGTTCAGCAGCGCAGACACCACAGCTTTGGTCGGCTCTTTTTTCTTGGCAGCCCACCATTTGTTGTTTTTCCAGATTGCAAATTTGCAAGAATCATTCTGACAGAAGAAGCCTTTTTGCAGTTCTGCAACTTCACCGCCGCAGCGAGGGCATTTGCCCACCACCTCACGGGGCGGAGTGAACAGGTACTCAGTTCCCTTGATGATCTGATAAGTCCCCACCAGATCTTTCAGCATGGTGCTGATCCCGGCCAGAAATTCCTCCGGGGCAAGCTGCCCGCGCTCGATCTCTCCCAGGCGGTACTCCCACTCGGCAGTCAGAAGCGGCGATTGCAGTTGTTCCGGCAGCACTGTGATAAGGGAAACTGCATCGTGGGAAGGGAGAAGCTGCACCGTTTTCCTGCTCTTTTTTCGTTCCAGAAAACCGGCAGATACCAGCTTTTCCAAAATACCGGCACGGGTGGCCGGTGTCCCCAGACCTTTTCGCTCGGCATCCTCCGGCATATCCTCTTTTCCGGCAGTCTCCATCGCGGACAATAGGGTGTCCTCCGTAAAGTGCTGAGGCGGACTGCTTTTGCCTTCTTTGACGATTGCCGCAGAAACCGAAAGGGTCTGTCCTTCGGTCAGCTCCGGCAGGGCTTTCTCTACGCCCTCTTTTTTCGGCTCTGTATCCTTCATTTTGGCACGATAAGCGTCCTCCAGTGCTTTCCATCCGGGGTGCTTCACCGTTTTTCCTTTTGTGGTAAACTCCCCACCGGCACACGCTGCAATTACAACGGTTTCCGAATAGATATGGGGCTGGGCTACGGCGCACATCAGACGCAGGGCCACCAGCTCCAGCACCGCTTTTTCTCCCGCAGGAAGGGCAGAAAGGTCTGCATCCTTGAGATTTCTGGTAGGGATTACTGCGTGGTGGTCGGTTACTTTCTTATCGTTGATTACCGTCTGCGGATCACAGGTAATAGCGATTCCTTTGCGAAACGGCATAGCATTGGCAACCAGATTCACCAACACCGGCAGGCTGTCTGCCATATCGCCAGTCAGATAGCGGCTGTCAGTACGGGGATAGGTGCATAGCTTCTTTTCATACAGGCTTTGCAGATAGTCCAGGGTCTGCTGGGCTGTAAATCCAAGCAGGCGGTTGGCATCTCTTTGCAGAGTAGTCAGGTCATAGAGGGCAGGCGGCTTTTCGGACTTTTCCTTGCACTCCACCTTTTTGATTGTGACATTTGCACCCTGACAGGCTTCTTTCAGCTGCTCAGCAGCAACCTTATCCGCCATGCGCTCCCCGGATACGGTAAAACCGGGTAGCTCCAGCGCCACGGTATAAAAGGGAATCGACTGAAAGGTGTCGATCTCAGCTTCTCGCTGAACAATAAGCGCCAGCGTCGGGGACATCACGCGCCCGATGTTGAGGGTTCGGTGATACAGCACGGAAAAAAGCCTTGTCGCATTGATCCCCACCAGCCAGTCGGCCTTGGCACGGCAGAGGGCAGCATCCCGAAGTCCGTCATAATCCGCACCAGGGCGCAGGTTTGCAAAGCCTTCCCTTATGGCAGAGTCCTCCATCGAAGAAATCCAGAGCCTTTTCATCGGCTTCTTGCAACCTGCCAGCTCATAGACGCTACGGAAGATCAACTCGCCCTCGCGTCCGGCATCGCAGGCATTTACCACCTCCGAAACATCCGGGGCATTCATCAGCTTTTTGAGAATATCAAACTGCTTTTTCTTATCCTTTCCCACCACCATCTGCCAATACTCCGGCAGAATAGGCAGGTCATCATATCGCCACTTGGCATACTTGGGGTCATAGCTGTCTGCATCCGCAAGACCGGCCAGGTGGCCCACGCACCAGCTGACACGCCAGCCGTTGCCCTCCAGATACCCGTCCTTACGGACGGTTGCACCGATCACCGCCGCCAAACTCTGGGCAACCGATGGTTTTTCGGCAATTACCAATTTATGTTGAGCCATGATGGTTCCTCCTCTCTTTGAGCCATCGGGACATTTCCCGGTGACAGATACCTACGCAGGGCCTTCCATAATTCCCGCAACCATAGCAGGGGTGGCTGTGGGGTAAAGAAGGAGGACGGGAAGTTTCCTTCCCGCCCTCCGGCCTGTGTGTCATCATGCGTTCATAGGGACTGTCTGTGAATCGGGTCATTTCACGCTGTCCTCGTCATCTTCTTCTGTGCTGCCCCCGTCAGCGTCCGGCTCGTCCGACTCCTCATCCTCGGTTTCCCATTCCTCGGAATCCTCCTCGCCATAATCATAATCGTCCAGACTGTCATTGCCCTTGGTCTTAGGCTTGTTCTTAACGAGCTTCAAGTAGGCAAATACGCCACCGCCTCCCAGCAGAGCCAGCAAAAGGACTATCGCAGCCGGGTTCAATCCGGCAGGCTTCTCTTTTTCCGGCTCCGATGTTTCTGCCGGAGGTTCCGGTGCTTTGCCCGTACATTTACTCTTATCAGTTGCGCAGACCGGGCAGGCCGTATTGACTGCCCCTGCTTCACATTTTGTTGAACAGCTGCATACCGCAGGCATCTCCTCTTTGGGTTTTCCATCTTCCATCAGCGCCGCAAGGTCTGCATCGTCCACCTGATTCAGAAAGTGAACAGCAGTCTCCTTGTCCTCATTCGCCCTATCAATCAGGATGTAAAAGTAATTTCCAGCTTTGGTCGTAACAGTAATAAGCTGCTTATTGCCTCCAAAATCATCCACCAATGCCGCATTCCCCTCCGGTGTAAGTGCCGGTGCCGGTTCTGTTTCTTCCACAATCACATTGCTGTCATTGGTAGAATCCTCTGCCGGTGCCGCCGGAGCCTGTTCTGACCCCTGTGCGAAAGCAGGGATCGTAAAGCCAAATGCCACAACCATTGTCAGGCAAAGGGCGGAAAGTGTTTTGCAAATTCTTTTATTCTTCATAAGCGGTAACCTCCTGATTATTTGATTCCGACAGTGCTGTATCTCTGCCGTGGTTCATTCCACCGGAAAGCATAGCGTTCAGCTGTGCTGGAGTCATGCGTAACGCACGAACCATCTGAACGATTTCCAGATTCTCTGCCTCCGTTTTCTGTGCTTCCAGGGTCTTGAGCTTTTCCTGATATTCCGCAATCTTCTCACGGGTTTTCTCAATTTCCTGGTCGATACGTTCAATTTTGTTTTTTGCCATAACCGTTCACTCCTTTCCACAAAGTCTGTTACCAGTTCATCAGGCCGTAGCCCTTAATACTTTGATAATTCAGGTCATAACTTTTGATCTTGCAGGCATCGCCGGAATTTCCCTCCACCGTATAAACACGGCTGCCATCCGTACCGATCACGATACCCACATGGTCTGCTGTCCCATCCAAATCCCAATCAAAGAAAATTGCATCTCCGGGAGCCAGATTGTTATAGCCTCTTGCACCCCATTGTCCATGAGACTGGAACCACGGAACGCCCTGCCACTCACAGCCTGCAAAGCGCGGTTCACTTTTTCCAGCCTGGTTATAACACCAGGATACAAAGCAGGCACACCACTCCACGCGGCTGTCAAAGCCATACCAGCTCCAATAAGGATAGCCGCCCACATTGCCCACCTGACGCTTGGCCAGTTCCACCAGCTGAGGATTGCCGGGGCGGGTACCGTTAATGAACTGCACACCGGACAGATCTTCCGAGCCGCTGGTATCAGGGGAACCGCCGCCAAACAACAGCGGCTTATTGCCCATGGTCTGTCGGTAGACCTGATACATTTCCATCTGCTCCGGGGTCAGAATCTCCGACGCCACAGCGGAAATGGGCTTGCTGGTGAGTTTCACATTCAAAATGTAATACTCATAGGGGACTTCTTCTGAGGTGGTCTCGCTGGTCTCCGGGTCGGTGGAGGTCTCCGTGCGGTAGCGAATCTCCACTTCCTCAGTAAGCGTCAGCTGATACTGTGCTGCAAACACACGCGCCAGCTCTGCCTGAGCACTCTGCTGGGTGTAACCTTGCAAGACGGCAGACAGAAATGCTGCCAGCTCATGAGGGTCATGGCCGATCATACCAAGGTCATAGCGATACTCGTCATACCCTGGGTGGCTGCTTTCAATGTTGTCGATTTCCTCCTGCAACTGGACTTCTCTGGCTGCATAATCTGCCTCCACCGCCAGCATTTCCGGGTCATCCGACGGATAGGTGGTGCCGGAGAGAACGGAACCGATGCTCTGCGCCATCATGGAGCAGGAGGACATGGTATTCATCAGCATACAGGTAATGAGGAACAAAACCCCTGCCATCAGGAAACCCTTCTTGTGGCGCATGACGAATGCCCCTGCCTGCTGTACCTTTTCTTTTACCGTCCTTGCGGCTTTTCCGGTTTTGGATGCAGCCTGGGCGGTATTTCCGGCAGTCTGACCGGCGTGTTTGGCGGCGGCATACTGCCTTTTGATGGCCTGCTTTTGCTGCCAGCGGGAAAGCGGATTGCTGGCAAACTGAGGATTTTCCTGCAAAGATTTCTGGTACAGAACATTTACATTTGCCTTTTCCAGTTGGCGCTCTGCCTGTGCTGCTTTGCGGTACGACTTCAGCTTGTGGCTGCGATAGCCCTCCCGCACCAGATAAGCGCCAGTCTCCACCGCTTCCTCGGACTTGTGGGCGCTTTCCACGCCCACATTGTCCTGCTCTGTTTCCCGGATCTCTTTGTGGAGCTTGCCTGCGACCAGATGGACGGGAGCTTCCCTGACTCCTTGAGAAACTTTGGAAGGTGGCTTTTTCTTGTCCTCAAAGGTCAGCTTCGAGGTCTTTTTTCCGGTATTCGGGTCAATGACCGTCTGCCTGACCTTTTTCTTTGGGATATTGGCCTGCGCCTTATCTGCTCTGGCCGCAGCTTTCTCCGCTTTACGGATCGGCTTTTCCAGTGCAGGATCAGACCGTTCCTCATCAGTAAAGCGCAGGCGCGGCTCTTTATTCAAACCATTCTCCCAGCATGAGGGAGGACATCATGTAGTGCAGCTCTGCATAAATGGCCATTCCCACAGGATCGTTGAACATACAGCCGGACAGGTAGGCATAAAACTGTGCCACCACATCGGACAGGATCTTCGCTTCGGTTCCTTCCAGAACCAGACCACCCATACCTTCCTTGGCACGGATGGTGCTCCAGACCTCTGCCAGACGGAGCAGCCCCACCTGACCGGTCTCATTCAGTTCGGCTGCCTGGTCTGCCGCCGTGCGACACTCACTGACCGCATCGGCCATGACTGTAAGCAGCTGGCTGCGCTGGGCATTTACCGCCCTGTCAAAAAACATCAGCGGATTTTTATTCAAAATGTTGGGATTCATCATCATTCATCCTCCTTCTTTTTCAGTTCCTGGGGTTTGGTAGTCATAATGCGGTAAAGTTCGGTGTTCTTCGGGAAGTGATCCACAAACGGCAGGATCGTGGAGCCATAGAACAGCAGGCCCTCGCCCTCACCGGAGTGGGTCACATAGCTAAGCTGGTGCGTGGAAATCCCCAGTTGCTTCGCCAAAATCTGGCGGTCTCCGCCTGCCTGGTTGAGCATATACACGAAGTCCGAGTTTTCAAAGATGTTCTCTACCTCGCGGCTGCTCAAAAGGTCTTTGACATTCTGGGTGATACCTGTCGGAATACCGCCCCATTTTCTGAATCGCTTCCAGATTTCCACCGTATAGGCGGCGGTCTGCTCCTCCTTCAAAAGCAGGTGCATCTCGTCGATGTAGTAACGGGTGGACTTGTGGGCGGCACGGTTGATGGTAACGCGGTTCCACACCTGATCCTGTACCACCAGCATACCGATTTTTTTAAGCTGCTTGCCCAGTTCCTTGATGTCGTAGCAGACAATCCGGTTATCAATGTCCACATTGCTCTGATGATTGAACACATTCAAAGAACCCGTTACATAGATTTCCAATGCCGTTGCAATGTACTGAGCTTCTTTTTCTTCCTGCTCCCGCAACAGGTTATAAAGGTCCTCCAAAATCGGCATATTCTCCGGCTTCGGGTCATTGAGATATTCGTTGTAAACCAACCGTACACAACGGTCAATAATGGTTTTCTGCACCGGCTGCAAGCCCTCCTTACCGCCCACGATCAGCTCACACAAGCTGAGGATAAAGTCAGACTTGAGTGACAGCGGGCTTTCATCATCCGAATAGTCCAGATTCAGATCCATCGGATTGATATAGTTGGTTGAAGTAGGTGAGATCTTGATGACCTGCCCATGCAGACGCTCAACAAGAGGTGCGTACTCCGCTTCCGGGTCACAGATAATAACATCATCACTGGTAAGCAAAAAGCAGTTGGCAATTTCTCGTTTTGCGCTGAAGGACTTACCGGAACCCGGCGTACCCAGAATCAGGCCGTTGGGGTTTTTCAGCAGCTTTCTGTCCACCATGATGAGGTTGTTGGACAGAGCATTGATGCCGTAGTACAGAGCTTCTTTCCCGTTCTGGAACAGTTCCTGCGTAGTAAAGGGCACAAAGATAGCTGTGGAACTGGTGGTCAGTCCTCGCTGAATCTCAATCTGATTGAGACCCAGAGGCAGACAGCTCATCAGCCCTTCTTCCTGCTGGAAGTCCAGCCTGGTCAGCTGAC
>ENA-OROS01000558-OROS01000558.1-human-gut-metagenome-genome-assembly--contig:-NODE-558-length-23366-cov-2.216593_pt1 | contig 23366 bp, 25 predicted proteins | sample MGYA00242134_ERZ509059 | MGnify/ENA primary metagenome ERZ509059 (study PRJEB26280, sample SAMEA2338753) | human gut metagenome | biome: human gut; feature: human-associated habitat; material: faeces... | reverse complement strand
AGAAACAAACATTTAAATATATTTGTTAAAATGGTATTATTATATTTGACTATAATTTTATCGCAGATTATTTATATAAAATTTAATAAACTATAAATTTTATTTCTGCTTTAGATTGAGTTAACTATTTTATACCGAAAACAAATTACGAAAGAAGGTTATTTATGCTTAAAAATATAAGTATGCCTGTCATAGCACTGGCACTTGGGCATATGGTTACGGATTTGCAGGCAGGGGCTTTGCCGATTGTGCTGCCGCATTTAAAAGAACTGTTTGCTTTAAGTTATTCACAGCTTGCGTTTATTGTTTTAACGCAAAATATCACTTCCTCGGTTATTCAGCCGTTATTTGGTTATATTACCGATAAAAAATCCTTGCCAGCGATGCTGCCGTTTTGTGCGGCAATGGCAGGTGCGGGTTTTGCATTAATCGGCTGGGTGCCGGCGTATGCGTTGTTAATGTGCACAGTTGTAATAATTGGTGTTGCCAGTGCAACTTATCATCCGCAGGCATCTAAAACTACCAATTTCTTAAGTACTGATAAAAATAAAGCTGCCAATATGGGCATTTTTTCTCTTGGCGGCAACGCAGGCATGGCAGCAGGTTCATTGCTGATGGCATTTTTATTGACTTTGCCGGGCGGGCTGCATAATACTATGTATTTTATTTTGCCTGGATTGCTTGTTTTCGGTTTAATGATGAAATATATGCCGGAATATAAGCGTGTAAATCTTGAACATAATTTGCGTGTGCAGGCAGCTAAAAAAAGCGGTGTTGTGCAAAAAATTCCCTATGCAGGATTGGCTTTTGTATTGTTATTTATTTTTTTGCGTTCAACAATACACACAGGCCTTTCTACATATTTGCCGTTATTTTTTATTAACTTCCGCCAGGCGGATTCTACTTTTGCAGGAATGCTGGTATCGTTTTTCCTCTTAGGAGGAGTGGCAGGGACTTACATTGGCGCTGTTTTAAGTGATAGGCTTGGCGCACGCCGCATAATATTAGGTTCTGTGCTGTGCAGTATACCTGCTATCTGGCTTATTGCCAATGTTACTATGCCTGCTGCGGTGCTTGCCGCTGTGGCTTTAGCAGGTTTTTCCATTATCGGTTCTTTTGCCACTACAACTATTCTGGCGCAGACTATGCTGCCAAATAATGTCGGCATGGCTGCCGGGCTTACAATTGGTTTCAGCGTAGGCATGGGCGGCTTTGGCGTTACTATTTTAGGCTTTTTGGCAGATTATTACGGGCTGCCGTTTGTAATGGGCTTAATAACAATGCTGCCGGTGCTTGCCGCCGTTGTAGCGTTTAAAATTCCCATTCCGGAACAAATGCGCAGATAAGGAGATTGTATATGAGCGATTATAAAAAAGGGCTTGCCTGCGGACTTAGTGCATATATTTTGTGGGGTATTCTGCCGGTTTATTGGAAATTGCTGGAACAGGTGCTGCCGTTTGAAATATTATCCAGCCGTTTTATCTGGTCTTGTATATTTGTAGCGTTTTTAATTATCATACAAAAGAAATTACCGGTGTTTATTACCGAAGTTAAAACTGTGTTCAGCACCTTTAAAACCGGTGCAGCAATGATAGCGGCAGGTGTTGTTATCAGCATCAACTGGGGCTCTTTTATCTGGGCGGTTAATAATGGGCATATTGTGGAAACAAGCATGGGTTATTATATTAATCCGCTGGTAAGCGTATTGTTTGGCGTTATATTTTTACGTGAGCGTTTAAACAAAATGCAGTTGCTGGCAGTGCTGTGCGCATGTGTTGGTGTTGGCAGCATGGTATGGAGTTTTGGGAAATTGCCATGGGTATCGCTTACTTTGGCAATCAGTTTTGCGTTGTACGGTTTAATTAAAAAAGTTCTGCCGGTTTCCAGTTTAACCAGCATTATGCTGGAGACATTAATCATTACTCCCATAGCGTTAGCTTATGAATATATGCTGTGGCAGCAGGGTTTATCTTTTTATGCAGGCGGTAATGCGCAGGTGCTGATGCTTTTGGCAGGCGCAGGTGTAGTTACGGCAATACCGTTGTTATTGTTTACTGCCGGTGCCAAACTGCTGCCGCTGAAAATTATCGGCTTTTTGCAGTATATATCACCGACCTTAACATTGCTGCTGGGCGTGTTTGTTTATGGTGAACCGTTTACAGCCCAGCATTTATTAGCGTTTGGGTGGATTTGGGGAGCTTTGTTTTTATTTGTTGTTTCCCAGCTGCGGAGTAATTAAACAGTTTGTTGTAATTGTGTAAAACTCTTGTAAAAATAAAACAAGCATATATTTAGTGGTTCTGTAAGTTATCCTCAATAAGCAAAAAGTTATCAACAAAATGTTGATAATATGTTGAAAACTGTGGAAAAGTTTTGTGCAGTTCTGTATAAATGCTAAAAAATGTGTAGAAAAAAGTAAGTATAACTTTTTTAGTTCGTAAAACTGTGGAAAACTATGTGTAAAATGTCGATAACTTAACAACTTTTTTAATACTCGTTTACCACAGCATCTTGTGTTAGTTATGTATTTTGCACGTTGCTTTTGCAAAGCGTATTTTGTAGGCATTTGTTTTTTTGCTTGCAGAAACTGAGTTTTTTGGCGATAATATATAAAGATGAAAAAGAATATTTATCATGGAGGCATTTTAATGGCTATAAAACAGGTAACTGCCGTACAGGCAATGGAAGAATTTTCTTGCGGTAAAATTTTACCCGCATCTTTAAATGAAATGCAGGGCTCGTGGCTTGCTCTTGCCGATACGGCAGAAGGCAGGGTATTGGTATGTGCTTATAAAAATGAGTGCCAGCCGGCAGCATTGTTTGTTAAAAAAAGCAGCGGCAAAGTTAATGATTTAACTGTTGATGTAATGGAACTTAACCCGAACAATGCAGCCGTTGTGCGCCGTTATTTAAAATGGAGCGCGCCGCAGGCACAGAACGGCAAAGGCATAAGCATTGCTTTCAGCGATTGGCTGGGTGTAGCAGCCGCCTATGCCGCACCGCAGTTTAAACTGCGTCAGGCGCGTCCGGTACTGGTAGATTATGCTGCTGCCAATGCAGATATTTTAAAACGCAACTTTTTGGAAGCTGTTGATACTGCAACCTGGGGCGTTTTGGAACTTGGCTATAAAGAAGGCTACGGCGCCAATGCAGCAGGGCTGACAACCGAAGAAGAAATTGTAAAGGCGCTTCTTTACGGTTACAGCATGATTGGTTTTGACTGCAGCGCTAAAATCGACACTAAAATTGAAGCTATGAGCGCTGATGAAGTTGCCGCAAAATATAACGAATTACCGGAAGAATTCCGCAATGCCATGAAAGCATCTTATCTGGAGGCTGATTTTAAAGCCGGTGATACTGTTGTGCATTTTGAGCCGGAAGTTTTGCAGCGTATAGTTTTGGAATTTGGCGAAGCTATTATGCACACCCAGTATATTTATAATACTTATTTAAACAATACTCCGTGGGATATTGATTTTGAACTTAAACTTGCTAAACCAGACAAATTAATGACTCCGCAGGAACTTTACCTTATCAGCAATGAATTGCAGCGCAACGGAATTAAAATGGCATCTATGGAACTGGATGCAGGCAAAGCCGCAGCAGAACCTGAAGGAATGAAAGTATACGGAGAAATTGCTGCTACCTTCGGTTACAGGCTGAGCCTGTTTAATGCCGATTTGTATGCATCGGCGCCGGGCGCGCTGGCAAAAGCCATGAAAGGGCAGGTTTGCCTGAAAATGGGCAATTTATTATGGCTGTGCGCATTGGATGTAGTAAAAGAAAAAGATGCGGCACTGATGCAGCAAATGCAGGATTTTGCAGGCTTGCCGGAATTTACCGGAGCTGAACTTTTGCCGGCTGGCGAAGCTGCCTGCGCATGGGCACTGGCCTATAAAAAATTGCTGACGCCGGAAGCAGGCTTTGCTGCCAAAATTAAAAAGGTGCTTGCCGATAACGCGGCAGCCTATAAAGAAGCTGTTGAAAAAGCAGTGGGCGCAGTTTTGAAAGAACTGTAAAAATTTTAAATTCAGCTTGCAAAACGTCAAAGCTGATGATATAATACTTAAGCGTGTATTGATATAGATACATTCCCCTGCTCCCGAACGGGGGCCAAAGTCCAAAGGAGGAGGTGATTTCGTGAACAATTACGAAGTCATGTACATCGTTAAACCGGTTGTAGAGGAAGAAGCATTTGAAGCTGTTGTAGCTAAATTTGAAAACCTCATTACTGCTAACGGTGGTACTGTAGAAAAAACCGACCGCTGGGGCAAAAAACGCCTCGCTTATGAAATCCAGGATTTCACCGAAGGTCAGTATGTACTCGTAACTTTCAGCGCAGAACCCAAAGCTGTTAAAGAACTTGACCGTGTAATGAAAATTACCGACGAAGTTATGCGCCACATGGTTATTAAAAAAGGCGAGTAATCCGGAGGTAACATTAAGTTATGAACAAGATTATCTTAATGGGCCGCTTAACGCGTGACCCGGAAGTGCGTTATACCACTACCGGCAAGGTTGTATGCCAGTTTACGCTTGCGGTTGACAGGCCTTTTACTAATCAGGATGGGCAACGTGAAGCCGATTTTATCAACATTGTAGTATGGGGTAAAATCGCAGAATTATGCGGGAACAGCCTTATGAAAGGACAAAGGGCGCTTGTTGAAGGACGTTTGCAGCTCCGCAGCTATGATGCCAAAGACGGCGGCAAACGTTATGTTACTGAAGTAATTGCCAATAGCGTAGAATTTATCGAACGCAAGGGTTATACTCCGAGCAACGGCGGCGCACCTGAAAGCGGCAGAAGTGATATGGAATCCTTCGGCTCGCAGGTTCCTTTTGATGAGGAAATCCCATTTTAACAAGGAGGGTTTAAGCGAATGAAACGCGAAAGAGGCAGAAGACCGAGAAGAAAAGTTTGCAGCTTCTGTGTTGATAAAGTTGAAGAAATCGATTATAAGGACGTAGCTAAACTGCGCCGTTATATCACCGAACGCGGCAAAATTTTACCGCGCCGTATTTCCGGCAACTGCGCAAAACATCAGCGTCAGATGACCACTGCAATTAAACGCGCACGTAACGTAGCTTTGCTGCCGTTTACCTGCGAATAATATGCACGGCTTTTAAGCCGCTGCTGAATCAGCAACGAATCCCTTTTATTGTGATGCCACAGTAAAAGGGATTTTTGTTTATGAAGCGGAAAGGAGGAAATAAATGAAGGGCAAGATAAAATTTATTTCACGCGAAGCAAAAAAGAATGCAGATGCAGTTTTTACGGCAGCAGCCGCAAAAGAGGCGTGGGAATTTCATAAAACTTTATCTGAATATAAGGAGACTCCCCTGGTAAATTTAAAAGAACTTGCCAGACTGCTTGGTGTTTCAGAAATTTACGTTAAAGATGAGAGCAAGCGTTTTGGGCTTAACGCCTTTAAGGTTTTGGGCGGCAGTTATTCCATCAGCCGCTATATGCAAAAGGCAGGAAGCTGCAATACTTTTGTTACGGCAACAGATGGCAACCATGGTCGCGGAGTTGCCTGGGCGGCACAAAAAATGCACTGCCGCTGCGTGGTATATCTGCCAAAAGGCAGCGCGGCAGAGCGCGTTGAAAATATTAAAGCGCTTGGGGCAGAAGCCTTTGTTACAGATTGGAATTATGACGATACTGTAAGGTTTGCCTGCCGTCAGGCAGAAAAAAACGGCTGGGCTTTGGTGCAGGATACTTCATGGGACGGCTATGAAGAAATACCGCAGTGGATTATGCAGGGCTATACAACTATGGGCTGGGAAATAGCCCACCAGCTTAAAGCTGCGCCGACGCATGTTTTTCTGCAGGCAGGCGTAGGCGCAATGGCCGGCGCTATGTGCGGATTTCTGGCTGATTATTATGGAAATAACTGCCCTGTTATTACCATAGTTGAGCCTGATAAGGCAGATTGCATTTTCCGCACTGCTGAAGCCGATGACGGCAGGCTGCATAAAGTAGGCGGCAGCCTTGCGACAATGATGGCCGGGCTTGCCTGCGGTGAACCTTGCCCTTTGGGCTGGGAACAGATAAGGGCGCATGCAGGTTATTATGCTTCCGTGCCGGATGAAATTGCGGCTGAAGGCATGCGTGTGCTTGGCAATCCGGCGGGTGAAGATACTAAAATTATTTCGGGAGAAAGCGGCGCCGTTACGCTTGGCTTTGTGTATGAAATGCTGAATAATCCAGAACTTGCAGATATAAAAAAGGCCTTGAAACTTGATAAACAATCTAAAATTTTATGTATTTCAACGGAAGGCGATACCGACAGAGCAAATTACCGCCGTATTGTCTGGGACGCTGTTAAATAATTTATATGTTTTTGAAAACCAGTTTAAAAGTAAATCCCCTGTGCTGTAAAAGAGCGGCAGGGGATTTATTTTTTTCGGAGCAGTATTTTAAGCAATAAATTGCTTGTGGCACTATGTGTTTTCCAAAAACACAAGGCAAAATGTGTGCTTTTATAATATACTAAAATCTATTTGACAAAAACAAAAATAAAAAACTTACAAAAATTAACAAAAATGCTGAAAAAATATTGAAAATTTGTATGTAAAATTAAAAAAATCATTGACAAAAATGTAAAAAATTATTACAATGGTGAACAAGATAGTTGCAGGGCAGTTATTAGAGCATGAGGGGAGAGGCCTGGCTGCCCATAGCGGCATAATAATTATTTAAACGAAAAGGGGAAAGACAAATGAACAAATGGAAAAAGTTTACAAGCGCCTGTCTGGTTGCTGCATTAAGCACCGCGCTTCTGGCAGGCTGCGGCGGAGAGAAGAAACAGGAAGCTGCCAACGCTAACAGCTATGTTATCGGCGCAAGCTTCGAGCTGACCGGCAATGTTGCCAACTACGGCAAATCAACCCTGAGCGGTTTGAAACTTGCCGTTGACCAGGTTAACAAAGCTGGCGGCGTTAATGGCAAACAGCTTGTTGTTGTTGAAAGCGACAATAAATCCGAGCCTGCTGAATCCGGCAACTCCGTAACCAAACTTATTACTCAGGATAAAGTTGTGGCTGTTGTAGGTCCTGCTACCAGCGGCTGCGTTGCTGCTGCTACTCCGGTAGTAACCTCCAATAAAATTCCTCTGATTGCTCCTTGCGCAACCGCGCCGGCAATTACCGTTGATAACGGCACTGTTAGGGAATTCATTTTCCGCGCCTGCTTTATCGACCCGTTCCAGGGCCGCGTGATGGCAGAATTTGCTGACAAAACTCTGGGCGTTAAAAACGTAGCAGTTCTTTATGATGCTTCCAGCGATTATTCCAAAGGCCTTGCTGAAGTATTTGAAAAAACTTTGAATGAAAAAGGCGGCAAAGTAGTTGCTAAAGAAGCTTTCCTTGCTAAAGACATCGATTTCAAATCTGCTTTGACCAAAATTAAAGCTGCCAATCCAGAAGCAATCTACATCCCGGGCTACTATGAAGAAGTTGCCAAAATCATTAAACAAACCCGTGAACTTGGCTTGAATGTTCCTCTTATCGGTTGCGACGGCTGGGACAGCCCGAAACTTGTTGAAATTGCCGGTGCAGAAGCTTTGAACAACACTTACTTCTCCAGTGCATTCTCCGTTCAGGATAAAACCGAATCCGTACAGAAATTTATCTCTGATTACAAAGCAATGTATCAGAAAGACCCGGACATCTTCTGCATGCAGGGTTATAACGCAGGCCTTGTTCTTGCCGATGCTTTGAAACGTGCCGGCGATGGTGCTGACGGCACCAAACTGGCAGCAGCTATTGCAGCAACCAAAGATCTTCCGGTTGCAAGCGGCACTTTAACCTATGATAAAGACCATAACCCGATTATCGCTGCTATCATCATTGAAATGAAAGACGGCGTACAGAGCTTTAAAGAAAAAATCAGCCTGTAATTAATGATTTGTAATTAAATATTTTGTAGTTATGTAGTTTATTGTAGCCCGGAAACTTGTGTTTCAGGTTTCCGGGCTATTTTAAAAATAAAATGAGGTATCAAATGAGGGGGAACTAAATATGAAAAAGGTATCCAAGGTACTATCAGCACTAATTTGCGCTTCGCTGTTAACGGCAGGGCTTACAGGCTGCGGCGGCAAGGAAAGCACCAATACCATTAAAATTGGCGGCAACCTTGAACTTACGGGAGGCAGCGCAACTTTCGGCATCTCTTCTAAAAATGCCATTGAGTTAGCCTTTAAAGAGATAAATGAAAAAGGCGGCGTTAACGGCAAAAAATTAGAACTGGTAGCAGCGGATAATAAATCTGAAGCTGCGGAAGCTGCCAATGCTATGCAGAAGCTGATTTCGCAGGATAATGTTGTGGCGGTTATCGGGCCGAACCTTTCTTCTTCGGTAATTGCGGCATCAGCCATCAACAACGGCTCCAAGGTGCTTGATATTACGCCGATGGGCACCAACCCGAACATTACGGTTGACCCTGCCACCGGCAAAACCAAAGAGTTCAACTACCGCACCTGCTTTATTGACCCGTTCCAGGGCACGGTAATGGCAGCTTTCGCCAAAAATGACCTTGGCGTTGGCAAGGCGGCTATTCTGATTGATAATTCTTCCGATTATGCCAAAGGATTATCTCAGTTCTTCAAAGAGAACTTTGAGAAAAACGGCGGCGTTATTACGGCAGAAGAATCTTATCTGCAAAAGGATACCGATTTTAAAGCAACTTTAACAAAAATTAAAGCTACGGCTCCGGACTTTTTATATGTGCCCGGCTATTATCAGGAAGTAGGCCTGATTGTTAAACAGGCACGCGAACTTGGCATGAATATGCCGATTGCCGGCGGCGACGGCTGGGACAGTGCAAAGCTGCCTGAAATTGCAGGCGCGGCATCACTGAATAATACTTATCTTTCCAGCCTGTATTCGCCAGAAGATGCTTCGGAGATTAATAAAAATTTTGTAGCGGCTTACGAAAAAGCGTATGGTGCCAAACCGGACGTTTTTGCAGCTCTCGCTTATGATTCGGCACTGCTTGTTGCAGAAGCGATTAAAAATGCCGGCAGCGAAGAACCTGCAAAAATTAATGAGGCGATGGCAAAAATTAACGGTTTTACCGGCGTATCCGGCAGTGTAACTTTTGATGCGCAGCACAACCCGGTTAAGAGCGCCGTAATTTTGGAATATAAAGACGGCGTGCAGTCTTTAAAAACCAAAATTAACCCCTGATAGGCAGTAAATTAATTTGTTGTAACAGAAAGGCTGCGGTTTGGCCACAGCCTTTCTGCCTTTTAACTTTGCTGCATGATTTGGTAAAATTGCCAATGTTTTAAAATTTTACAGACTGGAGGAAATGTTTATGGATATGGGTTCGTTTCTGCATCAATTTTTGCAGCAGCTCATCAACGGTATATCCCTGGGTAGCATTTATGCGCTGATTGCCCTCGGTTATACAATGATTTACGGCATCCTTAAACTCATAAACTTTGCCCACGGCGATATTTACATGCTGGGCGCTTATTGTGGGTTTGTTGCCACCACAATGCTGGGCATGTCATTTGTTCCGGCAATTATCTTTTCAATGGCGTGTGCAGCGGTTGCAGGCATTATTATTGAACGCATTGCCTACCGCCCGATGCGCAATGCGCCGCGTATCGCAATATTAATTACCGCTATCGGCGTATCGTTTTTGCTGGAATACGGCATGATGCTGATTGCCACCCCGCAGCCGCGTACTTTCCCGGCTGTATTTGCTGCCGATGTTTATAATATTGGGCCTCTGGTTATTAACAGCCAGCAGATAGTAATCCTCGTAAGCGCAATTATTTTAATGGCTATTCTTACTTATATCGTGCAGTATACCAAAATCGGCAAGGCCATGCGCGCGGTATCTTTTGATACTGATGCTGCAAGGCTGATGGGCATTAATATCGACCGCGTTATTTCCGCAACTTTTGCTCTCGGCTCTGCCCTGGCAGCGGCCGGCGGCGTGCTGGTAGGCATTTATTATAACTCTATCGACCCTCTGATGGGCATGGTGCCAGGCATTAAAGCCTTCGTTGCTGCTGTACTCGGCGGTATCGGCATTATTCCGGGCGCAATGGTTGGCGGCATTATCCTCGGCGTTGTAGAAGCAATGGTCAGCGGCTTTATTTCTTCTACTTTCCGCGATGCAGCCGCATTCGGTATTTTAATTATTATCCTTTTGTACAAACCTGCCGGCATCTTCGGCAAAAATGTACGCGAGAAAGTGTAGGTGGCAGCTATGAATTTTCTTCGTAAATCTGATTTAAAAAGAATAGTAGCCTGCGCCATTTTGTTTGCCGCAGTGCAAGGCATGCTGTTTGCCGAAATTATCGGCCCGTTCTGGGAACTGAACATTGTCCTTATCTGCATTAATATTATTCTGGCGGTAAGTTTAAACCTTATTAACGGTTATACAGGCCAGTTCTCTATCGGCCATGCCGGATTTTTGGCCGTTGGCGCTTATACCGGCGCTATTATGACTGTAAAACTGGGCTTCCCGTTTGAAGCTGCTCTTGTAGTCGGTACCGTAGCAGCAGGCTTTTTGGGATTTTTGATTGGCCTGCCTACTTTAAGGCTGAATGGCGACTACCTGGCTATTGCTACTTTGGGCCTTGGTGAAATTATCCGTATCTGCATCCTCAACATTGATTATGTAGGCGGCGCTTCCGGTTTGATGGGCATTCCCCGTTTAACCACATTTGCCTGGGTGTTCTGGATTATGATTTTTATCATTTTCTTTATTAAAAACTTTAAAAATTCGTCCTTTGGTCGCTGCTGCCTTGCTATCCGTGAAAACGAAATTGCAGCGGACACCATGGGCATTGATACCACTAAATACAAAGTAATGGCCTTTACTTTGGGCGCAGCCTTTGCCGGTACGGCAGGCGTACTGTTTGCGCATTATTTTTACATTGCGCATCCTGCGTCCTTCACCTTTATGCGTTCGTTCGATATTCTGACAATGGTTGTTTTGGGCGGCCTTGGTTCTATGACCGGTTCCATTACCGGCGCTATCCTGCTGACCTTTATTTCTGCATACCTGGCAGAATATCCGGAATGGCGCATGATTATTTATTCCGCAACTATGATTATCCTTATGCTGCACCGTCCGCAGGGATTGTTCGGCAATAAGGAATTAAGCCTGAAAATGTTTGGCATAGGAGGTGGCAAAGATGGAAGAACTGCTGAAAGTAAATGATATCTCCATGGTTTTCGGCGGTTTGCGAGCCGTCTCCAATTTTAACATGGTCATCAACAAGGGCGAACTTATTGGCCTTATCGGCCCTAACGGCGCCGGCAAAACCACTGCCTTCAACATGATTACCGGTGTTTATACGCCGACCGAAGGCGAAATTATTTTTAACGGACAGCGCACCAGCGGCAAAAAATCCTATCAGGTAACGCAGCTTGGCATGGCGCGCACATTCCAGAATATCCGCCTGTTCTCCGAACTTTCTGTTATTGATAACGTAAAAGTTGCCTATAACATGCATGTTAAATACGGTTTGCTGGAAGCTATCGGCCGTTTCGGGCGTTATTTTACCGAAGAAGAACAGATTACCGAAAAGGCAATGGAACTTTTAAAAATCTTCCATTTGGAAGATAAAGCTGATGAGCTTGCCAAAAACCTGCCTTACGGCGAACAGCGCCGTTTGGAAATTGCCCGCGCGCTGGCAACAGAGCCTAAACTACTTTTGCTGGACGAACCGGCAGCAGGCATGAACCCGCAGGAAACCAAAGAACTGATGGAACTTATCCGCTGGATTAGGGAAAAGTTTGATTTGTCCATTCTTTTGATTGAACACGATATGGGGCTTGTTATGGGCGTATGCGAACGCATTTATGTTTTGGAATATGGCATTTGCATTGCTAACGGCACGCCGGACGAAATTAAGCACAATAAACGTGTTATTGAAGCATATCTTGGTGAGGAGGTACTGTAATGTTAAAAGTCAACAATATTGATGTATACTATGGTGCCATTCACGCCATTAAAGATGTGAGCCTTGAAGTGCCTGACGGAGAGATTGTAACGCTTATCGGTTCTAACGGCGCAGGCAAAAGCACTACGCTGCATACCATATCCGGGTTAATCAAGCCGAAAAACGGCAGCATTATTTTTGAAGACAGGGATATTGTAGGCGTGCCTGCACATAAAATTGTAGGCATGGGTCTTTGCCAGGTTCCGGAAGGGCGCCACGTTTTTGCCAATATGACCGTTATGGAAAACCTTGAACTTGGCGCTTATCTGCGCAGCGATAAAGCAGGCATTGCAGAAGATTTGGAAAAAATCTTCCAGAAATTCCCGCGCCTTCTGGAACGTAAAAACCAGATTTCCGGTACTCTCTCCGGCGGCGAGCAGCAAATGCTTGCCATGGGACGCGCGCTGATGAGCCGTCCGCGCCTTTTATTGCTGGATGAGCCTTCCATGGGTCTTGCCCCGTTGCTTGTTAAGGAAATTTTTAATATAATAAAAGAAATAAATGAAAGCGGCACCACGGTGCTTCTGGTAGAACAGAACGCCAACATGGCGCTTTCCATAGCCGATAAGGCGTATGTACTGGAGACCGGACGTATAGCGCTTGCCGGTACGGCGCAGGAGCTTGCCAGCAGCGAAGCAGTCCGCAAAGCATATTTGGGCGGCTGATGCCACAAGGGAGGATTTACAATGTTAGTCAAAGAGTTTATGTCTAAAGACGTTGTTACCATTACCGAAGATAAAAACATGCTGGAAGTAAGGGAGTTAATGCGCAGCGCCGATAAACGCCGTTTGCCGGTTATTGATGATATTAACCGTGTGCGCGGCATTATTACCGATGCCGATGTAAGCCGCACTTCTCCGACTGACGCAACAACACTTTCGCGTTACGAAGCCAACTATCTTCTGGGAAAGCTGAAAGTACGCGACGTTATGACGAAAAACGTAATTACCGTGCATGAAGATTCCGGCGTTGAAGATGCCGCTTACCTGCTGTATAAAAACAAAATCAATGCCCTGCCGGTTGTAAATGACGAAAACAAACTGTGCGGCATTATTACCGACAGCGATATTTTCCGTTCTTTCGTTGATATTATGGGCCTGGCACGCACAAGCACCCGCATTACCATTGACGTGACCGATAAAGTTGGCGTGATTGCCGATATCGGCGCAATGTTCCGTGATAACGGCATTAATATCATCAGCATTGTGGCTAAACCGGAAACCGATGTTAAAACCGAACTTACCATCCGCGCCGAACTTGGCGGCAAGGGTTTGGAAATTATCGAACAGCTCCGCGAAGCAGGCTATTATGTAACGGACATTACCAACGTAAAAAGCAGAGGCTGAAATGGAACCGAAAAGTTTTAAAGTAGGCGATGTGGTAAGAATGAAAAAACCGCATCCCTGCGGCAGCTATGAATGGGAAATTTTGCGTACAGGCATGGATTTCGGCATTAAATGCCGGGGCTGCGGGCATTTTGTAATGCTGGCGCGCCCCAAATTTGAAAAAGCCGTAAAAACGATAGTAACGGCTGAGAAATGACGATGAAGACGGTATGTTAGCATACCGTCTTTTCATTGTTCATAGATAATTTACAAGGCAAGGCAGGAAAATACCGCCATGCGCAGAAAAATATCTAAGTGTGGAAAAGAGGTATTTTATGAAGCCGGCGGAAAAACTTGCAAACGTAATAGAAAACAGCCTTTCCGGTCATCAGCCGCAGCTTGACCGTGACGATAATTTATGGGACGCTGCCGTTTTGCTGCCTTTGGTTAATACGTCGGAGGGCATCAGCATTTTGTTTGAAGTGCGCGCCGCAAAACTCGGCTGGCAGCCGGGCGATGTGTGTTTTCCGGGCGGCAGGGCAGAATGCAGCGACGATAGTTTTGCTGCAACGGCGCTGCGCGAAACCTGTGAAGAACTCGGCCTTGCCAGAGAGCAGGTGCGTATCATTGGCGGGCTTAACTACCTTGTAACGCATATGGGCCCTGTTATCCACCCTTATGTGGGATATATTGCAGATATAAACAGCATTAATTTTAACAGGGATGAAGTTGACGAAGTGTTTACGGTACCGCTGGCGTTTTTGCTTGCCAATCCTCCCGCGGAAGCTAATATGCAGCTTGCAAACAAAGCCGGAGATGATTTTCCGTTCCGCCTTTTGCCACGCCAGCCGCGCGACTGGCATAAACGTAAAGGCTATAAAGTTTATTTTTATGAATACGGCGGCCATGTAATCTGGGGCTTGACAGCGCGTATTCTGCACGGATTTTTAAACAGGTTTGCCGCAGAACTTAATGCGGCGGCAGAGGGGGAAATAACTTGCTGACATCGCATGTTAAAAAAATACTTGTACTGGCGCTTATTTTAATAGCTGCCGCCAGTTACTGGTCTTATTCGTTTATGGATAACAGCGACAGCCCGCTGGACAATTTAAAAAGGGAAGAACGCCTTGATTTGAAGAAAAACATTGTTGTTTTAGGCGTTGACGAGCGTCCTTCGGAACATGACAGCGGCCGCAGCGATACGCTGTTTGTGGTAATGCTTGATACTGATAATAAAGATGTTTCGCTGCTTTCCGTGCCGCGCGACACAAGGGTAAAAATTCCCGGTTACGGCTGGGATAAAATTAACCACGCCTTTGCTTTTGGCGGCCATAAACTGACGCAGGAAACCACGGAAGAGCTTTTGGGCATCCGTATCAACAACTATGTAATGATTGATTTTAAAGGCTTTAAGGGCCTTGTGGATGCTATTGGCGGCGTAGATATTGAAGTTGAAAAGCCCATGAGCTATTATGACGAGTGGGACGGCTTTACTATTGACCTTGCCCCAGGCATGCAGCATATGGACGGCGAAAAGGCAATTCAGTATGTGCGCTACCGTGACGAAGAAGGCGACATTGGGCGTATCAGACGCCAGCAGAAATTTTTGCGCGCCGTTTATGATAAAGTGACATCGGTGGAAATTATTCCCAAACTGCCGGCTTTGGTGGAACAGGCAAATAAAATGGTTGATACCGATTTATCACTGGGCGATATGATGGATTTGGCGCAGGCGCTGAGCGGCATGATGAATAAACATGGCGGACTGCATGCGGCAATGGTTCCCGGCCTGCCGGAATATATCGACGGCGTTAGTTACTGGATTCCGGATATTACCGATTTGCGCAGCCTGATGGCAGAAATGCAGGGCGCAGAGATGAGCGAACGTTACCGTAGCGGCGCTGAACGCATGGAAGCTGAATATATCCGCAACCTTGAACGCGCCAAAAAAGAAATTGAAGACGAACTGAACGGCGTTACTGATGAAGAAAAAGATGAAGAAGTAAAAGACGCTGATAAAGACGATGAAGAAATAAAAGACAGCGATAAAAAAGAAGAACGTAAAGATAAAAAAGCTGCGGCTAAAAACAGCAAAAAGTCTGACGAAGATAAAAAATCTTCCGGCAGCAAACGTAGCGCTAAGCAGGCCGCGCAGGAATTTGCCGGCGATGTGAACAACAAGAGCGCAGAAGTTAGGGAAACACCGCAGCAGAATTACGGCGGCGTAATCCGCGTAGTTGTTATTAACTGCAGCGGAGACCCGGCTAAAGCAGCCAGTGCCCGTGAACGTTTAAGCAATATGGGCATGAGCGTAACGGACGGCGGCAGCGGCAATTTGCGCGAAGAAACGCTGGTTGTATCTACAACCACCAGCGGGCGTGTGGTAACGCGCCTTACAGAAGCGCCTTTTGTGCATGGTATGAGCATCAGCCGTAATCCCGGCGCCGATTATGACGGCATTGTATATGTAGGCAAAGATTATAAATAGCCAAAACTGTTTCATAAGACACAAAATTTAAAGAATTTTATAATTTACCCCTTGCGTATTGTATACAAAAATGTTATACTTAAATCATCAAATAGCCCCTCATTTGGCCCTTCTCGTAAGGGCTTTTTTTTTACCCATTTGGCGGCTTTACAAAAATTTTACTGGTGTTGCGCATTTTAACATTGATGTAATTAAGATATAATAAAAGATAGAGTTTTCAGGTAGGAGTAAAAATATGCTTTACAATGACAGAGCAGCCTTAATTTTGCAGCAGCTGCAATTAAAAAGCAGCATAAAAGTAACGGAAATTGCCAAAATGCTGGGCGTATCGGTAGATACCGTTCGCCGTGATTTAAAAACTTTGGAAGAACAGGGGCAGCTTAAATGCGTGCATGGCGGAGCAAGCCTGCCCGATTATATGTTGGCTTTCAGTAATTTCAGCGGGCGCGAGATAATCCATATCGAAGAAAAACGGCGTGCGGCGCTGAAGGCAGTGGAACATATCCGTTCCGGCAGCGTGATTGCGCTTAATTCAGGCACAACCAATGTTATTCTTGCGCAGGAATTAATTAAACGCTTTACGGATTTAACGGTTATTACCAATAATATTTCAGCAGCCATGGTGCTGATGCAGAACCAGTCGCTGTGTACAGTGGTGCTGGGCGGCGAGTTGGACAGCCTGGAACATTCTACTTATGGCAGCGTGTGTGAGCAGGAATTGCAGAAATATTATCCTGATATGTGCTTTCTTTCCATTAACAGTGTAGATGCCGAAGCGGGCTATACCGATTTCCGTTTTGCGGAAATTGGCGTAATGCAGTTGATGGCGCAGCGCTCAGATAAAGTGCTGGCGGTGATGGACAGCAGTAAACTGAACCGCCGCTCTAAAAAAGTTATAATGCCCAACAGTATGATAGACCTTTTAATTATGGACAGCGTTACACCGGCCCAAAAAGAAAAATACCTGCTTGCAGGCATACATATAGAATAAAATACGGCAAAGAAAACCACAGCATGGAGATTTTCCATAGCTGTGGTTTTTATTTTTTTACAAGGATTTTAAAATTACTTTATTTATATTTGCTTGCAGATTTATGCGGTAAGCGTTATTATAAAACTGTAAAAAACAGCAAATAATTAAAATAATAATGCAAAAAACAGCAAAGGAGTCACGAAATGGCAAAAGAACAAATCAAACTTGTAGTATTTGACTGGGCAGGCACAACAACGGACTTTGGTTCAAAAGCGCCGGTAGATGTGTTTGACAGAACCTTCCGCCAGAAAGGTTTGGAATTTACGCTGGACGAAATTAATGCGCCAATGGGTATGGAGAAAAAGGCGCATATTAAAACTATGCTGGCAACAGAACGCGGCAGCCGGATGTGGAATGAGGTTTACAGCCGCAGCTGGAATGAAGAAGACATTGAAGATGTTTACCAATGCTTTGAAGCCAACCTGCGCACTGTGGTTACGGAATATGCCAAACTCATTCCCGGCGTTAAAGAAACGGTTGACAAGTTGAAAGAGATGGGCTTGAAGATAGGCTCTACAACCGGTTACACCTCTGAAATTATGCAGTACGTTTTACCGGCAGCCAAAAAGCAGGGCTATGAACCTGATTGCGTGGTAACGCCGGACATTACCGAATACAGCCGTCCGACGCCATTTATGGTATTTGAATGTATGCGTCAGTTAAACGTATACCCGCCTAAACTTGTTGTTAAGGCTGGCGATACAGTAATGGACATTCTGGAAGGCAAAAACGCAGGCTGCTGGTCGGTTGGCATTATTAAGGGCAGCAGCGTGGTTGGGTTAAGCGAAGCGGAATATAACGCGGCTGATGCTGAAACATTGGCAGCCTTAAATGCCAGGGCAAGGCAGATTTACCTTGAGGCCGGTGCTGATTTTGTTATTGACGATATTACCGGTCTGCCGGAAGTTATTGAAAAAATTAACGCAGGCTTATAAGCAGGGAGGTACTTTAGTTGGATTGTTATTATAACCCCGTACGCACTTATCTGGGCGCAGGCAGTTTAGCCGTGCTGCCTCAGCTGGTTAAGGATTTGAATCCTGGCAAAATTCTGCTGCTCATCTGGGATGAAAGCGTATTGCAAAACCGTTTTATTAAAGCAGCCGCAGCGGAATGGAAGGATAAATTAACGGTAAAAACCTTTGCATGGAGCAATCCGGAACTGTTACAGCTGTATGAAATGTATAACGAAACAAAAAACGCAGGCTTTGCGCTGGTTATTGCCGTAGGCGGCGGCAGCGTGCTTGACGTGGGCAAATCATTATGCTGCCTGTATGCACAGGATATTGCTTCGCCGGAGGAACTGCGCAGCCTGATTGAAACGAAAAGCTACAAGGCGCCTGCCTGCAAATGGATTGGCGTACCTACAACCGCCGGCACCGGCAGTGAAGTAACCTGCTGGGCAACAGTGTGGGACAGCGAACACGACAAAAAATATTCTGTTGATACGCAGGCAAACTATGCTTACGCTGCTGTTGTTGACCCGGAACTTGCCAATACAATGCCGGTCAAACTGGCTGTATCTTCTGCGCTTGATGCTGTTTGCCACGCAGCGGAAAGTTACTGGGCAAAGGCCAGCAATGCAACATCCCGTGCAGCGGCTTTGGCAGCCATTAAAATTATTATGCAAAATTTAAACGGGCTGTTATGCAGCAAAGAAGAAGCGCATGAAGCTATGGCGCAAGGCAGCCTGCTGGCAGGTATGGCTTTCAGCAACACGCGCACCACGGCCTGCCATTCTATCTCATATCCGCTGACCATGAAGTATCACATTCCGCACGGCGTGGCAGTTAGTATGCTGCTGGCTCCTGTTATGCAGCTTAATATGCCGTATATTAAAAACAGCAGGGAACTTTTAGCTGCTTTTGGCGCAGACAGCGCAGCAGAGGTTGCGCAAAAGGTAACAGATATTCTGGAAAAATCCGGCAGCCCGGCTAAATTAAGCCAGTGGGGCGCAGCAGAAAGTGACTTTGACGAAATTATCGCCCACAGCATGACTAAAGGCCGCGCAGATAATAATCCGGCCGAGTTGAATGCTGTAAATGTAAAAGAAATTTTAAAAAATATTTTGTAATGAAAAGGAGTATTTAAAATGAAAAAGAGCATTGCATGTGTTTTATTATCCGCTATGGTGGCTTTTGGCAGCTTTGCGGCAGGCTGCGGCGGCAACACTGATGCCCCGGCAGAAAAGAAAACCTTTACCATTGCTTATGCACCTAACGAATCTACTACCGACAGCACCGATGCAAGAAGCACTCTTGCTCAAGACCTTGGCAAAGTAATCAATATGGATGTTAAAGAAATTCAGGCCAGCGATTATACTGCTATTATCGAAGCTCTGCGCACCGGCAAAGCAGATATGGCTTACATGGGCGCTCTTGCAGTTGCTATGGGTTCAGAACGTGCAGGCATCACTCCTATTGTTATGAAAGCCCCTGATGGCGATAAAGCACAGGCTGTTTATCATTCCGTGTTCATCACTCAAAAAGATAACAGCGAAATTAACAGCATTAAAGATTTTAAAGGCAAAACCATTGCTTTTGTAGACCCGGATTCAACTTCCGGCAATCTTGTACCGACTTCTGAAATTATGAAAGCTTTTCCGGATTTAAACCTGACCAATGAAAAAATCCATACCAACGGCGAATTTTTTGAAGCGGTAAGTTTTTCCGGTAAACATCAGGCAGGCTTGCAGGCAGTAATTAAAGGCGACGTTGATATTGTGCCGATTTCCGACCAGATTATGGCGAGCGAGTTTAAAAACGGCAATGCAGATGAAAACGCAGTTAAAGTAGTTCATTCTTCGGCTGCTATTCCGGCAGAAGCTATGGTTGTTGGCAAAACTGTTAATGAAGATTTGAAGAAAACCTTAACTAAATTTCTGGTTGAATACAACAACAAAGAATATTTTGACAAAGTTATTAAAAAAGCAAATGCACGCTTTGTAGAATGCAGTATGGAGGATTATCAGCCTATTGTTGAGCTGAACAAAAACATTAATAAACATTAATTGAGATGCCTGATGGCGGGAGAATTTTGATGGAACCGGTTTTAAAATTTGTAAATGTAAATAAATACTATTCTAATAACGTACATGCACTGCATAACATATCGCTTGAAATTGCAGAAGGTGAGTTTGTTTCTGTTATTGGGCCAAGTGGCAGCGGCAAAAGTACTTTATTAAGAACAATAAACCGTCTTATTGACGTATCGGACGGGCAGATTTACGTTGACGGAACTGATATTACTCATATTAAAGGCAAAAGCCTGCGCTCTGTGCGCCGTAAGGTTGGCATGATTTTTCAAAATTACAACCTTGTGTACCGGCTGTCGGTGCTGCAGAATGTGCTGCATGGCTACCTTGGTTATCTTGACGGCATAAAAGGTATTTTGGGTATCTATCCAGAAGAGGAGAAACTGCGGGCTATCCGTTTGCTTGAGGAAATGGGGCTGGGCGCGTTCTGTTATAACCGTGCGTCCGATTTATCCGGCGGGCAAAAGCAGCGTGTCGGCATTGCCCGGGCAATTATGCAGAAACCAAAAATTCTGCTGGCTGATGAGCCGATTGCTTCGCTTGACCCTTCCAGTGCCAAAAATATTATGGACATTTTGGCGGAACTTGTTAAAACACGCCGCATAACCTGTATTGTCAATTTACATCAGCTTGAGGTCGCCAAAAAATATTCTACCCGCATTATTGGGCTTTCCAAAGGAACGATTGTGTTTAACGGCAAACCGGAAGAACTCACAGAGGATGTTGTGGAAAAAATTTACGGTACCGGCAGAGACAACTTAATTGGAGGGGCAGAAAGTGAAGAAAAGCATTTCAGTTATGCCGCCTGCTGAGAAAAAGATTTATACAATCTTTTTTGCGGTAATTGTACTGCTCTACATTGTATGCAGCATTTTTACACAGTTTTCGCCTGTTGCCGTCTTTACAAATTTTGACCAGTTTTGGATTTTCCTTGCGGAGGATTTCTTTCCTCCGCAGTTTCCAACTGATATAAGAATGCGGAACATTATGGATAGCGTAGTTGTAACTATTGCTATGGCTCTTTCATCTACCACTATTGCAGGTATTTTAGCATTTTTTACGGCGCTGTTTGCCAGCGAACTTGTATCGCCGTTTCCCAAAGCAGCCAGGTTTGTGCGTGGTTTTGCAACTTTTTTGCGCAATATTCCGGCGCTGGTCTGGGCATTTATCCTGTTTTCATCTTTGGGGATTGGTACAGGCGTTGGTTTTGCGGCGCTTTTAATAACCAGTTTTGCATTTATGGTCAGGGCTTTTACAGAAACAATGGAAGATATTTCTGTTGATTGCCTTGAAAGTCTGGAGGCTGTCGGTGCAGGCTTTTGGCAGCGCGTGGCGCACGGCATTATTCCAAGCTGCATAAGCGGTTTTTTGGCGTGGTTTTTATACTGCATAGAAGTTAATGTCAGAGCATCGACCATTGTAGGTATGGTTGGTGGCGGCGGTGTAGGCATGGTGCTGTTCTCTTATATTAAATCGTTTAATTACCATATGGCATTTACCATTATTTTAATAATAGCGGCGGTTGTAATTATCGTAGACCGTATCACCGGTAAAATAAGAAAGGAATTGGCGCTATGAAAAAATCATCTGCTGCGGCAGACAGCGTTGCTATCCGTTATGGCTTCAACAATAAAATAAAAATTGAATGTGCTTATCAGAATAAAGCAATACCTGTTTTTTTAACAAGCATAGCTGCTTTATGTATATGCAGTTTGGTTTATCTGGATATAGACTGGCTGAAACTTATCGGGCGCGTACCTGATACAGGCAGGATATTTTACAGACTGGCACAGTTAGATTTTAAATTTATGGATTTAATCGCAGCGGCGATGTGGGAAACCATTTCCATTACAGTGCTGTCTACCTTGTATAGCGTTGTTTTGGGATTGTTTTTTGGTATGTTTGCTGCCGAAAATATTTTCCGTATGCGTTGGCTGGCGGAGCTTGTGCAATCGTGGTTTACTTTTTTGCGCGCTGTGCCGACGCCGGTATGGGTGCTTTTAATGATGGTCTGTCTCGGCATGGGGCCTGCTGCCGGCATTGCCGGGCTGTGCGTGCATACAACGGCGTTTTTTACGCGTGTCTTTGCGCAAAGTTTTGAAAGTATTCCGCAAGAAACCATTGAAGCGCTTTCGGCAACAGGTGTTGGCAAAATAGGCGTATTTTTTAACGCTGTTCTGCCTGCGGCGCTATCGCAGCTTGTAGCCTGGATTGCCTGCGCTTTGAAATAAACTTTTCGGAATGTGCCATTTTGGGCATGATTGGTGCCGGAGGCATTGGCTTTATCATTGCCCGCAGCATACAGGGCTATGAATACGGCACCGCGGGAGTTGCCATTTTTCTGGTATTTGCCTTTGCCTATACTATTGAAAGATTGTTCATTTTCATTAAAAATAAAATACGCTGATTTGCTGTGTGTTTTGCCCGTAACTGATGGTTGCGGGTATTTTTTATGCCGCTTTCTTTTGCTTTTTGCCGTCAGTTATTGTAAAATAATAAGATAGTAAGATTGAAAACCTAAGGAGCGATAGATGTGAGTACAAATTTAGAAGTAGGTATTGTAGGCCTGCCTAATGTAGGCAAAAGCACTTTGTTCAACGCTATTACCAAAGCGGGAGCAGAAGCGGCGAACTATCCGTTCTGCACCATTGAGCCTAACGTAGGCGTTGTAGATGTGCCTGATGCGCGTTTGAATGTGCTGGGCGAAATGTTTAAATCTAAAAAAATCGTGCCTGCGGCAATGCGTTTCGTCGATATCGCAGGGCTTGTAAAAGGTGCATCCAAAGGCGAAGGCCTCGGCAATAAATTCCTTGCGCATATCCGCGAGGTTGATGCCGTTGCGCAGGTTGTGCGCTGCTTTGAGGACGGCAACATTACCCACGTTGAAGGCAGCATCGACCCGCTGCGCGATATTGAAATCATCAATACCGAGCTTTGCCTGGCCGATATGGAAACCGTGGAAAAACGCCAGGAACGCCTGGTTAAACTTTTAAAAACCGGCGACAAAAAAGTACCGGTAGAAAAAGCCGTGCTGGATAAGGTTATGGAAGGTTTGGGCGAAGCTATACCGGCACGCCGTTTGGGTTTGACTGATGAAGAAAAAGAGTTTTTGACCGAACTGCACCTTTTAACTATGAAACCGGTGCTGTATGTGGCTAACGTTGCCGAAGATGAAGTGGCAACGCCGGAACAGAACCCGCATGTGCAGGCTGTTATGAAATACGCCGCAGAAGAAAATGCGGAAACCATTACCGTTTCTGCCAAAATGGAATCGGAAATTGCTGAACTGCCTGATGATGAAGCCAAAGAATTTTTGGAAATGGCTGGTTTGGAAGAAACCGGCCTTGACCGTTTGATTAAAGCAGGCTTTAAACTTTTAGGTTTGATGACCTATTTAACCGCCGGTGAAACCGAAAGCCGTGCCTGGACTATTAAATGCGGTACCAAAGCACCGCAGGCGGCAGGCAAAATCCACAGCGATTTTGAACGCGGCTTCATCCGCGCCAGCGTCATCGGCTAC
>ENA-OROS01000538-OROS01000538.1-human-gut-metagenome-genome-assembly--contig:-NODE-538-length-24068-cov-2.578895_pt1 | contig 24068 bp, 20 predicted proteins | sample MGYA00242134_ERZ509059 | MGnify/ENA primary metagenome ERZ509059 (study PRJEB26280, sample SAMEA2338753) | human gut metagenome | biome: human gut; feature: human-associated habitat; material: faeces... | reverse complement strand
TTGGGCTGGCGCGACTTGCTGATGAATAATGTTGATTTTGAAGCGGAAGTAAGCGGCGGTAAAGTTGTAGTTGAAAAGTTTGCTGCCTTTGCCGGTGACGGCGGCGCAATGAATCTGACGGCGCAGGCAACTTTTGACGGCAGTTTCAGCGGCAGCGGCAGAATGTCTGATTTTCCGCTGGACAGCTTTTTTGCAGCCGCAGGACAGAATGGCAGCGGTACGGCATCAGCTGGATTTAATTTCAGCGGTGATTTGAGCGGCATTGATTTTTATGCCAACACACAGGTTAAAAATGTACATGTTGCAGGGCTTGTTTTCCCGGAAGCATACGGCAAAATTTCCATGGCTGACAGCGTAGTGCAGCTTACGGATTACCGTGTGGAAATGGAGCAGGGCTACAACCTCATCAACGGTTTTGTTGATATAGGCGGCGCAGAACCGGTGCTCGGCATTACTGTAAGCACAAGCGGCATCCGCGCGGAACCTTTGGTTGCAGTGGCTGCGCCGGATGTAAAACTTACCGGCAACATTGATAACGAAATAAGCATTATGGGCCCGCTCTCCGCGCCTTCCGTAGAAGGCAGCGTAATGCTGACGGACGGCAGTGCAGAGGGCTTTTTGATAGACCAGATTAGTGGGGCGTATTATTATGCGCCGGACGGCAGCCTGCGTTTAACCAGCGGCTATATTAAGGCTCTTTCGACGGAGGCTTCTTTGAGCGGCACGATGGATGCAGCGCAGAACCTTGATTTTACGGTAGACATTACCGATATGGATTTAAGCACTTTGCCCATCAGGGACGAAACCATTGCTTTGAATGGTTTTGTAAGCGCGCACGGCAGCTTAACGGGCACACTGACGCAGCCGCGTTTTGACGGCAGCATCAGCAGTGATTCCGTACTTATTAATGGCGAAGAACTGAAAAATATTATGGGTACGCTGTCTGCGGACGGGCAGCATAATAACCATGTCGAAGCATCCTTTGAGCAATCGCCGGACGGCATGTTTGCTGCTGAACTGGATTTGGATGCTGTGGAAGAAGTCCTTACCGGCAATGTTGAATTCATGTACGGCAATCTGCGTTCCATTATGAAAATGGCCAAGGTTGACCTTGATATTGACGGTGTTGCTGACGGCCGTCTGAATATTAATCCGCGCGGCAAGGGCAGCGGCATTTTTGCCGATATGCGCGTATCTGATATTAAAGTTAAAGACGTAAGTTATGATGCCATGCGTTTTAAAGGCCGCCTGCAAAACGGCATATTGAATTTTGACGAGCTGAAGCTGACAGAAAGCGTGCCTGAAGAGCAAAAAGGCACAGAAAACGCACTGGCACCGGAACCCGGTTCGCTGACGGCCGGAGGCTGGGTAAATCTGCACAATCATTCGCTGGATATCAAGGCAAGGGCGTATAATGCCAACCCTGCCATTGTGCCGGCTCTGCTGGATTATCCGCTGGAATTGGGCGGCAAGATTGATATGGCGGTTGATTTGTCCGGCAGCTTGGAAAATCCGCAGGGCACTGCAAGACTGGAACTTATAGAAGGTTCTGTGGAAGGCATTGGCTTTGATGCTTTGACGGTGCAGATGAGCCTTGCCAACGATACCTTAAAACTTGACCATGCCCAGATTAACAAAGATATTTACAAACTGACCGCATCCGGCGATATGCCGCTTGATTTGCTGCGCAGCAAGGAACAGCGGCGAAACCCGGCAGCAGCAATGAACATTAAGCTGAACCTTGATAACGCACGTTTGGGCCTGCTGCACCTGCTGACGCCGATGGTTGAATGGGGCGTAGGCGAAACGCTCGGTTCGGTAACGCTTGCCGGCACTTTGGAAGAACCTTTGGTATATGGTGAAATTATGATGCACGGCGGGTCGCTGAAATTGCGTGATGCCTATACTATTTTTGACAATATCAATTTGGATGTTGATTTTACCGGCAACGAAATTGCCCTTAATGAATTTTCGGTGCAGATGGGCGACGGTACGGTAACTGCTTCCGGCAACTACGCTTTACGTGCCGATGAGGACAAAACCTATGTTATTAATGCCATTTTTAAAGATGCGGAATTTGCTTCCGAAATCTTTACGGGACGTATTAACGGCACGGCAGGCATCAGCCCGCAGCGTTACTTTACCCGTACTGACGGCGCAAATGGAAACCGCGGAGGTGTAGGATACCGTCCGTTCATTAAGGCGGATATCCGTTTGGATGATGTACTGGTAAACATGCCTACCATACCGGAACTTTCTGAAGGCAGCAGCAATTACGGACTGGATGTTAAAGTTACGCTTGGCCCGAAAATCCATTTGTACAACAAATATTTGTATGATTTGTGGCTTTCCGGAGGATTGCATGTTACAGGCAGTACAGTGTATACTAATATAAATGGCAATGTGAAAGCCGATAAGGGCACTATTACTTATCTGCGCACGCCGTTTGAAATCCACAATGCTTCTGTGGCATGGCCTGTTCCCGGTGATATTTTGCCGACGGTTAACCTTGACGCAACGGCGCGGTTCAGGCGTTATGACATTTTCCTGCGTGTAACGGGACCGCTTGAGCAGATGCAGATGATTCTGCGCAGTGACCCATCGCTGACGAAAGACCAGATTATTAAGATGCTGACTTTGCAGCGCGAAGTAACCGGCACTGATCAGGGTGTAACGCAGGACGATTTCCAGAATTTAATGACAGTGGGCCTGGAAATGACGGTGCTTGGCGACGTGGAAGAAATCTTTAAGGAAACGCTGGGACTGAATGAATTTATGATTTATTCGGGCAGGCTGCGTACGGGGCACAGCCTTTCACAGGAAAGCGGCGAGCTTACTGAGGACGAAAAAGACCAGTATAATATTCTTGTGAGCAAGTATCTGACGGATAATTTGCTGGTTGGCTATACCGTAAGCGATGACAGCGAACATGAAAGTATATTTGCCCAGTATGATATTTCGCGCCATATGAGTATTAATTACGAGCGCAACAAAGATTATAACACGACCGAAGACTGGTACGGCGTGGAATACAAGGTAACGTTTTAAGCAATATTTAAGATAATTTTATTAAAATTTTAAGGAAGGTATGCCCATGCTGAAAGAATATCTGGCAGAGTTGCAGAAAACACCGCTGCTTGCCCGCGGGGAAGAAGCGGAACTTTGGCAGCGCTGTGCCGGAGGCGACCGTGAGGCGTATAACAGATTAATAACTTCTTATCAGCCGCTGGTGTTTAAAATTGCAGCCGGTTTCAAGCTGCCTGAACAGCAGCTGATGGAACTTGTGCAGGAAGGCACACTTGGCTTATTGGAAGCGGCGGAGCGCTATGATTATACGCGCGGTGTGGCGTTCAGTGTATTTGCCATGCACCGCATCCGCGGCAGGATGCTTGACTTTTTGGAACGTGACGACAGCGGCAGAAGTTTTTCTTTGGACGATACCAATGCCGCCGGCGTTGCCTGGGCAGATGTGCTGGCGGCAACCGGACGTACTCCGTTTGAAGAAGCCGAGCTGAGCATGATTACCGACAGGGTGGCGCAGGCACTGCACCGTCTGCCGGAAAAAGAGCAGCAGGTGCTGACCGGCATTTATCTTGAAGACCGCAGCGCAGCCGATATGGCGGACAGCATCAATGTCAGCCTGGGTCATATCTACCGTTTGCAAAAGCGCGGGGTAAAACGTATCCGCGGCATGCTGTCGCATTTTATTGCAGATTTAAAAAGAAGCTAAAGCAAGAAAAACAGTAAAGTTGAGCTTTTTTTTGCAGATTATTGCATTTATTGCTGAAATATGGGAAAATATAATAAATTTCACCGTGATAAAATATCCTGAAAAAACGGATTATATATTCAATTAGTCTGTGCAGAAAGGAGTTTTAGCGGTGGCTAAAGATATTTATGACAACATAGATGATGTGAAATGCAGTTTGGATAATGCAAGCCGCAGCTTCCGCAAAAACAACGGACTGCGCGGCGAGCTTGATTTGATGCTGGCAGAAGCGTCGATTCGCTATCTGCGTGAAAAACGCGGGCTGGCATCAGTGTGGAACAGGCAGAAACTGGCTGTCATTTTAGCAGCGCTTCTGGCGCTTGCCGGTTATGGCGGTTGGCTTTATGCAGGCATTTCGCAGGACGAAGCCGTGAAAATTCCTGAGGCGGTTACAGTGCTTCCGCAGGAAGAAAAGACGGCAGCGCCCAAAGAAACAGTTGCAGCACAGCCGGTGCAGCAGCAGACAGAGCATGTAGCGGCTGATTTAAATATTAACAGCAATACCAGTTATCAAAATTATTTAGCTGAAGAAGATATGCAGCAGCTTGTCAGAACAGGCAGGCAGGTTCTGCAGGATGCTGAGTGAACAGGGAGGATTTGAATGAACAAGAGAAAATATGCACAGTTGTCTTTAAGTCTGGCAGCTATGCTGATGGCAGCTCCGGTATGGGCTGCTGAACAGGCCCAGAATGCAGCAGACGTAGTTGCAAACCAGACGATGACCATTGGCGGCAAGGAACAGATTGTCAGCCAGAAGGCGCTGGAACAGGCGAGAAAGGCACAGGAAGAATCAGGCAAATCCCTTCCTAAAAAGGGCAAAGACGGTAAATATACCTATTACATGCACAATAATCCGGCTGAAGATATTTCCGACCCTAATTATAAAAGTGGCGGCAAATCTGGCAGCGGCAGAATTGTGGAAATTGTGCCCGGTAAAGGCGTTGTGCGCGAAGGCGGCAGCGGTGTAGAACAGCCGGAACAGAAAGAAAATGCGCAGCAGGAAGCTCCCGAGCAGGAAAGCGGTGCAGCGGCTGTACAGGATGAAGCTGTTACGGCAGATGAAAGCGATGGGCAGATTACTGCCGGTGAAAACCAGCCTGCCGAAATTAAAGAGCCGATGGTGCGTGAGGCAGATGGCAGCCTGCGCCCTATGACAATGGAAGAACGCCAGAAATGGGAGGCAGAAGTTGAACAGCAGCGCACAGCACAGCAGGCAGTGCAGCAGGCTCCGCAGACTAATGCTGTATCACAGGAACCGGTTTTGAATATGCCGGTGGCTCAGCAGAAGCGTGCCAGTGAACCGGCAGCCCCGTATATCGGTCAGCGTGTTACCAAAATTTCCGTAACCGGCAATAAAGTTACCAAAGCGGAAGACATTGAAGCTGTTATTACTACCAAACCCGGTATGGAACTTACTCAGGAAGGCCTTACTAAAGACCTGCATGCAATTTATGGTTTGGGCTGGTATTATGATTTACAGCCGGAGTTTGTGAAAGTACCGGAAGGCGTGCAACTTGTTTACCATGTGCTGGAAAATCCGGTTTACAAACAGCTTGAAGTAGAAGGCAATACCAAAATTTCTACTTCTGAAATCGAAAAAATTCTTGATTTGCCAAAAGATGAAATCATCAACATTAAAGATGTTAACGTAAAAGTACAGCGTCTGGAAGCAGAATACAACAAACAGGGCTACATTCTGGCCCGCGTGGCTGATATCCGCATGCTGCCGGACGGAACTTTGCTTTTGCTTGTTAACGAAGGCATTGTTGAAGATTTTAAGGTAAAAGGCAATGTAAAAACCAAAGATTATGTTATTACGCGCGAAATGAAGCTGAAAAAAGGTGAGCCTTTCAATGCTAAAGATGCACGCCGCAGCATGCAGCGCATTTATAACCTCGGTTATTTTGAGGACGTTAACATTAAGCTGAACCCTGGCCAGGAGCCGAACGGCGTGGAAATTGAAATTACCGTTGTGGAAATGAACACCGGTACTTTCGGCATCGGCGCAGGCTACAGCAATGCTGACGGCTTTATCGGTATGGTTTCCGTTGGTGACAGAAACTTCCGCGGCACCGGCGACAGCGTTAACGTACGCTGGGAATTCGGCGGCGAAGATGAAAAGAACTACGAATTTACTTATGTAAAACCGTGGATTGACGATAAGGAAACCAAAGCAACTTTAATGCTGTACGATGTTACCAACGAATATGCAGATTATGACATTGATGCGCATGAAATTGCACGTTATGATAAAAAACGCCGTGGTCAGGAACTTACCTTCAGCCGCAAAACCGATAATGAGTTTATCAGCAACTATGTAACGCTGAAAAACCGTGATGATATTTATAAGGGTGAAGCGGATGGCTATGAAGGCGACCGTGACCAATACTATGAAGAACAGTTTGATGGCACTAAATACGATAAACCGTACTATCCTGCAACTGCTAAAGAACGCCGTGATGAAAACTTCGGCGTAACCCGCAGTGTTACTTTCGGACGCGTATTCGATTCGCGCGATAACATTTATGACCCGCACGAAGGCAAACGCATTGGCTACAGCGTAGAATGGGCAGGCCTTGGCGGCGACTTTGATTTCACCAAATTTACCGCAGACTGGCGTTATTACTACCGTGCCGGCGGCGAAAGTGTTTGGGCGCTGAACCTTGGCGCAGGCTGGGCTGACGGCGATATGCCTTTGAGCCAGCGCTTCTCTATGGGCGGCAGCGATACCCTGCGTGGTTATGAAGATGACCAGTTCCGCGGCAACAGTATGCTGAAAGCAACTTTGGAATACCGTTTCCCGATTATCAAAAAAGTACAGGGCGTACTCTTTACCGATAACGGCTATGCTTGGGACAAACGCTTTGAGGATGATTTTGACCTTGGCCTGATTAAAAACAGTTTTGGTGCAGGCCTGCGCATTAACTCTCCGCTCGGTCCTGTTAAGCTGGATTACGGCTGGGGCGATGACGGCGGCATGTTCCACTTCAGCTTCGGCGGACAGTTCTGATTAAACTGTTATGTTGTTAAGAAAGTTTTTGCTGTGCTGCCTGCTGTGCCTGCCTGCTGCACCTGCATGGGCAGAGCCTGTTGACAGTGTAGTAGTGCATATTACCGATAACGGCGGCACCAGCAGCGTTCTTTTGAATAGAATGTCCAAAAGCATGCAGGTTGTGGCAGAACAGCTTTTTATTGATAAGGACAGCGTTAATATCAATGCCGCGCGCGGTGATTACGAGCATTTGCTGGCAGAAGTGGGCGACCGCGTATTGACTGGTTACCAGATGGAAAGCGTCAGTGTAAATGCCGGCGCCGTTACCAGTATTGATATACATGTTGCTCCGTGGAGCGCAGCCGTTGAAAATGTATTTGTTGATTTGCAGTTTTCCGGCGTGGAACCGGGAACAGCGGGCCTTTTAAAAAAGCGCCTGCCGCAATTGCAGGAAAGAATAGAATATATCATAAAGGGCTCATCTGTTGATGCTACCGACTGGGCCGGCGGCATACTCCGCCGCCTTATCCGCAGCGAAGTTGAGGAAAATTTGCCGGAGTTCAAAGCTGCTGTTGATGTGGTGAGTGAAGATAACCGTACTGTGGTACAGGTTGTAATTTACCCTGTCGGACAGCTTGTACAGAATGTAGATTATTCTATGACCTCAGAGTCGATACCGAACCTTTTGCTGCTTGATTTAAAGCAGCGTTATGCTGAGAAAGCAGAGGCTTTGCGCGGACTGCCGGTAGAGTATGTAAAACGCCATCAGCAGGAACTGGAAAATATGTTGCTAGCAGATTTGCAGAATGAAAAATCGGTGCAGATGCATAACCTTGCTCCGTCTGTTAAACTGGTTCCGGGCAGCACGCTGGGCGTAGAAATCGGCATGGGCTCAGACAAGTACAAAATCTGGTTTGAAGGTTACGGCGATATTGGCCGCAATGAAGATAATATTTCCGGACGTGCGCATATCGGCAAGTTTATTTCTAAACGCGATGAAATTTTTGGCGAAGCCGGCGTAACTTTAGACGATGTGGAATGGGACTTTTCCGCAGGTTATGCAAGGCACTGGGGCAAGGCGACATTAAGTTATATGCGCCGCAGTCCTGATGGCCAAAACGTATTCCGCGGAGAATATGATTTTACCAACAAATGGCGTCTGCGTACCGAATATTTTTCCGGAACAGACACAACGGAAATTGCCGTACGTTACAGAATCCACGAATTTTTGAGCGCTGAGTACGTTTATTCCAACGATAAGCCGTATTTCCGTATTGTGGGAAATTTGTAGGCATATTATTGAAAGATAAACGCAGGGCTGATATAATTAAAAATATAATCATAATTTGAAAGCAGGGATAATTTATTATGATGCAGCAATTACGCAATCCGAAAAATGTTAAAATGATTTCTTTGTTTGTTGCCGCAATTTTCGTACTCAGCTGCTTTGCCATTACTTTGCAGCAGGGTTCTTTCAGCAGCATTGCTTCAGCGGCTTCTTCCGAATCCGCTATCGGCGTGGTTAATTATCAGATGCTGTTGTCCCAGTCTCCGGATATTGCCGGGGTGCAGGAAGCAATGAAACAGGAAATTGCTACGCAGCAGAAAAACTTTGACGAAAAAAGCAAAGATATGAACGATACCGAAAAGCAGCGCTATTATCAGCAACTGCAGGAGGTAATTGCCAACAAGGAAAAAGACCTGATGGAACCTGTGTTTCAGAAAATTGAAGCAGCCATTAAAAAGGTTGCCGATAAAAAAGGTTTGGCAGTTGTAGTTGAAAAAAATACCGTAGTTTACGGTGGTCTCGATATTACTGACGAAGTGGCAAAAACCTTGCAAAGCGGAAAATAATTTTACGGGACCCTGAAAGGGTCCTGTTTGCTGTAAGGCTATGAAAGGAAGATAGTATGCGTTATCTGCAAATTGCATTATTGATGTTCATAGCCGTATTTTGCGTAAGCGCCTGCGGAAACCTGCCCGGTTCCGGCGAAAAAATTGCCTATATCAACTGGGAGGAAGCGGTAAAAAGCCATCCGCGCAGCGAAGCGCTGAAGCAGGGGCGGGCAGAATATGACAAACTTCTGGCATACCGTGACCAGCAGGCTGATATTGCCCGTAAACAGATACAGGGCCTGGCGCTTTTGCAAAAGATTAAGCAGAACAGTAAAAGCAGTTATTACGAAGCTGATTACCGTACTTCAATGTATGCTAAACATGAAATTGAACAGCACGAATTTCAGGCTGTTTTGGAAAAAGCTGCGGCTGAGGCTGATGAAATACTCGCCGAAGAACGTGAAAGCATTGAAAATGAGTATCAGCTGAGAATGTTTAATATCCGTCTCCAGCTTGAAGCCGTACGCATAAAACCTGAACAGCGTCAGGAGCTGCAGGATGAATTACGGGTACTGCGTGCTGAGATGGACAGCAAAATGGCTGAACTTAACAAAAAGCACAGTGCGATTATTGCTGAAAAAACCGCGCCGGAGCGTGAGGCCATGAAGCAGCGCATTGCAGAATATGCTGCAGGGCTGCGTGATGAGCTGAACGGCAAGCTGCAGGACGATATTGACAAAGACAATAAAGATTTGCAGCAGGGTCCGGCAGCATTTAATAAAGTAGTTGAAGTAATCGACAAACGCCTTGATAAAATAAAAGAAGGCAATGATAAGATTGCTTCGGAAATCAGGCATGATATTGAAAGCAAAGTGGCGTATCTTGCCAAAGAGCGCGGCTACACTATTGTTTTTAATAAAGTAAAAGTTAATGTAAAAGCTGATGACATTACCCAAGAGGTAATAAAAGAGCTTAAAAAATCAAAATAACGGGAGCGAATAAACATGAAAAAACAAATTATTGCCGGTCTGCTTGCGGCAACGGCATTATTATCCTTTGGCTGCTCCGGCCGCAACGCCGAATTTGGCGTGGTAGACATGCGCGCTGTTGAAAGCCAGGCTGCAATTGTAAAAACCGTGCAGGAAGAAGTAACAACCAAAGGCAAGGCTTTGCAGGATGAAATGAATACGGCGCTGGAAGGCAAAACCGGCGATGAAAGAAAAAAAGTAATGGAAGATTATACTTCCAAAATGAATGTTATCCGCTCTGAAGCGCAGAATAAATTAAAAGCCAGCCTTGATACGGCTTTGAACGAAGTTGCCAAGGAAAAAGGCCTGGGCGCTGTTTTGATTAAAGATGCCGTACCGCAGGGCGGCGTTGATGTAACGCAGGACGTAATTGCCAAAATGAAATAAAACCGGTAAGATGGCGGGCGGCAAGGCTGCCCGCTTTTTAAATAGCCGGATTGTACAGGAGGCTGCAAGATGGAAAAAACTGTCCGTGAATTAGCAGAATTTTTGCAGGGTAAACTTGAAAATGATGCACCGGAGTTAAAAATTACCGGTGTTAATGGCTTGGTGGAAGCAGGGCCTGAGGATATTTCTTTTGCCGTACCGCCGCATGTGGAACATTGCCATTTGAGCAAAGCAGGCGTAATGGTTTTGGGTTTTAATGACCCGAAACTGCCGGATAACCGTCCTGTTATCCGCGTGGAAAACCCGCGCGCAGCTTTTGCCGCACTGCTTGAATTGTTCCGACACAGAGCAGAAGTTGAACGCGTTGTAAGCGACAGGGCTTATGTTGCGCCGACGGCTAAAATTGGCAAAAACGTGGCCATCATGGCATTTGCTTACATTGATGAAGGTGCAGAAATTGGCGATGGTACTGTAATTTACCCGCATGTTTATGTCGGCAGAAACGTAAAAACAGGCACAGACTGCCTCTTTTACCCAAGTTCTACCATCCGTGAGGGCTGCGTGCTTGGCAATAAAATAGTTTTACAGTCCGGCGCAGTTATCGGCGGTGATGGTTTTGGCTACATTACCGATAAAACTACCGGCAAACATAGTTTTGTGTTGCAGGCAGGCAATGTTGTGCTGGAAGACGAAGTGGAAATTGGCAGCAATTCCTGCATCGACAGGGCAACTGCCGGCAGCACTATTGTTGGCGCCGGTACTAAAATTGATAACCTCGTGCATCTCGGCCATAATGACGTGCTTGGCAAAAACTGCCTTGTTGTGGCGCATGTCGGCATCAGCGGCAGCGTAACTGCCGGTGATAACTGTGTATTTGCCGGTCAGGTAGGCACTGTTGGGCACATTACCATTGGCAATAACTGCCAGTTTGCAGGCAGAACCGGCATTACCCATAATATCCCTGATAATTCCGTTTGCGCCGGTTTTCCGGCACAGCCGTATAAAGACTGGCTGAAACAGGAAGCCAACCTGCGTAAGGTAGGCGACCTTGTGAAAAAGGTTAAGGAACTGGAAAAGGCTTTGGCCGAATTGAAGAAATAATTTGCAGGACGTGTTGTTAGTTGATTGCTTATCATATTGTTAAATTTTTCAGCTGGCTAATGTGTGTGTCGCCAAAGTTTATCCGTAACGGCGTGGCGCATTTTCTGGGCAGCGTGGCTGTTTTGGCCACACCGGAATGGCGCCTTAAAATGGCGGCAGCCAATGTACAGGAATGCCTTGGCGTGGATGAAAAGCGCGCCAGGCAGATTGCCGAAGACAGCCTGCACCGCTTTGGCAGGATGATTGTTGAAGTTATGCGCTTTCCGCTTTTGAAGCCGGAAAACATTGACCAGCTTGTAACGGTGGAAGGGCTGGAATACCTGGAAGCTGCCTATAAAGAAAATAAGGGTGTTATTATGGCAACCGGCCATTTTGGCAACTGGGAACTGCTTGGCGCAACGGTGGCGCTGCATGGCTACCCCATGTTATCCATTACCCGCAAGCAGAACAACGGGCAGATGGACCGTTTTATCAACGAATACCGTGAAATGGTTGGGCAAAAGGTTGCTTACAACCGCGGCAAATCAGGGCTTCTGGCAATCAGCCGTATGCTGAAGGAAAAGAATTTGCTTGGCGTTTTGTTTGACCAGGATACCAATGACGATGGCGTGGAAATAGAAATCTTCGGCAAAAAATGCATAACGCCTTACGGGCCTGCGGTGCTGTCGCGTTTGTACGGCTCGCCGATATTGCCGATTTTTATGCATAACAACCCGGACGGCACTTTGCGTGCGAATATTTATCCGCCGCTATACACGCCTAAAACAGGCGATAAGGAAAAAGACTATTATGTTGTTACCAAAGAGCTTATAACGGTGCTGGAACACGAAATTATTGAGAACCCGCCAATGTGGTTCTGGGTGCATGACCGTTGGAAAGACGGACGGCAGCGATTTGCCGGTAAAAAATAAACAGCAGACAGGAGGAGAAGCATGCCGAACAAAGAATATCAGCAGACTTTAGCCAAAAAAATATCGCATACAGGCATTGGGCTGCATTCCGGCAAGGATGTGCTTATGACCTTGTGCCCGGCGGAAGCAAATACCGGCATTGTTTTTGTGCGTACGGATTTGCCGGACAGGCCGGAAATACCTGCACTGCCTGAAAACGTAACTTCTACTTTAAGGGCAACAACTTTAAGCGCCGGCGGCGCGGAAGTTTTTACGGTGGAACATTTAATGGCGGCACTTGCCATGATGCATATTGATAATTGCCGCATTGAAATGTCATCGCCGGAACCGCCTGTAACAGACGGCAGCGCAGCTGTGTTCTGCGATTTGATTTTGCAGGCAGGGCGCGTAACGCAGGAGGCAGAACGCAAAGTTTATGCAGTTCCGCAGTCTTTTGCCGTATATGAAGGCGATAAATATATTACCGTGCAGCCGTATGACGGCTACCGCATTTCTTTCGTTTCGATGAATCCGCATCCAAAACTTGGAACGCAGTATTTTGATGTTGAACTTACGGAAGAAACCTTTTTAAAGGAAATTGCGCGCGCCCGCACAGTTGGCTTTATGCACGAAATTAAGCAGCTGCAGGCAATGGGGCTTGGGCTTGGCGGCAGCGTTGAAAATGTTGTTATTTTTGATGAAGATAAAGTATTATCCGAAATGCGTTTTGAGGATGAACTTATCCGCCATAAAATTTTAGACGTTATTGGCGATTTGTATCTGCTGGGGGCGATTAAAGGGCATGTAATTGCGGTTAAATCCGGACATGCTTTTAACGCCAAACTTGCAAAACAAATTAAAGCCTGTCAGTTAAAGGAGGAAGCAAAATGACCGTTTTAGAAGCCAGTGAAATTCAGAAAATTATTCCCCACCGTTATCCGATGCTTTTGGTAGACCGCATTATCGAACTTGAACCGATGAAACGCGCAGTGGGAATTAAAAATATCACCATGAATGAAATGCAGTTTCTTGGCCATTTCCCGGGCGACCCGATTATGCCGGGCGTGCTGATGATTGAAGCCATGGCGCAGGTAGGCGGCGTTGCTTTGCTTTATCCTGAAGAAAACCGCGGCAAAATTGCAGTGTTCGGCAAAATCGACAATGTACGTTTCCGCAAACAGATTATTCCCGGTGACCAGGTTGTTACCGAAGCTATTATTACAAAAATCCGCGGCAATATGGGCGTTTGCGAATGTAAGGGCAGGGTTGATGGCAAAGTTGCCTGCGAATGTGAATGCACTTTTGCCATTATGGACCCGAAACAATAATTTGCCAAAAAACGTTGTATAACGCTGAAAAAACAAGCAAAACAGCGTATTTGGCGGTTAACCGCTTATAAAAGCTGATATTGGTAAGTAAAAATAAAATCTGATTTGCCGAATATAATTATTAAGTTGCAAATCGGTATAGAATTTGCAGATTAACATGAGCGGTTAATTTTGAGGAGTGAATATGATGAATTCGGTAATTAAGCCTGTACATAACATCCATCCTACGGCGATTGTCCATCCGAATGCCATTATCGGCAAAAACGTGGAAATCGGACCGTATGCGGTAATCGGCGATGACGTTGTTATCGGCGACGGCTGCAAACTCTATCCGCATGCCGTCATCCACGAACATACGACGGTAGGCAAAAACTGTGTATTTTTCCCGGGCTGCTCTATCGGCGCAGTTCCGCAGGATTTAAAATTTGCCAACGAGTACAGCTCTACTATTATCGGTGATGGCTGTATTTTCCGTGAATGCACAACCGTTAACAGGGCAACCGGCGAAGGAAATAAAACTATTATCGGCAACAATCTTTTGATGATGGCCTATACCCATGTTGCACATAACTGCGTGGTTGGCAACAACGTAATTATGTCCAATGTGGCAACTCTGGCAGGGCACGTAACTGTTGAAGACCGCGCTGTTATCGGCGGACTTGCAGCTGTGCATCAGTTCTGCAAAATCGGCCGCAATGCCATGATTGGCGGCCAGGCGCATGTTAATCAGGACGTGCCTCCGTTTATGATTGTTTCCGGGCAGCCGGCTTATGTGTTTGGCCTTAACAGCGTAGGCATTGCACGTGCAGGCATTCCGCAGGAAGAACGCAGCCAGCTTAAAAAAGCTTTCCGCATTCTGTACCGCAGCGGACTTACTTTGCAGGAAGCCATTGCTACCATGGAGCAGGAGCTTGACAGCTGCGAGCCTGTTGAACATTTAATGCGCTTTTTGCGTACCGCAGAACGCGGCATTTTAAGAACCCCGAAAAAATAAGGTGGTGGCTTGATGGAAACTGAAACCCTGGGCCTGCTTTCCGGTATCGGGCATTTGCCGGTAGATGTTGCCAAATCGGCAAAAGAACGCGGCTGCCGCATTGTGGCTATCGGCGTTGTGCCGGATATTGACCCGGAGCTGCCGGAAGTAGCCGATGTTTATTATGATATTCATATCGGTAAAATCGGAAAAATTATTTCTACTTTAAAAAAGAATAATGTTAAAATCGTAACCATGATTGGCAAGGTTACGAAGGAAATATTATATAAAAAAGGCGCTATTATTCCCGATATGCGTGCCATTAAAATTTTGTCGTCTGTGCCTGACCGCAAGGATGACACGATTATGAACGCCATTGTTAAGGAACTGGAAAGCGAAGACATTTTTGTTATGGACCAGACCTACCTTATCAAACCGCTGATGCCGGGACCCGGTGTGCTGACTAAACGTCAGCCGACGCCGGAAGAACTTGCTGATATGGACTTTGGCTATAAAATGGCGAAAGAAATCGGACGACTTGATATAGGGCAGACTGTTGTTGTAAAAAATATGGCGGTGATGGCGGTAGAAGCTATTGAAGGCACTGATGCCTGCATTCTTCGCGGAGGCAAACTTGGCAAGGACGCTGTTGTTGCCAAAACTGCCAAACCTGCCCAGGATGACCGTTTTGATGTGCCGGGCGTTGGTACCAAAACCATTCAGTCGATGATAGAATCCGGCTGCAAGGCGCTGGTAATTGAGGCCGGGCATACGCTTTTAACTGAACGTGAAGCCGTAATTAAACTTGCTGATGAGCATGGAATTACGATTGTTTCAAAATAAATTGAAAAATAATTGAGAAAAACGCGAGACCGGACTTAATGTTCGGTCTTTTTGTGTTATAATATATAATGAGTTGGTATGCAATAAACTAAACAAGATAGAAGAAAGGAGCCGTTATGTCCAGGATACTTATTTCTGCCGGTGAGGCTTCCGGCGATGTTCATGCCGGTGCTGTTACAAGAGCGCTGAAAAAAATAGAACCCGACTGCGAAGTTTTTGGCATGGGCGGCGACTGCATGCGCGAAGCCGGCGGTGAAGTGCTGTTTGATATTAAAGAACATGGCGTAATGGGCTTTGTGGAAGTTGTAAAAAAACTGCCTGCGTTGTTTAAACTGCGCAGCGATTTTGGCAGAGTGATGGATGAACGTAAGCCGGATTGTTTTGTTACTGTTGACTATCCCGGTTTTAATATGAAACTGGCAAAACTTGCCAAAGAAAAAGGCATTCCGGTTGTATCGTACATACCGCCGTCTGCATGGGCGTGGAATAAAGGGCGTGCGCCCAAGGTTGCGCGTCTTGTTACAAAAATCGCTTCTATCTTTCCGTTTGAGTATGATGTTTATAAAGAAGCGGGAGCCGATGTGGAATTTGTCGGGCATCCGCTGATTGACATAGTGAAAACAAGCATGCCGGTTGAAGAGGCGGCAGCGTTTGCCGGTAAAGAACCGGGGCGCAGGCTTATTTTACTGCTGCCGGGCAGCCGGTTGATGGAAATACAGAAAATGCTGCCTACATTGCTTGAGGCTGCAAAACTAATTGCACAAAAAGAACCTGACATTGATTTTGCCATGCCGCGTGCTTCTACAATACCTAAAGAAATGCTGGAAGGCATGATAAAAGCAAGCGGTCTTAACGTAAAAATTGTGGAAGGCCATATTTATGACGTAATGAGTGTTGCAGACCTGGCGCTGGCGACGAGCGGCACCGTAACGCTGGAAGCTGCATTATGCGGGCTCGGCTGTGTAATTGTGTACAGAACTTCGCCTATATCGGCGTTTATAGCACGCCGTGTTATTAATATTCCGGATATTGGCCTGCCGAACATTGTTGCCGGCAAACATATTTTGCCGGAACTTCTGCAGGAAGATTTTACCTCTGAAAAAACAGCGCAGGAAGCGCTGCACCTGCTTGAACCTGAGCGCAATGCGCAGATGAAACAGGATTTGGCTTATGTAAAAGAAAGATTGGGCGCCCCCGGTGCGGTAAACCGAGTTGCGGAACTGATACTCCGCGTAGCCAAGGAGAAAAAATGAATCTGTATTTAAGACTTTTAAAATATATCAAGCCTTATATGCACCGCCTGATGATGGCAATTTTGTGTACGGTTATGGCATCTGCCTGTAATCTGTATTTGCCATGGATAATTAAAGACGTTGTAGATAAGGTACTGGTACAGAAAGATACATTTATGCTTTATGTAATTGCAGTAAGCATTATTGTTATCTTTATTATCCGCGGCTTGTTTTTCTATGGACAAAGCTATTTAATGAGCTGGGTAGGGCAGAAAGTTGTTATTGACATCCGCGGAGAAATTTTCCGTAAATTACAGCGTTTAAGTATGGCGTTTTACGATAAAAACAAAACCGGCACCATTATGAGCTATGTTACCAATGACGTTGCGGCTATGCAGACGGCAATGGTGGAAAAAGCTGTTGAGCTTGTTACCGAAGGCCTTATACTGATAGGCAGTATTGTAGCGATGCTGTGGCTGGATTGGAAACTGACGCTGTTCACTTTCTGCACTTTTCCGGCTGTTTTATGGTGCATGGATTATTTCGGCAAAAAAATCCGTAAAAACGGCGGTGAAATTCAGGAATGCACGGCAGAATTGACTTCTGTTTTGCAGGAAACTGTTTCTTCTGCACGTGTTATCAAATCATTTGTGCGTGAAGAATATGAAACCAACCGTTTTGATGACCAAAATAAAGAAAATTTTTATGCAAACATGAAAAATATCAAACTGAATTCCCTGCTGACTCCGGTTGTGGAATTTGTTGCAGCCGTTGGGGTAACCATTGTAATGTGGTATGGCGGGCGCAGCGTTATTGACGGTGATATTACGGCAGGCGCATTGGTTGCGTTTTTGGTATATGCGGTTAATATTGCCAATCCGATTAAACGCCTGACTAAAGTAGCCGCAAGCATTCAAAAGGCTTTAGCTGCAGGTGATCGTGTTTTCGGCGTATTGGATTTGCCGGAAGATATCAGAGAACTGCCGGAAGCAAAACCGTTGCCGCCGGTTAAAGGCAAAGTTGAGTTTGATAATGTTAAATTCAGTTATAACCCTGAAGAAGAAGTGCTGAACGGTTTATCCTTTACGGTAAACCCCGGTGAGGTAACGGCCATTGTCGGGCCTTCCGGTGCAGGTAAATCAACCATTGCCAGCCTGTTGCCGCGGTTTTATGACGTTACAGGAGGCGATATCCGCATCGACGGGTACAGCATAAAAGACGTAACGCTTGATTCACTGCGCGGGCAGGTAGGTATTGTGCCGCAGGAAACAATGCTGTTTAACGGCAGCGTATATGAGAACATTTTATACGGCAGGCTTGATGCAACGCCGGAAGAAGTGTTTGAAGCTGCCAGAGCAGCCAACGCTGATGAATTTATTCGTCAGCTGCCGCAGGGATACGAAACCAAACTTGGCGACCGCGGCGTTAATATCAGCGGCGGTCAGCGTCAGCGCATAGCTATTGCCCGGGCAATACTTAAAAATCCGCGTATTCTGATTCTGGACGAAGCTACTTCAGCGCTTGATACAGAAAGCGAACGCGTGGTGCAGGAAGCATTGGACCGTCTGATGATTGGGCGTACTTCCTTTGTAATAGCGCACCGCCTTTCCACGATTAAAAATGCCGATAAAATATTGGTGCTTGAACATGGCGCGCTGGTTGAAACCGGCACCCATGACGAGCTGCTTGCACAAAACGGGCTGTATGCCCATCTTTATCAAATTCAGTACCGCAACAAGGAAACGAAATGAGGTTAGCCGATGTATATAATTTATAATTTATTGATGATTGGCGCTTTTTTCCTGGTAATGCCCTATTTCATTTACCGTTCAATTTGTGAAAAAGGCTTTACCAAAAGGCTTCGCCAAAGCCTCGGCGGTATTCACGATGAAGAAATTGAAGCCGTTGCTCATAAAGGCTGCATCTGGATTCACGGCGCATCTGTCGGCGAAATAGTTGCTACCAGCCCGCTGGTTAAGGAAATTCGCAAGGCAATGCCTGATATACCGATACTTGTATCGGCCGTTACGGTTGGCGGTTATGATATGGCGCATCAGATTATTCCCGAAGCGGATGCCATTATTTATTTCCCCTTGGATATGCCTTTTGTATCCGAATCTGTTGTAAAACGCATCCGCCCGCGTATTTTTATGCCGGTAGAGACGGAACTCTGGCCTAATTTGCTGCGCGCCCTGCGTGAACGTAATATTCCTGTAATGATGGTTAACGGGCGTATTTCCGAAAAATCTGTTAAAACTTACCGTTACCTTTTGGGAATTTGGGACGATATGCTGAATACTGTAAGCCGTTTCTGCATGCAGTCCAGCATTGATGCCGATTATATCCGCCATTTGGGCGCTGATACCAGCAAAATTTATGTAACCGGCAATACCAAATTTGACCAGACTTATGCAGAGGTAACACAGGAAGACCTGGATACCTATAAACGTGAACTGGGCATCGAAGGCGCATATCCTGTTATTGTTGCCGGTTCCACGCATCCTACCGAAGAAAAGGCAGTGCTGGAAGCCTTTAAAACGATAAGGGAAACTTACCCCAATGCACGCCTTGTAATTGCTCCGCGTAAACCGGAACGCACCAACGAGATTGTGCGCTTGTCCGGCAATTTTGGCTATGATGCAGGTCTGCGCTCCAAACTGCTGAAAATTGACGGCGCACGCCCGCATTATCCGGTGCTTGTTATTGATACCATTGGTGAACTGGGCAGAATTTATTCTGTCGGCGATGTAGTATTTGTCGGCGGTTCACTGATTAACCATGGCGGGCATAATGTGTTGGAGCCTGCGGCGCATGCCAAACCGATACTGGTTGGCCCCAGCATGCAGAACTTTAAAGACTCCTATTCGTTGCTGAGTAAGGTCGGCGCCTGCAAAATGGTAAGCGGCGTACCGGAACTTACCAAAGAACTGCTTGATATTGTTCAGAATGATGAACGCCGCGCTAAAATGGGCGCTGCATCTTTGCAGGTTATTAAAGAAAACCGCGGTGCTGCCGTGCGCAGTATTGAATATCTTGAAGATTTGCTGCGCATTACTACGGTTCCTGCCACAATTATGGCGCGTTATCCGACCAATATCCGCAATTTGAAGGATGACGGCGGCATCAGCCTGCGCCATGGCGATTTCATTATCCAATATGTGTACCAGATGGTGCACGGCCCTAAAGTTTCACTGATGGGCAATGTGCTGCTGTTTGTGCTGCGTTTCTTCTCCATTTTGTATGAGTTCGGCGTATGCAGCAAACTGTGGCTGTATAATGTTGGCTTTTTCAAACAGAAAAAACTTGACTGCTGTGTAATTTCCATAGGCAATATTACGGTAGGCGGTACAGGTAAAACGCCTACTGCGCAAAAAGTTGCCGCAATGATTAAAAACATGGGTTACCGTGTTGTTATTCTTAACCGCGGTTATCGTTCCCATTGGGATAAAGAACTCGGCGTTGTAAGCGACGGCAAAAAGATTTTTATGACAGCTTATGAAGCGGGTGATGAAGCCTATCTGATGGCTAAAACACTTCCCGGCATTCCTGTTATCATCGGTAAAAACCGTGCCGTTACAGGCCAGTATGCCGTTGATAAATTAAATGCCGAAGTTATCATCATGGACGACGGTTATCAGCATTGGCATCTGTACCGTGATTTGGATGTAGTGCTGGTAGATACCTACAATATGTTCGGCAACGGCAGCCTGCTGCCGCGCGGTACCCTGCGCGAGCCTTTGAAACATCTTGACAGGGCAGGCCTTTTCCTGCTGACAAAAACTGATCAAAGCTCTCAGTTCAGCCGTATTAACCTGCGCAAAACGCTTGATAAATACAATGGCAAAGCTCCTGTTATCGAAAGCGTGCATCATCCCAAAAACTTTGTGGAAATTGCCGACTGGTACAAAGGCATCCACGAAAATACGCTGGACCTTTCCGTATTGGAAGGCAAAAAAGTTATGGTCTTTTCCGCTATCGGCAACCCGTCCTCTTTCGAACAGACGCTGGCAAGCATCGGGCTGGATATTCTTGAAGCTATCCGCTACCCCGACCATCACGATTACGGCATGATTGAAATGCAGTATATCAGCGAACGCGCGGCAAGCAAAGAGGCTGTGGCGCTGATTACCACCGCTAAAGACGCGGTAAAAATTCCGACAGAGTTTATTTACTTTAACAGGGATTTGCCGCTGTACATATTAAATATGGACATTATGATTACGGAAGGGCATGATTTGTTTGAAAAAACAATTATCAGCGCCATCCAAAAGGAGACGAAAAAGCAATGAAGGTTTTGTGTGTAATTCCTGCACGTTATGCTTCTACGCGCCTGCCGGGCAAACCGCTGGCGCTGATAGCGGGCAAACCGATGATTCAGCATACTTATATGCGTGCCTGCGAAGCAAACGAGCCGGATGATGTAATTGTGGCAACCGACAATGAAATGGTTTATGATACCGTTATTGGTTTTGGCGGCAAAGCGGTAATGACTTCTCCGGACCACCCGAGCGGAACAGACCGTTTGGCTGAAGTTGCCATGCAGTACCCTGATGCTGATGTTATCATTAACGTACAGGGCGATGAGCCGATGATTGACCCGGAGATTATTGACCGTTTGGCAAAGGCTTTTGAAGGCAATGATGAGCTGAAAATGGCAACCATGAAAGTGCCGATGAAAGAAAGCGAGTACAACGACCCTGCTGCCGTTAAAGTCGTTACCGATGATAACGGCTATGCGCTGTATTTTTCACGCAGCCTGATTCCGTATCCGCGCAATGAAATTGCAGGTGCCAAAGTTTATAAACATGTTGGCGTTTATGCATACCGCCGTGACTTTTTATTGCAGTATGCAGCACTTGAACCTACCATGCTGGAACAGGTAGAAGGGCTTGAACAGCTCCGTGCTTTGCAGAACGGCTATAAAATTAAAGTTTTGGAAAGCGATTTTCAGGGTATAGGCTTTGATACTCCGGAAGATTTGGAAGCCATCAATAAACTTTTTGCAGAACAGAATAAATAAAATACCGTTTGATATAAAGGAGGCAGACATGAATATAGTAACCGTTGGCGATTATAAAGTTGGACAGGGGCAGCCCATGCTGCTTATGGCAGGCCCTTGCGTTATTGAAGGCTATGAACGCAGCCTGATGATTGGCAAACGCGCTAAAGCAATTGCTGATAAACTTGGCATGCCTTATGTTTTCAAAGCATCTTTTGATAAGGCAAACCGTTCCTCTTACAATTCTTTCCGCGGACCCGGCTTGAAAGAAGGCCTTGCAATTCTGGCACAGATTAAAAAAGATTTGGGCGTTCCCGTTGTAACTGATATTCACGAAACATATCAGGTAGAACCGGCAGCCGAAGTTGCTGATATTTTGCAGATTCCTGCATTTTTGTGCCGCCAGACAGACCTTGTTTATCAGGCAGGCAAATCCGGCAGAACTGTCAACGTAAAAAAAGGCCAGTTCCTTGCTGCGTGGGGTATGAAAAACGTTATTAAAAAAATTGAAGAAGCAGGCAATAAAAATATTATGCTGACCGAACGCGGCGCAAGTTTTGGTTACAATACGCTTGTAACTGATATGCGCGGTTTGGCAATTATGCGTGAACTTGGTTATCCGGTAGTTATGGATGCTACGCACAGCGTTCAGATTCCCGGCGGCCAGGGTACTTCTTCCGGCGGGCAGAGCCAGTATGTGCCGCATATGGCAAGGGCAGCCGCCGCAGTAGGTATTGACGCATTGTTCCTCGAAGTACATGATAATCCGGCAGAAGCGCTTTCCGACGGGCCTAACATGGTAAAACTTGATGACCTTGAAGCGCTTTTAAAAGACGTTTTGGCAATAGACAAAATTGTTCGCGGTTAAGGCCGCTGCATTTAAAGGAGTGATTTCCTGATGGAAGATAAAATGCTGGAACAGGCGCGCCAGGTACTGCGCCTGGAAGCGGAAGCTGTTTTGGAACAGGTTGAACGCATAGACGGACATTTTAAAGCAGCAGTTGAGATGATTATGTCCTGCCCGGGACGCACTGTCATTACCGGCATGGGCAAATCCGGCATCATTGGGCGCAAAATGGCAGCTACCCTTGCCAGCACAGGCACGCCTTCTTTTTACCTGCATCCCGCAGAAGGCATTCACGGCGATTTGGGCATGGTAACGGAAGGTGATGTTGTTATTGCGCTGTCCAACAGCGGTGAGACAGCTGAAGTTCTGCATATCCTGCCTTCGCTGCGCAGGATTGGTGCTAAACTGATTGCTATGGTAGGCAATCCTAATTCAACGCTTGCCAAAAATTCCGATATTGTGCTTAATGTCGGCGTATCTAAAGAAGCCTGCCCGCTTGGGCTTGCACCTACTTCCAGCACTACGGCGGCACTTGCTTATGGCGATGCCCTGGCACTGGCGCTGTTATCGGAACATAAATTTACAGCTAGCCAGTTTGCCGTATTCCATCCGGGTGGCTCCTTAGGACGCAAACTGCTGCTTACGGTTGCTGATATTATGCACAGCGGCAGCGAAAATCCGCTTGTTAAAGCAAATATCAGTGTGCAGGAAGCGCTCTTTGTTATTACTGATAAAGGTTTGGGTGCTGTATCTGTTGTCGATGAAGAAAACAAAATGCTTGGCGTGCTCACAGATGGCGATATCCGCCGTGGTTTGAGCAAAGGCGTGGATTTCCTGAAACGTCCGGTAACGGAACTTATGACAGCAAGCCCCAAAACCATTACCAAAGAAAAACTGGCAGCTCAGGCACTGCATATTATGGAAAGCAACCACCCGAAACCGATTACCGTGCTTCCGGTTGTGGATGCTGAAAACCATGTTATCGGCCTGCTGCATATGACTGACCTTGTTCGTCAGGGCGTGGTATAATGATGAGTGATATAAAAAATGCCGCTAAAGTAAGACTGCTGGCGCTGGATGTAGACGGCGTGCTTACGGACGGAAGCCTGAATATCGGTGCGGAAGGCGAAATGTTTAAAGCCTTTAACGCCCGCGACGGGCTTGGTTTAAGCTGCCTTCTGCGCAGCGGCGTGCGTGTGGCAATTATAACCGGCCGCAAAAGCGCCATTATTCACCGCCGGGCAGAAGAACTTGGCATTACAGAACTTTACGAAGGCATAAAAGATAAACGAAAGATACTGGCAGAACTTGCAGAGGCAGGCGGGCTTTTGCGCGAAGAAATTGCCTATATGGGCGATGATTTAAACGATTTGCCTGCACTGACGTTTGCCGGGCTTGCCTGTGCGCCGGCCGATGCTGCGCCGGAAGTACTTGCGGCAAGCAGCTTTATAAGCAGCAAAAACGGTGGGCGCGGAGCAGTGCGCGAAGCAGCAGAGCTGATTTTAAAAGCGCAGGGCAAATGGAATGAAATTGTAGATGCTTATTTGAAGCAGGGACAGGGAGATTCACAATAATGTGGCTTTATTATTTGTTAAAAAGCATGAGCTGGATAATCAGCCACCTGCCCTATAAACTGGTTGTAAAAATTGGTTTGGGGCTTGGCAGGCTGTATTACATCATTGCCAAAAAGCAGCGCATCAGGGCGGAAGAAACCATTAAAGAACGCCTTGGTTACAGTGATGAACAGGCAAGAAAAACCATTCACAGCCTGTTTGTAAAACTGGGCGCAACTTTTATGGAAATTATGTATATGCCGGCTTTAAATAAAAACAATATCCGCGGG
>ENA-OROS01000532-OROS01000532.1-human-gut-metagenome-genome-assembly--contig:-NODE-532-length-24257-cov-11.243079_pt1 | contig 24257 bp, 21 predicted proteins | sample MGYA00242134_ERZ509059 | MGnify/ENA primary metagenome ERZ509059 (study PRJEB26280, sample SAMEA2338753) | human gut metagenome | biome: human gut; feature: human-associated habitat; material: faeces... | reverse complement strand
GAAACATCCCCTACACGACGCTTCGCGTCTCTCGCTGCAGAGGCAGCCAGCTTTCCGTAGATACCATTGAGCAAATTTGCAGGGTGCTTGGAATCTCGATGGCGGAGTTTTTTACTCCAAGCAACCAAGTCCGTACACATTGATAGCTATCGTGTATCTCTGTAGTCCAAATGGCATTTCCACAAAACTGCTTACTCTGCCAAGCCGTATTTGGTCTTGATCCGGTCAAGCTTTTCGAGCATGGGTTCGGCAATCAACCACAGGAAGAAAAACGTGGCAATGGCGCGCACCAGATCGACCGGAAGGCCGGTGACGTAGTAGCTTAAAATGATTTTCCAGTTGATCGTGTTCGACCACATGAGCGCAGACGCGGGATTCATAATGCCGCCGTAGATGATCGTGGACGCGATCACGCCGAAGATGCAAAGGCTCAGCCGCCCGCGCCGCAGAACGCCCTTGCGGTACAAGACACCTGCCAGCCAGCCGATGATACCCATTGCGAACATCTGCCACAGGAGCCGACTGTGGAGGACACCATCGCCATCCTGCGTGGTCTGGAATCCCGGTATGAGGTGTTTCACGGCGTGAAGATCACGGACAACGCGATTATTGCCGCCGCAACGCTTTCCAACCGCTATATCACCGACCGCTTCCTGCCGGACAAGGCCATTGACCTGATCGACGAAGCGTGTGCCATGATCCGCACGGAGATGGACTCCATGCCAACCGAGCTTGACGTGATTAACCGCAAGATCATCCAGATGGAGATCGAAGAGGCTGCCCTCAAGAACGAGGACGACGAGCTGTCAAAGGGACGGCTCAGTGAGCTGCAGAAGGAGCTGGCCGAACAGCGCGACAAGTTCAACACCATGAAAGCGCAGTGGGAAAACGAAAAGAACGCGATTGGCCGCGTGCAGCAGCTGCGTGAAAAGATTGAGCAGATCAACCGCGAGATTGAAACCGCACAGCAGAACTATCATCCTGACGTCGAATCTTGGCAGCCAGTATCTGCTGGACGGCATCGGCGCGGACGGCGAGATCACGAACGAGGCCAAGGAGCAGGTACAGACGCTTCTGCACCGCACGTTCCGACCGGAGTTCCTCAACCGTTTGGATGGGATTGTATTCTATAAGCCGCTGTCGAAAGAGAACATCACCGGTATCATCGACCTGCAAATCGCGGCGCTCAACCGCCGTCTGGCCGACAAGCAGCTGCGTTGTGAGCTGACGCAGGCTGCAAAACAGTTCATCATCGACGCGGCCTACGATCCGCAGTTCGGCGCGCGTCCGCTGCGCCGGTATGTGCAGCATACAGTGGAAACGCTGCTTGCAAAGAAGATTTTGGAGGGCAGCGTCCAGCCCGGTTCGACAATTACCGTCGATACGGAAAACGGCGAGCTGGTGCTTCGCTGAGTGTAAGGCAAATAGCAAATGCCCGGAACGCGAAATGCGTTCCGGGCATTTTGCACCCACAGGGGCGTCTTTTCTTTTGCTTTTTATTCCTGCTGCGCGCAGTCAAACAGCCTTTCAATCAGATTACTGCCCTGAAACAGCGGCTGAAGGACGGCGCACGCCGAGCCGTAGATCGGCGAGTTTGCGCCAAAGCGCGACTTGACAAAGCGCGGGCGCAGCTGCTGCTGGTGTACAGAGACGTTGATATCGGCCACCCACTGCTCCAGATACCGCACGAACTCCTCCGGCAAAAACGCCGCGTCATGCCCAAGCACCACCAGCGGCACGTTCACCAGATTCAAATAGTTGTTCAGTCCGAACGAAAGCTGCCGCATGGCATTATAAAACACGGTGTATGCGGCCTTGTTCGTCATGGCAAAGCCGGCGGCCTGCTCCATGCTGTCAAGCTCCACGCCGCACTCGTCGTGAATCAGTGACAAAATTGCCGGCGCACTGGCGTAAAGTTCCAGACAGCCGCGGCTGCCACAGGTGCAGCGCGGGCCGCCAAAGTCAATGGATGTGTGGCCAAGCTCGCCGCATGCGTCAAGCAGCTCATGATGTGATACCAGCGCCGCGCCAAGCCCCTCGGTAATGCCCATATAGAGAAAGCTGTCGGCGTCCTTGCCGGCGCCAAAGTAGAGTTCGCACAGGCCGGACGCGTGCATATCGTTGCAGACAATAATCGGAAAACGGAAATACGGCTGAAGCGCGTCGCGCAGATTTAGCGAACGGATGCCGAAGAAATCGGTGACATAGGCGATGCCGCTGGCATCGCTGCTGATAACGCCGACGGTGGAGATGCCCATGCCCAGAATCGGCCGCTCAGTGTGCTCGGTCAGCTGCTCGGCAAGCTCACGCAGCTTCTGCAAAAAGCTCTCTTCGTTTTCAATCGGGGTGAGCGGGCGCTTGGCGCGCGCCAGAAGCTGAAGCGACAGATCGCACACCACGCCGTACAGACACGTGCGGGAGATGTAAATGCCCAGCACCACCGGCGACGTGGAGCAGATGCGCAGCAGCATCGGTGTGCGCCCGGGCGACTTGATGGGGGCTTGCGGCGCAAATTCCTCGATGATGTGCTTTTGCAGCAGCTCGCTTGTGATGTTTGTCACGGTCATGGGCGACAGATGCAGCCCCTCGGAAAGCTCGCTGCGCGTGATGCTCCCCGCCGTGCAGACGGATTGCAGCAGCAGTGCGCGGTTTTGCTCCTTAACCTCGATCAGATTGATGCCGGCCTTTTTCATAGCGGCTCCTTTTTGCACTTGCAGCGCCGAAAATTCCGCCGCTTTCGGCGAAATGGCGCGGCAGCGCATATTTATCATTTTAAAAATATTATAGTATATTTGCGGGGGATTGTAAACCGCCGCCAGGGGGATTTTATCCTGCGGCGATAGCCGCTGTGTCTCCGGCGGCGTCACCCACACAAGACAGCGGCCTGCAAGGGAGGGAGCGTCCCGACAGAGGTACAAAAAATCCGCGCCGCCCCTCGGGCGGCGCGGGCATTGTTTACCTGAATCAGTTGGTATCGGCGCACAGGGGGCCGGCCAGCTCTTTCATATAGAACAGCTTACCGGGCATGGTGGGAATGTTGCTGGACGTGACGTACTGGCACGGGCCATAGCGCAGCGTCATCCAGAAGCTCATGCCCTGCCACTGCATACCGCGGGACAGAACGCCGTCTGCGCCGCCGATGGCGTAGTCGGAGTTGAAGATGATCCACGGGCCGATGGTGTTGGCATAGCACGGAATCAGCGGCCAGCTGGAGCGGAACGACGTGATGGCGTTCTGCTCGATGGTGAACGGATGCAGACGCGCGCCGATGCGGTACTCGGCTGCTTTCCAGTCCTCATAGGAGGCGTAGTCCTTGGCAAAGTGCGGCTCCCAGAATGCAATATGGCACATACGGCCGATGCCGTAGACCAGAACCTGCTTTGCACCCTCAGCCTTCAGCTTGCGGATTTTCTCCGGATAGGTGGGCAGATTTTCCTTGGTTGCAAAGTTGCGCTGATTTTCGGGGACAGTCAGCTCGCCGAGCGGGCCGTAGAACGCGCCGGTCATGGCGTTCTGGAACGCGGCGGGGTCGGATGCGGGCAGCGTGTTGCCCTCGGCGTCAGCCCACTCGTCCATGTTGAAGCCGTAGACGTGCTTGCAGTCCACATTCCACTCTTTCAGGAAATAGACCGCCCACTTGTACATGCCCATCGGGCCAACCGGCAGGATGAGAATCAGCTTTCTGCCCTCTTCCTTGGTGAGCCTGATCTGCATGGCAATTTCGTGACCCATGTATGCGCCGAACTCTTCAAGGTTCGTGCACTCGACGGGACGGAAGCCATCGTTCCAGAAGCTCTGGCGCTCGCCGACGGAAGATGGATCGTTGGAGACGCAGTCATAAATCTTGGAAATGTCCCAGCCCTCGGGCAGAACTTCGGAAAAATAGGAACCCTTGAGGGTATCGACCATGTTCATAATAGAAAACCTCCTTAAATTGCGCGGCGAAAGCCGCAGGTATTCTGTAAGTTCATCATACCACGCGGCTTTTCGGGTGTCAATTCGGGACAGGGGTTATTTTTAAATAGATTTTAGAAATAAAATTTGTGGATTTTTCACAGAATCCAGTCAATCGCCCAGAATCAGGCGGCCAAAATCCTGCGGCCGGTGGAACTGCGGCGTGTCACAGCGCATGGGATTCCACGACAGGTAGTGCTGTCGCACGGTCAGATCGCCGCACTTATAGCAGTTGCCGTACATGGCCAGCCCCTCGCACGGTGTAAAGTCCGGGAAAAACCGGCGGATAAACGCAAACGGCACACGGTAGGTGATCTCCCAGCCATCGGACAGGCGCGCGGCCTTTGGCTGGAACAGCGCGGGCTCGTCGGCAACAATCAGACGCGTCAATTCCGTCACATTTGTGCCATATCCGAGATATAACGCACAATTTGGGTTAAATTCGAAGTTGAAGTAGCGCAGATCGTCGGTGGGACGGAGGAAAAATTCCAGACAGCTGTCCTCGCAGACCGACTGCAAAAGTCCGCTGTGCTCGGCGCGGATTTCTGTTTCCCACGCGCGCAGGCGAACATAGATCGCCGCTTCGTCCCAGCAGAGCTGCCCCTGTGCACGGATATCGACCGGGGGATTTGTCCACTGGAGGTTGTCAATCGGAAGTGCGTCAATTGTGTCCCAATCGGGGGCGGATGTGACCTTTTTCAGAACATAGCTTCGCATTTTAGATACTCCTTTATTCCTTGAGTGTTTTTTCGTATTCCGTGGGGCTCATGCCCGTTTGCTTTTTAAAAAGATTGGAGAAATAGTAGATGCTCTCAATGCCGATGCGCTCGGCGATCTGTGTGAACGTGAGGTTTCCCTCGCGGATCAGACGCTTTGCCTCGCCGATGCGCAGCGCCGTGAGATAGCGCACCATGCTCTGGCCGATCTGCTCGTGGAACACGCGCTTGAGCTGTGAGACGCTTATGCCGAGCGCCGCGGCCAGCGATGGAAGCGTGATGGCCTCGGAATAGTGCGCGGCAAGATAGTCGCGCGCCTGCTGCGCCAGCAGCAGATGCTGGTGAAACTGCGTGGATGTGATGGCGCGCTGGGAAAAGCGGACATTGTCGTCGCGGCGGCAGATGCAGATGAACAGCTGCTCCAGATAGAGCTTGATCAGCTGGTCGCTGCCCCACGGGGCGGTGGGCTTTTTACGCAGATTGACCAGCGCGGGATCGTTTTCAAAATACTGATACGCCTGCTGCGCCTCGTCCATCAGCGGCTTGAGGCACTGCTTCTCGCGCTGGTGCAGCAGCAGAACCTTTTTTTCCAGCCGGTGCATGGCTTCGCTTTCGCAGCAGAACGCCACCACCATCACGTCACTTGCGCCGACCGACTGGAACGAATGAAACTCATACGGGCAGTGAAACGCCAGCTCGCCGGCCTTTAGAAAATACTTGTCCGCCCCGGCAGTGACAACGATGCTGCCGCGGTCAACATAGATAAACTCCCAGAAAAAGTGCGACTCGCCGGAGAAAACATAGCCGTTTTCCAGCTTGTAATACGAGATATTCACGATGGCATCCACGTCAAAAACCGTGGCAAGCGGGATGGGTGTGTATTCCATTTTCATGGCGGCAGACATCCTCTGTAGCTGATTTTATAAATTTTGCACCGGATTTTATATTGTCAGGCCAAAATTCGAGCTTATAATGGAATTATAAGCGGAATCCGAACGAAAGTAAATACGGAAAGGAAGATGCACAGATGAAAAAATCAATCAGCTATTGGTCTTTCAGCGGGAAAAACGTGTTTGAGGCGATGAGGCTAGCAAAGGATGCGGGCTTCGACGGCATTGAGCTGACGCTGGATGCAGAGGGCGACGTGACGATGGAGACTGCGCCCGAAAAGCTGGCCGAGATCCGCCGCGCGGCGGAGGAAATCGGCATTGCGCTGCCGAGTGTGGCAAGCAGTCTGTACTGGGCGTATTCGTTTACTTCGGACGATCCGGAGGAGCGGGAAAAGGCGCATCAGGCGGCAGTCTGCGAGATCAAAACGGCAAAGGCGCTGGGCGCGGACACAGTTTTGATCGTGCCGGGCAGCGTTTCGGTGGAATTTGTGCCGGAGCGGCCGGTTGTGGCGTATGATGTGTGCTGGCAGCGCGCGGTGGCCGAGATGAAGCGCCTTGCGCCGGTGGCGGCGGAGCACCAGATTCACATCGGCGTGGAGAACGTATGGAACAAGTTCCTGCTCTCTCCGCTGGAGATGCGCGCGTTTATCGACGAGATCGGAAGCGAGTGGATCGGCTCGTACTTTGACGTGGGCAACGTGGTCTACGCGGGCTATCCCGAGCAGTGGATTCGGATTTTGGGCAAGCGCATCAAAAAGGTGCACTTCAAGGACTTCCGCCGCAATCCGGGCGGCCTCAATTCGTTCGTGGACATTCTGGCGGGCGATGTGGATTGGCCGGCGGTGATGCAGGCGTTTGAAGACATCGGCTATGACGGCTGGGCGACGGGCGAGATGATCCCGGCCTATGGCCACGCCTCTGACCAGATTATTTACAACACGGCGGCCTCAATGGGGCGCATTCTGGAAAAGAAATTTTAAAAACGGACAGACAGGAGGAACGAACATGATTCGAGTAGGACTGATTGGCTGCGGCTTTATGGGCGGGATGCACGCGGCGTGCTATGCGGCGCTGGCGGAGCTTGGCGTCAAGGTGACGGCGATTGCCGATGACCGGCCGGAATTTCTGGCACAGATGAAAGAGCAGACCGATGCGCAGACGTATGAATCGGGTATGGCGCTGATTGAACAGGCGGACGTTGACGTGGTGGATATCTGCCTGCCAACGTATCTGCACACGGCGCACGCGTGCGCGGCGATGGAAAAGGGGCGCGATGTGTTCTGCGAAAAGCCCGTCTGTCTGACGGAGGAGGATATGCAGGCGCTGCTGGAGACGAAAAAGCGTACCGGACGCAAGGTGATGGTCGGTCAGGTCATCCGTCTGTGGGACGAGTACGCATGGCTGAAAAAGACCGTGGACGCGGGAACGTATGGCCGCGTGCTTTCGGGTGTATTCCAGCGCGTTTCGTCGCGCCCCGGCTGGGCAAGCCGCAACTGGCTGCACACGCCGGCGCAGTCGGGCGGCGTGGCCGTGGATATGCACGTGCACGACGTGGACTTTGTGCGCTATCTGCTGGGCGAGCCAGACCGCATTCAGGCGGGCGTCTATCGTGACAGCGACGGACTGATTGAGCAGATTTTTGCTATCTACAACTATGGCAGGGACGTGGCAGTCAGCGTCGAGGCCGCGTGGGACTATCCTGCGTCGTTCCCGTTCTCGGCCACGTTCCGCGTCAAGCTGGAAAAGGCGACCATCACAAACGATGCAAACGGTCTGACCGTGTATCCGAACGACGGCGATGCGTTCCATCCGGAGCTTGCCGCGCAATATACCGGCGACAACCGCATCGGCGGCAATATTTCGTCGCTCGGCGGGTATTATAACGAGCTGAAATACTTTGTTGAGGGATTGCAGGGCAAAAACGATCTGTCGGTTGCGCCGCTGGAGGAGGCCATTGCCTCGGTGCGGCTGGTCAAGAAAGAAATTGAGGCCGCAGGCGGTCTGCTGGCCTGAGAGATGGCAAAGTTCGCGAATGACGGACAAAAGCGAACATAAACGAACAAAAGCCCGCGGGCATGCGCAAAAAACGCATGCCCGCGGGCAAATTTTATGGAAAAGCGTCTAAATTTACCGTCGATTATTTTTAAAAAGAGTTGAAAGAATGGGGCGCAAAACCGCAAAATGTGTGGCAACATCGACCAAAATCACGGTGGTTGAGTTGTGAATAATTCACCATTATTACAACATTCGTAAAGATTATTTAGAAATTGTGTTGACAAAAGACCGCACTTCGGTCTATTATGGATGCAAGGCAATAAGACTCGCGGCGTATTTATTCTGCCGCATGGCCGTGCCGCCAAGACAATCGGCCGCACGCGCCCCCTTAATTTCAGCAAGAGGTGAAAAACATGAGAGTTCTGGCGATTGGCTGCCACCCCGACGATCTGGAGATCGCCTGCTCGGGTACACTCCGCAAATATGTAGAGCAGGGCGCAGATGTGTATATGTGCCATGTTGCAAACGGTGATCAGGGCCATGTCATTATTGAACCCGGCCCTTTGGGCAAGATCCGTGAAAAGGAAGCGGAAAATGCCGGCAAGTTTATCGGTGCCAAAGAAGTTTTCAACATTAACGTTTCGGATATGCAGGTGAACCGCCACGATCAGGCGCAGATTGACGCCGTGGCCGACGTGGTTCGCTATGCGCGTCCCGACGTTATCATCACGCACAACGACGTGGATTATATGCAGGATCATGTGGAGACCAGCCATCTGGCCACCAATGGCGCATTTATGTCGGGTCTGCCGCACCGCTCGGTCAACTACCCGGCCTTTGAGAGCATGATTCCAACGTTCTTTATGGATAGCCTGGCGGGCGTGGACTTCAACCCCACCCACTATGTCGATATTACCGGCCAGATTGAGATGAAGCTGAAAGCGCTTGAGATGCATGAGTCGCAGATCAAGTGGATGCTTGACCATGACGGCATCGACTTTGTGGATATGATCCGTACCTGCTCAAGATATCGCGGATATCAGTGCGGCGTTGCCTACGCCGAGGGCTTCCGACCCTATAACGTCTACCCCCGTCACAGCACCAAGCACCTGCTTCCGTAACCGGCTGCGTGAGCGCCGTAGCGCGTAAGAGCGAAAAAACTAGGAGGAATGAATCAAATGAGCACAAAAGCAACCACGTTAAACAGCAAAAAGAGCGTCGGCGCACTGGTTAAGGACTGGATGAGCCTTGTCGGCATCGCCATCCTGATTGTCGTATTCTCTATCATTTCGTATGTAAAGTTTGGCGCACAGTACTTCCTGACCTGGAGCAACTGGAAAAACATTCTTCTGCAAAGCTCTACCGTCGCCATCGTTGCCCTTGGCCAGTCGATCATGCTGCTGACCGGCAATTTTGACCTTTCCCTTGGCCGTATGGTCTGTCTCACCAGCTGCGTGGGTGCCATCCTGATGAAAAACGTCGGTATGTCCACCGGCCTTGCCATCCTGATCATGTTCGCCATCGGCCTTGCCGTCGGCGCAGTCAACGGCTTCATGGTCTCTTATGTCGGCGTTCCCGCGATGATCGCAACGCTTGGCACGCAGTACATCTGCTACGGCCTTGCAAAGCTGCTGACGCAGGCTGTGCCGATTGCCAACATGCCCGATAGTATCTCGTTCCTTGGCCGCGGCTATATCTTCGGCGGCGTATTCCCGGTCTGCGTGCTGCTGATGATCATCGTCTACGCAATTGCGCAGTTTGTCACTTCCAAGACCCGCGTCGGCCGTAACCTCTACGCCGTCGGCGGCTCGCGTGAAGCGGCATTCTTCTCCGGCATCAACGTCAAGGCCTATCAGTTCGGCACGTTCCTGCTGGGCAGCGTTCTGGCTACGTTCGGCGGTCTCGTCCTGATGTCCCGACTCAACTCTGTCGCCGTCACCAACGGACAGAACTATGAATTTGACGCCGTTATCGGCTCGATCATCGGCGGCGTTTCGCTGGCCGGCGGCAAGGGCCGCGTCATCGGCACGATGTTCGGCTGCATCTTCCTGAACACGCTGTTCAACGGCTTCTCCCAGATGGGCGTCGATCCGTTCGTGCAGGACGTTCTGAAGGGCGTTGTCCTTGTGCTTGCCGTCACGCTTGACGTTGCCAGCAACAAGAAGAAGTCCTGATTGATCTGACCGAAGTATCACAGAAAGGTTGGGTGAACAATGGATAACAACTACATCTTAACATTAAAGAATATCACAAAAGAGTTCCCCGGCGTCAAGGCGCTGGATGACGTCACCATCAACATTGAGCGCGGCACCATCCACGGTCTGGTCGGCGAGAACGGCGCAGGCAAGTCCACCCTGATTAAGATTCTGGCCGGTATCTACCAGCCGAATAAGGGCGAAATCATTCTGGACGGCAAGCCCTGCCGCTTTAACAGCCCCATCGAGGCACGCCGTGCCGGCATCAGCGTTGTCCATCAGGAAATCAAGCTGGCCGAGCCGCTGAGCGTTGCGGAAAATATGTTCCTTGGCAACGTCCAGCTGAAAAACGGTCTGGTTGACTGGAAGGGCATGCGCCGCCGCGCGCGGGAGATCGTTGAAGATCTCGGCATGGACATCGACATCAACGCGCAGGTCTCGTCTCTGACCGTCGCGAAAAAGCAGATCGTCGAGATCATGCACGCCATTAACAATAATTCCCGCATCCTGATCATGGATGAGCCGTCGGCCGTTTTGACCGACCGCGAGCTGGAGGTTATGTTCCGCATTGTCAAGCAGCTGCGCGACGAGGGCATCACCATCATCTATATCTCGCACCGTCTGGACGAAATCTTCGGCCTGTGCAGCAACGTCAGCGTCCTGCGCGACGGCTGTCACATCGACACGATTCCGGTCGCTTCCGTTGACCGTCAGGGCCTGATCAACATGATGGTCGGCCGTGAGATGGGTCAGGAGTATCCGAAAGAGGTTGGCAACGTCGGCGGAACGATTCTGGAGGTCAAAAATCTCAGCCGCGGCATTTTGCAGGACATCAGCTTTGAGGTCAAGTCCGGCGAGGTATTTGGCATTTCGGGTCTGGTCGGCGCTGGCCGCACCGAGCTTGCCCGCGCCATCCTCGGCATTGACAAGCCGGAATCCGGCGAGGTCTATGTCCGCGGAAAGAAAGTTCACTATCGTACGTTTGCCGACGCCATCCGTGACGGTCTTGGCCTGATCCCAGAGGATCGCAAGCTCCAGGGTCTTGTCCAGATTATGTCGGTCAAGCGGAACACCACACTGGTCAACATGAAGCGCGTACTGCGCGCCGGTGTGATCAGCAGCTCGCTTGAGGAAAAGCTGAGCAAGGAATACGCCGACAAGCTGCACGTTGTCACGCCGAGCATGGAGACCGAGGTACAGTATCTCTCCGGCGGCAACCAGCAGAAAGTGGTTATCGCAAAGTGGCTGTTCCAGAACTCGGAGATCCTGTTCCTTGACGAGCCCACGCGCGGCATCGACGTTGGCGCAAAGGCAGAAATTTACCGTCTGATCAACCGGATGGCAAAGGAGGGCAAGACCATCATCATGATCTCGTCCGAAATGCCTGAGCTGCTCGGCTTGTGCGACCGCATCATGGTTATGCATGAGGGTCACAAGATGGGCGAGCTGAACGCGGCCGAAGCTACACAGGAAAAGATCATGGCGCTTTGCAGCTGATGATCCAAACAACGGTCTAATCAGGCGCAGCCTGTTAGATAAAATTTAAGGAGGAATTACAAAATGAAGAAACTGATCGCGATGCTTCTTGCAATGGTCATGGTTCTGGGCCTGGTTGCCTGCGCAGCCAAGACGGAGCCCCCCGCGGCCGACACCAAGACCGAGACGCCCGCTGCGGAGACGCCCGCAGCAGAAACACCCGCTGAAGAGACCCCGGCTGAAGAAACGCCCGCTACTGAAGGCGCTGTCAAGACCGACGAAATCGCAACCGAGGGCAAGGCTGCTGAGCTCGGCATTCCCGCCGCTGTTGTCCTGCAGGACACCACCGCGCTGGAAGGCAAGAAGATCGGCTGCTCCATCTGCTACAAGGGCGACGAATGGTGCGCAGCTCTGGCACAGGCTCTGGAAGCACTCGGCGCATACTACGGCGCTGACATCGTCTGCGAGGACGGCGACCTGAACGACGAGACCCAGACCAAGCAGATCGAGAACATGATTTCCAACAACGTTGACATCATCATGGTTGACCCCATCACCCCCGACGGCTCCGGCATTGCGTTGACGAATGCGGTTGAGGCCGGCATTCCCGTCATCATCTACGACGGCTACTGGACCGACGGCGAGGAAAAGGCTGTCACCACCGTCACCTGGGATCAGAAAGCAACCGGCACGCTGGTTGGCGAGTACTTCGTCAACTATGTTAAGGAAAACAACGGCGGCAAGTGCCGTGTGGTTGAGCTGACCAACGCTGTTTCCACGCACTGCCAGGAGCGCTTTGTTGGCCTGCATGAGGTTATCGACGCTGCCAATGCAGACGGCTGCGAAATCGAAATCCTGAACAAGTACGACTCTCAGGGCAACCGCGAGACTGCATACAACGCAATCTCCGCCATCGTCGAGCCGTATGACTACATCATCTCCGACGTTGACAACGGCGCGATGGGCGCAGTTGCAGCGCTGCAGGCTGTTGGCAACACCGACGTCAAGGTCTTCTCCATGGGCGCTTACGGTGCAGAGCCGTTCGGCAAGCTGCATGACAATGACGTGAACTATCAGGCTTGCCTGAACGTTGACGCTTGGGTTCTGGCACAGTTCATCTACGAAGGCGCAATCAGCTACTTCGAGGGCAAGGACGTTCCCACCAAGACCAACATCGACCTGTTCGTTGTTGACGGCACCAACGTTGAGAAATTCTGGAGCTTCGACTAATCTCCGGCAAATTCCGTAAACCGCGTAATCGCAGGGGGCGCAAGCCCCCTGCATCCGCAGGCGCATTGCGCCGATGCCCGCAGAGAGAAAACCGCGTTTTTGAAATTCGTGTTCCTTTCTGCGGAAAAATTATTAGACGTAAATCGTTACACAAAATCACATAGAAAATTGAAAGCATCCGTCGTAAGATAGGAGCAGGACAAAACGAACCGCCGTCTGGCAGCAGCGGCGATGCTCCGGCACAGCCGGACAAGGCATATCCCGCCGGCACAGCCGGCAAAAAACGTGTAAGCTTGGAAATAATCGCAAAAATTCTGCGTTTTAGAATCATAAAAGGAGACAATTGCTATGAAAAAGCTTCGTTGGGGCGTTATCGGCGCGGGCGGCATTGCAGACCGCAGAACGATTCCCGGAATGATGCTGGCGAATAACGCCGAGCTGATTGCTGTAATGGAGATCAATATGGAGCTGGCGGAAAAGTCCCGCGCCAAGTGGGGCTGCAAGCGTGCGTATGACAGCGAGGCTGCGTTGCTGGCCGATCCCGAGATTGACGCGGTTTATATCGCGTCCCCCGTTGTGCTGCACGCCAAGCAGGCCATGATGGCCGCCGACGCTGGCAAGCATATTCTGATTGAAAAGCCGCTGGCCATGACCTCGGAAGAGGGGCAGAAGGTCGTTGACTACTGTGAGAGCAAGGGCGTCAAGATTGCGGCAGGTCTGATGATGCGCTTTGGCGCATACGTCATGGCTATGAAACAGGCCATTGCCGACGGCAAGATCGGCCGTCCGGTTTCGGGCTTCTCGCAGTTCACCTGCTGGTATCCCGATATGCCCGGCAACTGGCGTCAGAGCAAGAAAAACGGCGGCGGCGGCGCAATGATGGACATGGGCGTGCACTGCATCGACCTGATGCAGTATGTCACCGGCTCAAAGGTCAAGCAGGTTGCGGCGTTCCACGACACGCTGACGTTCCACTATGAGGTGGAGGACACGTCTACGGTTCTGATGCGGCTGGAAAACGGCTGCGAGTGCGTGGTGCAGTCCAACTTCAATATCCCCGACGAAGCCTCCAAGTGGCGTCTTGAGTTCTTCGGCGATCAGGGTCATCTGGTTGGCGAAAACATCATCGGCCAGATCGACGGCGGTACGCTGGACGCGATGTTCTGCGGCGAGGTTGGCGGCTATGACGCACAGCAGGACACCAAGGACGTCAAGGGCGAGCAGCTGGACGTGGAGTTCGGCAATATGTACACGCGCGAGATTGAGTCGTTCGGCAATTCGATCCTGAACAATCTTCCGCTGGAGGTTCCGGCGTCTGATGCGGTGCAGGTGCAGCGCGTTATGGAGGCGGCCTACCGTTCCAACGACAACAAGTGCGTTGTTGATCTGTAATTCAAAGAAAATTCCACAATCATGCTTCCCGCGCCGCCTGCGGCGCGGGAAGATAAAAAGAAACTGATTCCATAACGGTAGCGTCAATGACGCGAAGAGGTAAACTATGAACAGACCACTCGATGTTGCGGTCGGCTTGTTCAATTGCTGCCGCGATCCGTAACTGCTTCAGAATGTCCGTCTGTCAACAAACTGATATTCTGAAAGGAGTCAATTTTAAATGGAGAAGAAAGCATCGGATTTCCGGTATAACACCGGCGAAACCAAAGTCCCGTGGGCTGCGGTCGGCGAAAACTATAACGCGCAGGATTTGATGACCATCATCCGGTTTATGATGAAAGGCAAGGGCGAGGCCTACGACGAGGCGCTGAAAACGGTTGAGAAGGACGTTCTCGCGCTGGACAAGGTTTCCGCGCCCCCGGCAAAGCTGTCGCTGGACGTAGAGGTTGGCAAGGCCGAGAATATGTGCGACGAATATCTGCACACCACTGGCTCTACATTTTTGACCAACTGCACAGCGGGCTTTGAGATTGCCTGCAAGTATACTGGACTGAAGCCAGGAGACGAGGTTATCGTCCCGGCCATCACGTTTGCCGCAACCATGGCGTATCCGCTTTCCATCGGCTGCAAGCTGGTGTTTGCGGATGTCGATCCGCTGACGCTGAATATGGATCCCAAGGACGTGGAGAAAAAGATCACCGACAAGACGAAGATGATCATCCCCGTCCACATTGGCGGCTATCCAGTCGATATGGATCCGATCATGGCGCTGGCCAAGCAGCACGATATTGTCGTCCTTGAGGACGCGGCGCACGCCTTTGGCGGCGAGTATAAGCACCGCAAGCTCGGCACAATCGGCGATTTTGGCTCGTTCTCGTTCCACGAGGTCAAGAACATCACCTCCTTTGGCGAGGGCGGCATCCTGTGTTCCAACGTGACAGAATTCCTGCCCGAGATGCGCCGCGCGCGCTTCCTTGGCACGGATTTCAGCAAGCATATCCCGAACTGGCTGTATGACGTCACCGCCATCCGCGGCAAGAATGGCCCGTTCGTCGCAACCAACTTCTCCACCACCGAGATTCAGGGTCTGGGCTTGCAGCTCCAGATTGCCCGAATCGACCAGATTATCGAAGCGCGCCGCCGCGCGTCCGAATATCTGACAAAGCGCCTTTCCGCCTGCGACGCTCTGATCCCGCAGGATCTGGGCAATGACGAAATCAAACCCACGTTCCATTTGTATCAGCTTCAGATCATCCCCGAAAAGGCGGGCGGCGATATTCAGCTGTTCAAGAAAAAGATGGACGCAAAGGGCGTCACGCAGATTCCTCACTTTGGCCCGCTGTATAAGTTCGAAATCCTGCGTGAGTATGGCTATGACGAAAAGGCAATCGCTGAGAGCTGCCCGGTGTGCGAGGAGGTATTCAACCACCGCTTTACGCACTTCCCGGTCTACGGCCTGACGCCGGAGCAGCTGGACTATATGGCCGACGCGATTCTCGAGTCTGTTGACGAGATGCAAAGAGGCGTGTAAGCGGCCAACGTTCGTAAATTTACAACTGTTTTACACTTGAAGAAATGAGGTTTTAACATGAGCGAGAAAAAAGAAATTGTCATGAATGGCGCTGGCGTTGCCGAGCTGGGCTTCCCCGGCTGGCCGCAGTTTGACCCGAAGAGCAAGGCGGAAATCGCCGAAGCACTCGACACCGGCGCGGTCTGCTACTGGACCGGCCATAAGGGCATGGAATTTGAGGACAAGTTCGCCAAGTGGTGCGGCGCAAAGATGGCAATTTCCTGCACCAACGGCACGGCTGCGCTGCACATCGGCATCGCAACGCTGGGCATCGGCCCTGGCGATGAGGTGATCGTGCCGTCCTACTCGTTCATCGCGTCCTCGTTCGCGGTGGTGCAGGCGGGTGCGGTGCCCATCTTCTGCGACGTGGATGAGAGCCACACCATCGACCCTGATGACATCGAAAGCAAGATCACCGAGCGCACCAAGGGCATTGTCATTGTCCATCTGTATGGCGTTGTGTGTGACATGGATCGCATCATGGCCATTGCCCGCAAGCATAACCTGTACGTTATCGAGGACTGCGCGCAGGCCATCGGCGGCAAGTATAAGGGCAAGTCCGTCGGCACGATCGGCGACGTGGGCTGCTTCTCGTTTGCACAGTCCAAGCACTTCACCACCGGCGGCGAGGGCGGCATGGTCGTCACCAACGACGAGGATCGCGGCTGGGAGGCACGTTCGTTCCGTGACCACGGCTATGACGTCAAGGCCAGAATGAATATGCTGGCGCTGGAGGAGAAGCTGCCCTATATCCACAACCGTGTGGGTTTCAACTTCCGTATGACCGAGATGCAGTCCATCGTCGGCATCAACGAGCTGGCGCGTCTGGAAACGTGGAATCTGCCGCGCCGCTTTGAGTACGCCAAGATGTACCGCGAGGCGCTGGGCAAGCTCGAGGGCGTCAAGTCGCTGCCGGTTGACACCGAGGAGCGTCAGTGCGCTTACTGGTGGTTCCCGATCATTCTGGATCTGGACAAGCTGGACATCGACGCGCCTGCGTTCCTTAAGGAAATGGCCGGCATGGGCATTCCCTGCTACGGCATTCAATGGCCGGAAGCATACGAGGAAAAGGCATATAAGGAGCTCGGCGGCTTTGGCTCGCATAAGTTCCCGTTCTGCTCCAAGGAGTACACCCGCGAGGGTCTGACGTATGAGGGCGTTGTATGCCCGGTGGCAAAGAGCCTGCGTGCCCGCACGGTGAACCTGTTCCTGCATCCCACGTGGGAAAAGGAGCACATCCAGAGAGTCATCGACGCGTTCACCACAGTGCACAACGCGCATCTGAAAAAGTAAAACAGCAGAAGCTGTATAAAACCGGCAAGCTGCCGCAGCCAACGGCTGCGGCAGCTTTTGCAGATACAGGAGGAAACAGAAATGGCAAATTTACAGGCTGGCTTTGCACGCGTGGACGTTACCCCGCCGCTTGGCATTGAAATTTCGGGTTATTTTGTCGAGCGCTTTGCGTCCGGCATTCTTGACGCGCTGGAGGCTTCGGCGCTGGCGCTTCGCTGCGGCGACGATCAGGCGATTTTGATTGCGCTGGACAATCTGATGATCGACAAGGAGACGATGCACGCCTATCGCGCGGCCATCGCCGAACGAACCGGCGTCAAGGCGGAGGCAGTGTTTATCGCCTGCTCGCACACGCACACAGGGCCGCTGGTTGGCAAGAGCGAGCTGGACGAAAACAAGTACGGCGAAAAGGAATATGGCGACTATCTGGGACGCAAGCTGTGCGACTGTGCGGTGATGGCAGTGCGCGACATGACGGATGCGAAGATGGGCTACGCCGTGGGCTGTGCGCCGCATATCGCATTTGTGCGCCGCTTCCGGATGAAGGATGGCTCAATCCGCACAAATCCCGGCGTGAATAACCCCGATATCGTTGCGCCGATCGGCGATGTAGACGAGCGGGTGAACGTGCTGCGCTTTGTGCGCAAGTGCGCGCCGGATATTGTAACTGCCAACTTTGGCGTACACCCGGACGTGGTGGGCGGCGACGAGATTTCGGCGGACTTCCCGCGCTTTGTGCGCGAGACGACCGAGGCGGCGCTGGACAACGTGCGGTGCATGTTCTTTAACGGCGCGCAGGGCGACGTGAACCACGTGAATGTGCACCCTGTGGGCGGCGATGCAAACGGTCTGCATCCGTGCTTTGACGACGCAGACCGCGGCTATGCGCACGCAAAGCACATGGGGCGCGTGATTGCGGGTGCGGTTTTGCAGGTATATGAAAAGGTGCAGTTCTGCGATGTGGACTGCGTCCGCGCTGCCGAGCGGATTGTAAACGCGCCGTCGAATATGCCGACAGCCGAGGAGGCCGCGCGCGCGGAGAAAATTGTGGAGCTGCACAACGCCGGACGCGATGCAGAGCTGCCGTTTGCGGGCATGGAGCTGACGACGGCGGTAGCCGAGGCGCTGCGGATGAAGCATCTGAAAGACGGTCCGGAGACGTTCCCGCTGCCGCTGAGCGGCGTACGCGTAGGACCGGTTGCGTTCCTTGGCATCCCCGGTGAACCGTTTACGGGCATCGGCCGGGGGCTGAAAGACGGTTCGCCGTTTGCCATGACGCTGCCGTGCTGCCTGACGAACGGCGCGGAGGGCTATTACCCAATGAAAGAGGCGTACGACGAGGGCGGCTATGAGGCCAGAAGCTCCAACTTTAAGGCTGGCATTGCCGAGCTGCTCATCGACGAGGGCGTCAAGCTGCTGAAGTCGCTGTAAAAAAGAGAAAGCGTCCTTTCCTGGCCGGGGGAGGGACGCTTTTTTGCTGCGCGCAGGGACGAACAGAGTCGTCTGCCCCCACAAACGCATGGCCGGCAATGTGTACAGGATTCCGATTACAGAGACGAGATTTGCTAAGGATGTTTTCTGGCAAAAATAAGCTCGTCAGCCTGTGCTTCACAGGCTGGCGAGCGGAGCGGGGCGACCTATGCCGCCCCGCTGCTTTTTTGCGATTGCTTATTTGCCCTGATATGCGCGGAAGAGGAAGGTGACAATCTGCGCACGCGTGCAGGAATCGTTCGGCATGAGCTTGCTGCCGTTGCCCTGTACGATTTCCTCAGCAAGCGCCCAGTTCATCGCGGGAAGCGCGTAGCCAGGAACGGAATCGGCGTCAGAGAAGCCGGACACCAGCTCCTGCAAGGTGACCGCCTCGGACGCAGCGTAGCGGAACAGAAACGCGACGGCTTGAGCGCGGGTGCATTCGCTGTCGGGAGAGAATGTGTTCTCCGTTGTGCCGGTGGTGATGCCCTCGCTGAGCGCCCAGCGGACGGCCTCGGCGTAGTAGCTGCCTTCGGGGACATCGCTCATGTTCATGGCGTAGTTCACCACGGGAGAACCTGCGGCACGCCACAGGAAGGTGACGATCTGCGCACGGGTGCAAGGCTGGTTCGGCCCAAAGAGACCGTTGCCGATACCGCCGGTAATGCCCTTTTCCTGCGCCCACTTCACGGCCTCGTAGTAGTAGACGCTGGTGGACACATCACCGAACGGGCTTGTCTCAACTTCCTTGACAAAGGCAGCATTGACTTCAACCTTGCTGGCGGGCATGGTAAAGGTATATTTGCCGTTACCCTTGTCGGTCAGTTTCAGCTCATTTCCGTTCTTGTCAATCACGGTGAGTTCATCCAGTTTGAAGCCGTCGTCCGGCTTGACGGTAATCGTCACGGTGCTGCCGCTGGTAGCATTTTTCGTGCTGACGGTCACAGTGCCGTTCTCCGTTTTGTCGGGGGTATTCACAGGATAGCTCGGGAAGAAACTGCCGGAAGAAAAACCGCCACTGGAAGAAGGCTTTTTGACCAGCGCTGCGATGGCATCTTCAATGGCTTTTGCCATTGTATCTACTTCAGCCTGCTTTGCGATGACCTTGCCGCGGATCACAGCTTCTGTCGCGGCGCTCAGCGTCTCGATAGATTCGTCGGTGTATGCCGTCAGGTCTGCGGGAATCTTGCCCAGCGCAGCATCAACTACGGAGTAATCCGCTGGCTCCGCACCGCAAAGGGGCGTTTCGCCCTCGCGGAAAATCCAGCCGTTTGTTGGGCTGCTTGCATTGAGTGCGTCTTTGAATCCTTCGGTCTGCATTTCCTCCGGGGTTTTGGAGATCGCAGTTTCATTCGAGTTTTTAATCGCGCTGTTCGCATCTGCAAAATAGCAGTTCGTGATCGGACTTCTCGCAGTCGCATCCTGCTGCATAAAGGCGTATGTACTGGAAGCTGTACCGACTACCTTGCCAGTCGTATAGCAGTTTGTGACCGAGCCGTATGCATATGCAGCAGGAGCGTCTGTTCCGGCAAAGGTCGCCATCGATGCAAAGGCGCCCGTTACATCGCCGGTCGCGTAGCAATTTTTGATATTCAGTCCCCAAAGGCTGCCGGCAAAGCCGCCGGAATATGCACCGCCTGTGACATTCCCCGTGGCATAGCAGTTGCTGATAACAGTCTCAGGGTCGTTCTCACCGTTTCCCTTGCCGATCAAGCCGCCGACATTAGCACCGCCGTAATAATCAGGTTTTACATCCAGTGCGACATCAGCATGGCTGTATGTGATCTTAGCGGCCTTCCCCATCTCACCGATCAAACCGCCGATGGAGCCTTTACCGGAGCGTTCCTTAATTGTGCCGGAGGCGCTGCATTCCTCGATATGCTGACTTCCGTCCAGAGCACCCACAAGACCACCGATCCAGTAGGCTGCCGCCGTGCCACTGTCCGGCGTATTCATCGTCATGCTCAGATTTGCCACATGACAGTTCTCAATCGGACCGCTGGCAGAGCCAGCGAGTGCGCCTGCCAATCCGATTATATAGCCGGAAACGTTCTTTGCTGTACCGTAAATTGTGATGTCGTCCAGATTCAAGTTGCTGATCTTGCCACCTGTCGCACCAAACAGGCCAAATACATCGGATTCCAGCGGAGCGTTTTCTGTTCCGATGGAAATGTTGAAAATGGTATGTCCTTTGCCGTCAAGATTTCCGGCAAACAGATGATAGTCTGTGCCTCCAAATAGTGCATCAGAAAAGGAATTTCCGATCGGCGTCCAGTCATGATTGGCCAAATCAATGTCCGCGGTCAGAACAAAATAGGAATTTTCGTACGGCTGGCCCTTGTTGACCTCGCTTGCCAGATATGCAAGCTGTGCGCCGTCGGCGATCTGATAGGGATCGCTCTCCGTGCCGGTGCCGCCTGCAAAAGCAGTGTCGATGCTGCCGTCCCATGCGCCGTCCGACGCCAGCGCCGCCGTGGGCAGCAGCGTAAAACATAATGCCAGAATAAGAAGCAGACTTCCGATGCGTTTTTTCATGGTGTATCCTCCTCGTATGATGGTCAAAATTTTGTTCATATCCGCCTGACCACAGCGGGCAAAGTCCACAGGTTACAGAGCGGTATCATCCCGTGGGTACCCACGGGATGAGGGGCGCGCCCCTCATCATAAGTTTTTCGCTGCATACTAATTCATAATAATTATATCCGCATTTTTGTAAAATGTAAATCGCTCTAATGTATAAGGCCGCACTTTTTTGAATATACTACTACTCTTTCGTCGGCAAGCTCGATTTGCCAGCATAGGGGCACAAAAGAAAATGTTCCAGCCAGAGCAAAATACGCCCTGACTGGAACGAGAAATAATTTTACACAGATTGTGCTTCCTTATCACACATGAGCACTAATCTGAATACTGTTTTCTTCGTTTTTCCAAAACGCATCGCCCAGAATATAGATGGTATCGTCATCTGCAACTCGTTCATTCCAGTTTTGAATCAGCGTGTCATCCATCTGCGCGGTATCTGAAAACGGGCGATTATCAAAACGAAGTGCATTTGTATGTCCAAAGTGCATATCTGCAATGTAATAAATCATAACTCTATTTCCTTTGTCAGTTTTCCTTATTATACAGGAGAATTCGGCAAAGTCTCGCTCTGCAGAAAATATTTATCTGTTTTTTCTGGATGGTATCAAAATGTGATAGCCTGCGGTGTAACGCTGTCTTACGTTTCCTCCAAGCTACTTTAGAAACTAGCTCATCCTCACAGTTCCGGGCGAGTAGATCCATTGCTCTTTCATTGCAGACTATAAGGCGAGAGATGACCTGCAATTACAATTCTTCGTTGGCAAACAATTAAATTGTCAAGCTTCTTCCATTCTCCGTATGTGCCAGCATAGATGTGACATACTATCTGCACATACAAAACATGGCGGTTTCGGCTTCATAAAGTTCTACAAATTTACGATGAAACGCCAGATGCTCCTTGAGATCATCGGCCTTTCCGCGTTTTGGGTGACGGAAATTTTGACGGCGAATAGCTTTTACGCGACCCCCAAAAAGCTGATCTTCTGGACCGCCTTGCGTTTGCTGTCCATCGACGGATGGACATACAGCTTCAGCGTCGTTGTAATATCCGCATGACCCAGCATTTCGCTGACGCTTTTAACGTCAATCCCATTTTCGATACAGCGCGTCGCGTAAGTGTGACGGAGTGTGTGATAGCTGCGTTTCCGGATTCCACACCGGCGCAGGACAGATTCAAAGTAGTATTGATAGGTGCGTGGCTCCATCGGCTTGTCTTTTCTTCCTGTCAGAATATAAGCATCCTGCGGCAGACCAGAAACAGCTTTTTTCAGATATGCCATCATATCATCCGGAAGCGGCACGATGCGCACGGAGTTTTCACTTTTTGGTGTCTGAACGATGAGCTGCGTTTTCTCATCCTGACGGACACGCTGTACTGCGCGCTCGATGCTCACAGTACCATTCCGGAAATCAATATCCGAAACCCGCAGCGCGCAAACTTCGCCAAGCCGTAATCCACCATTTGCAGAAAGCAGGATTCCAACGTCTTTATGATTGCCTGACGGCAATAGGGCTTTTCCGAGTTGCGCAAGCTCTCCCGAAGAAAACGGTTCGATCTTTCGCTGTTTTGCTGTGGGCAGTTTTGTATTCAACGCATCACAATAAAAATGGTACTCCGCGCTGGCCAAACGGAGCGCCGCTTTTATCAGAACCCCAATATCCCGGACACTCTTGGCAGACAGTCCGCCGCCGCGAAGTCGTCCGTTCTGTTTCTTCTGATTCAGGAAGTCTGTCAACTGTGTCGCTGTCAGTGTGGGAACAAAAACGGAACCAAGGTACGGCAGAATATGATGGTCGATCAGAAAAACATATCTGGCTCGTGTAGACGGTTTGATCTCAGCCTGTGCCAAATACCACGCAAAAAGCTCCGCTACCGTCAGGCGGCAGTTCACGACCGGGGGTGACACGACCATCCGTTTCCGTTCCTCCAGCTTGGCTTTTGCTGTGGCATAGGTGCGTGCATAGACGGACGTGTATTTTGCGCGTCCATCCTGTCTCCGCCCACTGATAAAACGTCCTTCCCAGCGACCGTCTTTACGCTTATAGATGTTCTCACCGGTTTTTGGCAAATGGCATCCTCCTTTTGACGGCTGTTCTGACTGCGAATACAGACACGCTACTTGCAAGAAGTATTCTGCATCGTCTGATACCGATTGATCTTTACGGAAACGACACAAATAATCAATATTTTGATACCGAACCGCATTGACTTTTTGCTGTGCTATTGTATAATGGTGTCAGAAACAGAAGATTATTGCGTTTTTGAGACTTCGTAAATTTGTAGAAATTTACGAAGTCTTTTCTATGCTCATTATAGCAAAGGACAGTGCGCTGACATATCAGACTTCCACGCAGGAATATGTCGTTTTCAATGTGTCCGGGTGGATCATCAGCATGGGGTGGCGTAATTCTCTCGCATAAGAAATCGCCTTATCTGTATCATCCCCGCGCGCAGATGCCGGGTCGTAAACCGCCAGCACCATGTCAGACTGCCGGATGATTGTTCGGTAGGCTTTCAGCTGTGCGTCTGGCTGTTTATGGAGACTAACAGCCGTCATGTGTGTGCATTTTATCAGCATATCAAAGTAGCGTTCGCGCAGCTCCGGTGTCCACTTTGTTGCCTGTTCCTCGTATGGCGTAACACAAAACAGCATCAGTTCCGGATCATTGTCGCGCAGAACGTTAATGAGTTCGGCGGCGTAAAGCCCCACGCCGTAGTCACAGGCCACGGAAAAATGCGTCACTCCCTGCTGCCGCAGCACCATGATCTGCTGGGCCAACTCCATCTTCATATCGTGACACTCCGCAGCTTCTTCATCAAATCCCCATGCAAACCGCATAGGGCTGTGTCCCAAAATCGCGCAGCTTTTCGTTCCGCACATCTTATATCACCTCGCATGTAGTCTAATGGCTTATATTTCGTATTCTATCAGTCGCTATTTTCTGCGTCAAGAAAAATGTAAGCTTATAGGGAACGAATTTGCCTCAATCAGCATACAGGTGGGGAGAATCAGATGGATAAAAAGTTGCTGGGAAAACGAATCAACACCGCGCGAAAGGATAGGGGCTGGACAAGTGAACGGCTGTCCGAAGCCTGCAACATCAATGCGACATATCTCAGGCAAATAGAGTCTGGCGCAAAAACACCCAGCCTGCAGGTTTTCGTAACGCTTTGTAGCACGTTGAATGTTTCCCCAACATATTTGCTTGCGGACAACCTGAACCTGACAGAATCGCAGGATTTGGATTCCCTGCTTGCGCTTTGCCGCTCGGCCACACCAAAACAGATGAACATGATCGTCGCAATGGTCCGCAGCGCACTTGAATCGGTTGAATAGTTTTTTCAAGCCCCTTGCTGTTTGGCTTTAAGCTGCCATATCATGCGCCACCAGTGCCGTGTAATAGCTGCTCATCGTACTTGGTGCATTGAACAGCGCAGTCAGCAGATATTGCCGGATATTCCGAATCCGCGTTGTGTTCTGCTTCAGGCAGT